>JAABUU010005596.1_pt1 | contig 13982 bp, 20 predicted proteins | sample 5559301 | NCBI WGS metagenome assembly JAABUU01 (sample SAMN10711884, study PRJNA513360) | rock metagenome | isolation source: Antarctica rocks | place: Antarctica: Victoria Land, Richard Nunatak white | reverse complement strand
ATGATGTCAGGTCTTTGGTCATGGCGTGTCCAACGCTGTAGATCACATTGCCATGTGAATTGATGACAATCAAGCAGCTCACAAGTTTTGCCTGCAACGTGGCAAGAAACTGAACAGCTTTCCAATACTGCATGTTGGAGCGTTGGCCAAGCACATACACACTGGTATGCTTGTCATCTTGCAATGGTACTGTCATGATTGCCTGAAGTTTGAACTTGTGGTGGTGCTGCTGCAGTTCGTGTCATCGATGTCGGAAAGCCTTGGAGTCTTTTCCCAGCATGTGGCAGCTGGGCAAGAGGCCTGGCATACACGATACGCGGCGTGGCAGCAAGCACATGTCGCTGCATGCTGCCAGGAATGCTGACAGCGCATTTGATTGCTTCTCTAGAGCACTGAAAGCTTTGCAGGTGAGCACAGTCCAGCAAGATTATTGCAGGGCACCTTGAGCCATTGTATGCTGCCTTGTGACAGACAACTTTAGCGATGTAGTGATTCGCAGACCACTGTCAAAGGCATCTTCATGTGTGGCTGGGGTGCACAGGCTGTGATCATGTTCAGCAGTGACTACAATAATCATACTGAGCTTCAGTGCACCCTCAAGTGATCAGGGCAATGCGTGAAATTGGCAGGAATCCTCGACAGGAGTCGAGCGCTGCATTGCATCGTATAATTGTAGGCCAATGTGGATGATGCACATGCAGTGTAAATCAGACTTGAATGAATTGCAGAAATTGGGCTTGCAAGGCAACCTCAAGAGTCTGCAGAGCTTTGCTGATTCAAATGCGGCCTCCAATGTCCCAGACCACAGTCCTGTTTTAGTTGCTGAGGATGAGCAAGCTGACATCTACTGCTGCTGGGCAGAGTCAGCTTTGCTGAAGTTCAGGTGACTGTCTGGACACAAGAGCGCATGTTTGCTCATCTTGCAATTGCATGACCTTCAAAGACATTGAATGGACATATCGGCACTTTTCAGACTAACATACCAGCTTGTGTTGTCATGACCCACTCAGCATTGCTTTACTCACATCTGCTGCTCTGCATATTGGCCAGCCAGAGCTGATCCTATGTCGCGGCTGGTTTTGTGCACAGACTGCGGCTGGTGTGCATTCTGGCAGCCTCCGTTGCATGGAGCGTGCATGCTCTTTTGCTTCCCATGATGCACCTATCTCCCCAATGTAGAAACGCCTTTTCCTAGTTCTCAGGTTGTTTAATTTACCTGTACACTGTGAAATCTTTTCCTTTATGTGACATTTCTGTATCCTGAAGAGCTTAGGAAGCTACAAGTGGCATGCAAGAGTTGCTAGTAGCAAGACAAGGGTGTGCTGCAGGGGTTGCCTGTGTGTTGGCTGCAGCACAACAGCTACACAGGCCATCCGCATGGCATACTTCCACACAGCTCGCTTGTTTGCTTCACTGGAAAAGAAGCGAGCCCGCAGCCCAGATGCATTGAAGCTGGTGGGTGCACGGCTGGCGAGGGTGTTGCATGCCCAGATCTGCCTCCTGCTGGACACCCAAGCCCGCCAGACTGCCACTCGCAGTGCCCTTGTGCAGTCCCAGCTGTGTTTGCAGGCAAGCGCACTGCCATCGGCTGCATTGGTTATCATTTGTACATACTGTAGACAAGATGCCACATCAGCCTCCAGCTTTTGATGCTGCAGTCTTGGCTGACAGACACAAATGACAGTTTGAAGGCGGACATGCTGTACCTAGGCATTGCTAACTCAGGACATAGCGTACAGTACAGCAGATTGCTGATTGAACAGCTGCTAATGCAATAAGCAACTGCATGCATGCCAATAGTGTGCATACATGAATGCCACAGATCAAAAGATGATGCCTGTGGCGCATCAACAGCATTGCAGGCAGATGTTTCCCGCAAGTTTCAATATGTCAAGTCTGATCTTCCTTTGGTGGGAGTCTTGCCTAATAGGGTGCTGATTGTGCATACATGAGACAGAGTACAGTGCCTGCTGGACATGCAGCCAGCTCAGTGGCAGGTCTGGCTTTAATGTGTCTGAGTCTGGCCTGATTCAGATGTGCACATCCTGTATGATACGCCTCAACTTGTGTCGATCCTCCAGGAATGGGACAGGATGAAGGCAATGGGCTTGGCCAATGCAGCAGGCCTTGTGGGCAGTCACCAGGTGGTGTGTCTGCTGGACTGGGTGCAGGCTGCCGGGGCTGACCTGACCCTGGTGGAAGCCCTGCAGGGCAGCGCCCTGGACCCTAATGACTCCTTGGCTACTGCCCTGCCCGGCATCTTTGTGTTTGACACCTCTGGCAGAGCTTTCCTCTCTAGGTGACCAGCTCAAAATGTTGTAATGTTTATGTGTGTGACCCAACAAAATCCTCAAGCTGCATATGGTAGTGAGCCATAGGTTGTCACCTTCCTGGCCCGACGTATGCTCTGCACTGCAATGGCACTCTCCTTATCACCATTGTCACAGGTTCTGCCCAAAGATTGGCAGACATCTGTACCACGTTTGGCACTGCACTAGCTGGTGCATGCTCCTGCTTGCATAAACTACGCTCAAATCTGCTGCATCACTGTCTGCAACAAGCTGAAGCTATGCGCATCGTTTGAGCTGCTGCCGCCGCATCTGCTCAGATGCTCTGCCAAGCACATTGTTTGCTTGGAACTTTCAACACAGACATTGTGTTGGCTGAAGTCAACAAAATCGCTGCTGCAGCAAATGCACATCCTCTGCCCAGCACACATGGTTTGCTTGCAAAGTCCAACACAGACTGCTTGAACAGTCCAACACGGACATCACGCTGCCTGAGATCTACAACATTGCTGCACAGGCCAGTGGTGAAGGACACAGCTCAGCAGCTGGAAACAGCACTGGCTGTTGCTGATGGGGCCTCAGAGTATCTGGTCAAGGTTACACGAACAGCAGCTGACAATGCAGCTGCTGAGATTCTGGCAGGCGAGACCTTGCAGGAGATCATGGCAGGCAGATTGGAGATGGCTCCTGGCTCTGCCGTGGACACTCTCAGCCAGGCTGTGCAAGCTGCTCAGCAGTTCCCAAACCTGAAGGTCAGACCTGGAATTATTTGCCTAATATCCAGCAACCAGCAAAATCAAGAAGGATTGCAATGTGTGTTATGCCAGCTTGCTAGCAATTTTCAAGGCAAGGACAGACATAGCACACCTGCAGACACAGCGTTTGCTTTTACTTCTGTATACTGCATTAGGCAGCACAAACCATGCTTGATGGCACAATTTGCCGGTTGTGCCATTCTAGAATAAGTTTGCCTACATTTCTCTTCATTTAAAGAATCTACTGAAAATAATCTGCACAAGGTCCTCTTTTAACTTTGTCTGAAATTTTGTAGTGTGTCAAAAGACTGATTGTTTACATGTTGGTGATGATCTGATGGCTGCTCATCAGTCACCAACATAGTTCAGCACCAATGAGCTGTTTTTAGATGTTTGCTTGTCACTCAAGACATTCTAACCCATTTGTCTCTGGCTTTCAGAGTTGAGCACTGCTTGGTTGCGCAGGCTGATGTGCAAGCTGGGCAGCAGCTGCTGGAAAGGTGGGCCATGCGTAATGAGGCCATAGCCCAACTGGAGGCTGTCATGGATGAAGTCAGTGGACCTGTCACCTCCCAGTCCTCTCCCTCTAGGGATCAGGAGGGTAGGCTCTACCTCTGTGTGCCATGCATGTTTTTGCTCACCTCATTGCATTTACTGCATGCACACACTGCATCAGAAATGCAGAACTCATTCTTTTTATACCCCTCACATTGCTTCAGCAGGTCCATCAAGCTACGACTGGCACAAGCTCAATGGTCTGCAGGTCTTCCTGTGCAGTGTGTAAGCATGGCCATGCACACTTGCCCCTCACACCTGATCGTGCAATACAGCATGCCAATCCCTTTTTTAATTGCAGGCCCCACCGTTGCTGATCATGAAGCCTTTTGGGCAGAGTGGGCGCTGCGCATTCAGACCCTGGAGCGTGGCATTGAGCAGGCCAGACAGCAGGGCATCAGCGTCAGCAGGGCCAAGCGCGTCTTGAAGGAGCTGCAGGCCCAGGCCAATGCTGCTGAGGCTGCTGCCAAGCTGGAAGCTCTGCTGCTGCGCAAACCCTGCAAGGCCTCTCTTCTCAAGGTCAGTCCTTTAAAATCGCATGTAGTTCTATGGGTAACAGACCAAATGATGAAGTCAGATATAGTGGAAATGCTTATTCATCGAAAGAGTGTGGGGGGTCCAGTTACTGTGTATAGTGGGAAACACTGTGGGAGTTGGAGCGCAACTCAGTGGCAGCTGCACACGGCCTGACTCCTGTAGTACATAGGAAGAAGCAGCACTGATGCATGGTTTCACGATGCGTTTGTGGTATGTTCAGTTGACGTTGATCCGATACTTCCATTGTGCAAGGTATGTCCAGCTTGTCAAGGACAAGACAAGCAAGCAGATTGTACCCTGGCAAAGTCACATCCCAAGTGCATTCAGGGCTTGGCAGTGTGCTTCAGCACTCTGCAGCTGCATCGTTCGTCACGCAATCAGCCTTCAGGCAAAGTATGCCATAAGGAGGTGAGGTGGCTCAAGGCGGTGGTTGTTCAAATGTGCTGTGTATGCGTGCAAGCACTGCTGCTTCAGCACCATATTCAGACGCAGTCAACCTGGCACCTGCACTTGCATTGTGCATTGTTCAGGCGGAGGTCAGCAAGGCTGAATCAGCCAGCAGTGCAGCCATTGGGGCCCTGAGTGGGCCGTCAATGGGATCAGGCATGTTGACCCCCGTCATACAGAGGGCCAAGCACCAGCTGGAGGTGGAGCGCGCAAGGGCTGGCCTGCACAAGGCCATTGCTGCTGCCAAGACCGACGCTGAGCTGCCTCAGCTAGAGGCTGCCATACAAGCTGCACGCAAAGCAGGTGTCCAGGACAGATTGCAGGAGGCATCAAGGTACGTTGGCTGAGCATACCATCATGTATGTCACACACAATGACGTGAGCATGTTCACATCCCAATATGCACCGTCAAGGCTTGGATCACAACGCTGTTGACTGCATTATGGGTCACAAGCAGAGACATGCTGCTGTGTGGTCAGCCTTATGCTAACATGTTTGCACAAAGACACAGTGTCTCGAGCCACCAAAGCTGTATCTGCAGGCATGCTGGTGAGCTGCGAGCCAGGCTGGATGAAGCATCACAAGCCAAAGCTCGACTGCAGACCGCTGTTGAGGCTCTGCAGAAGCACAGCAGATCAGAGGATGCAGCAGGTGTGGAGGAGGCAATGCAGACAGCGCAGGGCTGCAATGCTTCTTTGGAGGGGGATGTTGCTGCTGCCCAGCAGGCTCTCCAGCGCTGGCAGCGCACAACCAACAATGAGGCAAAGCTGGCAAAAGCTCTCAAGGAGGGTGCCTCTGTTGCAGGCCTGTCCAGAGCTATTCAGGTTTGTCAAACAAAGTTTGGTCAATCTAAGCAAATGCATATACAGTGACTTGAACAACTCTCCAGGCACATTGAGCTGCATGGCCCAGACAGCACACCCTGCCAAAGTTCTCGGTGAGCCTGCACATATCTGCAGATCAGCAAAGCTCTGACAACTTACCACAGTAACTACCCAGGCAGGTGTTGTGCTCGCCTTATCGTATAGAATAAGCATGTTCTCAATTTGCGTTGACGCCTTTGGTCATTTGCTGTCCCCAATGATCTGCTTCTTCAAGTTGGTCTACAATTCCAGCTCAGGCTTGACTGCTGCTAATTAGCAATTCAAAAGTATGCAGAGCTTGCTGGCAATGCCTCCTCTCAAGCACAGGGTGCTGACATGTGTGTCACTTTGGTGCAGGAGGCAACAGCGTGTGGCGTGAAGGTAGCAGACGCCAAGCGCGTTCTGAAGCTCATGCAAAGCCTAGAGGCTGCCCTGCAGCCAGACCCCACCAGTGAGGGCTCCTCAGCCTACCGCTTCCTCAAAGCCAGACTGGAGGCAGCAGAACAAGGTGGCGTGTCTCCTGCTTTCATGCAGCCTGCCAAGGCACGGCTGCGTCAGCTGCTGATGGCCGATGTGAAGAAGGTGGTGGAGTCTGCCTTGAGGACCAGGCCAGGCAGACGTGCTGCGTTGAAGACTGGCGCAGTCAGAGACGCTCTGGACCAGGCTGAGAGCATGCTGGAGAGCGGCTTGGGCTGCGATGCTGAGCCTTTCGTAGCTTCTGCTCAGAACTGGCGCGCCCTGCATGTCAGGGCAGGCAGTGTGCGTGGGCCTGCAGAGAATGGGCAGGTGAAGGGGGGAGGGGATGATGTGATGACCATCCCTGATGCCGCCGCTGTGAAAAGGATGCTTGGAGAGGCTTATAGGTAAATGTCTTTTTTGCATCAGGAGAAGTTTTGTTGGTGGGCATGTTTTTTCTGCTGCCTAGCATATACGTCCCCCGATTATCACACTTTCATGCACAACATGGCCAAATGGACATTGTGTGTATACTCAGGCGCTTCTTTGCTTGTGATGCTATCTACAATCTCCTGAGACCACAGAGTTGCTCAGCTCATGATTATCGGTGTTGCACAAAGACAAAAAAAAATTGTTTGTTGTTCAAGAACTAGGTTTTCTTGTTCAAATCTTCTTTGATTGCCATTCAAATATCAAACAAACAACTTGCTTTCCAAAGTTTCGTAAAGCTTGATCCTGCATGATCTTACACAGGATGCTGTGGGGCACAACACAGCAGTACATGAAAACCACCTTTCCTGTCAATGCTCTCACATGTATATATAGCCTTGAGCAATGACAAGTTTTATCACAAGAGATCAACATCTGGAAGGCTGAGTCAGCTTGATCCTGCTCAGGTTCCTGGAGGAAGAAGCAGAGCAACTGAGGAGGGTGCTGGAGGAGAATGCTGCAGAGGCCAAGCTGAAGCGTGAGCAGCAGATTGAGCGGGAGAAGGCGGTGAGCATTTATCATTTGGCCAGTGACCTCGAAATTCAACATCCTCTGGTAGAGCCAGTAGGAGTTGCTGAATACTAGCGCTCACGCGTGTGCATTGCTCCATACCTTGACATTTCCTTGCTATCTGTTACAAGCACTGGAGTAGGTAGTCAACAGCTGTCTATGTACTGATGGTTCTGAACGGTGACAAGCCCTTGTGTGCTTATTTCAAGCTTGCGTGACTGTACAACCGATGCCCAAGGGACTGTGCCAGATGTGGGGATTGATCTAGATCAATGGCAACTCATCTTGTGCAGGTCAAAGAGAAAGCTGAGAGGGACAGAGCTGAGAGGGAACGCGTTGAAAAGGAGAAGTCTGAGCGCTGCAGAAAGGAGCGTGAGGAACGTGCTGCAGCTGCAAAGGAGGCTCAGCTCAAAGCCGATCAGCTCAAGCATGACAAGATCGCCAAGGAGCGCCTTGCCCATCTGCAGCAAGGTCTGTTCTCCTATCTAGTAACCTTGCAGATACATAGCTGGCGCACATGATAGCGGTTCGTACTTGAGTTTGCATTGTGTCAACTTGCACGATTTGCGTAAGAGTCTCATCATGTTGACTGCAGGCCTGCTAGTTGTGCTTGTGTAGCGTGTTGACCAGAGCAACCATTTCTGGCTGTCAGCCAGCTCATCTCATCTTGCACTATTGTCATGCGTCAACAGCATGGGCTGATCTCATAGTCTCTGCAGGTTCTGCTTGGAGACAGGTGCAGCCAGAGCAGCTCGCAGCTCAGCGCAGCAGCCGGTACGGCGTCATGCCACAGCGGCAGCCTCAAGAGCAGGTTGTTGTTCCACCAGCCCTGCCTGATGGCACTGCTGAGCAGCGTCACGAGTCCACCACACCAGGCTTTGGCCCTGGCAGTGCTGGTAGCCAGTGGCTGCAGGCAGTCAACATCGCTGCACTCACTGAAGCTCAAATGCGTGAGCAGCGGCAGCAGCATAAGGAGAGTGATGCCCAGCTGACCCAGACGATGTGGACTGATGCTCCTGCTCAAGCAATGGTATGCATGCTTGCAGCTGTGGTTCTTCACAAATCATATGTGTGCTGAACAAGATGTATGCCTGTGTTGCAATCCAGTGCTACACACGGCTAGTTGCGTGCATGCTGCTATCAGCTGCTGCTAAATTTTCAGCTGTTTGTAAGCATTGTGTTGGCAGACCGAACTGCAGGCTGGTACTATATTATAGCGTGAGTCAACTTATGGATCATGCCATTGATCATCCTGTGCATCTACTCACGATAAATCAGCTCCCATGGTGGTCCAAAATACAGTATACAAAGTACTGAGCAGTATGTTCTTGCAGGGTGGCGTGCCTGATATCAATGTCCACGAGCCGTATGATGGCTATGAGGCGTCAGTGAGTGAGCGTCACAGCGACACCACCAGCGACAACGCCCCCTCTGCAGACCCCAGCACTCACAAGGCCCAGGGCAGGGCCCTCACCTGCAGCCCCTCCCTGCGCAGTTCAGCTGCAAGCACAGACGACATGCTCAGCCCAACCATCGCTCAGCGCTTGAACCACAACTTCAACGGAAGCTTCTATGGTGGGTTCAGTGGGCTTGCTGCAACACACCAGTCAGACCTGCATTCTTCTTTCAGTGGCTCTGTTGTGACTGAGCAAGCAGATGGTGCTGGGTATTTGGCAGAGGCTGGCAGGCTGCACTCTGGACTGGGGCTGGGTCATCTGGTTCAGGATGCCATTGGGAATGGATTTTCTGCTGAGCCTCATCAGCGCAACCTGTCTCCTGAGCTGGGTAAGCTCATCAATCTGCTGTGTAGTCTCGGCTGAGAATTTGCCATGTCCTGCTGTCCTGCATCTGAAATGAACAGCTGTGTCGAGTTGCTGCACATTGTGTTGAGTGTTACTAGCGCAATTCAAAGCCCCATGTTGTTCACTGTAGGGGGAGGGAGGGGGGCCACATTGCTATATGCTGCGGTGACAGAATAGTGTAGCTTGGTGGACTCGCATAAAGGCCACTAGTCACAGTGCAACATCTTGAACATGACACTTTACCAACAGCATCAGGACAGTCCTCGCACTGTCTGTATTTTGCCCGCTGACAGGCTGTGTGACATGTCCTCTGCCAATTGCAGTTCTTTCTGCAGGCACTGAGCGCAGCAGCAGCAGCTTTTCAAGCAGCGTGACAGGCGGGACAAAGCTGACATATGCTGATCTGGGAGGGGCTGGGTGGGGTATGGAGGCCAGCCACCGCCCCACCTTTGCAGCCCCAGTGGCAGCCTTCCACTCCCTCTCAGACGTCAACCCTGCCGCTTCCTTTCCCCCTGCTGCCTCTGCAGGGCTGCAAGGTACATCCCTCTCCCGTGCCATCACTGGCTGCTTTGCTGGTCTTGATGCATGCAACTTGTCGTGCGATGCATTGTCCAATGCACTCCACAGTCTGATCAAACTCAGCTCCCTTCTGTCTTTGTCTCGCATCGGTACACAGAGATCAACACATGGGTCCATGAACACATCTTACAACAGTTCTCTTTTGTCGTGTGGTACAGTCACAATCTGTCCCTTGGACTTGAACAGGATCTGCAAGTACATACTTCGGCTGAACATGCCTGTGCTCTTGATGCAGCAAAGTCTGCCCTGCATTGCAATTTCAGCCACATGTAGCTGCCATGTCGCCTCTCAGCCACATGTAGCTGCCATGTTGCCTGTCAAGATATATATGGGTGGCAGGTATAGACTACAGCCCTCTTGGTGGCGGCTGGGCTGCTCAGCAGCGCACAGCAGCCAATAGCGGCTGGCCGGCATCTTTCCTTCCTCCTGAGGGGATCCAGAGGCCCCAGTCAGCTGACCCCACCAGGCCCCGCTCTGCTGACCCCATCAGGCGCCGGTTGGAGGTGCCAGTGGACGCTGGCATGGCTGCTCTGGGCTTTATGTCTGATGATGCCAATGCTGCTGCTGCACCTTCCCCTGGTGAGTGTAGAAATCTGCTACAGTGGCTTGCTTTGCAGTGGGGGTGCCCTACATGGTTCAGTCAGTAAGTTTACAGACATATAAGAAAGCCGCGATGCAATGCATTTTTAGCTTTTGCATTAAAGTAATGGTGAACTCGTTTTGTTCTTTGTTCCTTGCATCACTGTATCATCTAAGAATTGTAATATCAAACATGCTCAACTCAACCTGAATGTGAGGCCACACCCGGGACATCATGATTGGCTGTCATCTCTGTGCTTGTTGACTGCAGCAGTGGCACATCTTGCAGGCAGTCTGGACGGCAATGCCAGGGAGTTTGTGCCAGCGCGGCGCTATGGCTCCTGTGATGCTCCTGGTGAGCAGCAAGGTCATGATGGTGGACACTTACCACGCACTCTTAGAGTACAGCGCCCCTGCAGGTGACATGCTCACCGCCACCGCCTACCTGCCAGCCATGCTGCTGCTGCTGCTGTCTGTGCTGGCTGAAGCAGCTGTTCTGTTGTCTGAACAGCCTGTGCTATGTGGTCTTACTGAACTGCACAGATTTTTCTGTACCTGTTGCAATCTCACAATTTTGCAGTCTCACGGTGTTGCGTTCAGGATGCTTCATCTTGTCTGGGACTGAGCATGAGCATGGTCTTTTGCCGGCTCATCCTGGCTGGAGTCCATCATCCTAATTCGTAGTCAACCGGCGGCAGGTCCACTGGCTTTACAGACTTACCAAAACCCTTATTTGCCTGTGCAGGTATTTTTTGCAGGGCTTCTGCAGGGAGGGTGCAAAATGCAAGTTTGCTCACCGTGACCCAGGCAGCATGACGTACAGCAGTGCCTACATATCAACAGCTCCTGCGATGAGCAGTCCATTCTCTGGACTGGCAGCATCCGCTCAGATGCTGTCAGCAACCTCCCTGATGGACCCTGCTGCTGTCTACTCAAATGGGCCCATGGCTCCAAGTGCACCTGCTCCTCAGGCCCTAGCTGACCCAGTTCTTAGTGCCACCTTTTCTGTGGGCTCTCACAGCTCAGCTAGTGGCTTTTCCTTTGCTGCAGCAAGGCCTCAAGACCTGGCTTTTCCAGAGGGAAGCCTGCCATCCTCGCTGCCCATCAGTTATGGGCTTGGTATTTCCCTTCCTGTCGGGCTGTCCATTGCATCAAGTGCCAATGGGCCATCTACCCCTACAAATGGCATTGCCCATGAGAGGCAGCTTCCCTACAAGCAGGGTCCATTCCCAGGAGTGGGACAAGGCGTTGCAGGCAGCTCACCTTTCAAGTTCATGGCACAGCAGAACCACAGTGGATGGCATGCAGCCCAGCAGCCGTTTTAGCAAGGCTCTGGTTGCAAGCCTCGCTGCTCATGATGCTTGAGAATGTGTCAGTCGAGCAACAGCAACACACCCACAACATATATTGCAACAGAGGTTTTGTGGTTCTACAACTTTCCTGGTCATGTTGCTTTGTTTAAGTCATTCAGAATACATGCACGTATTTTGCTATAGCAGCACTGCTTGACTGCTTCGGTCTGCTGCTGATAAGCTTTTTGTACTAGCATTATCTGACGCTGAAGAGTCTGTGCTAATGGACTGTGGCCACACAAGAGACACGGGAAGGAAGAGGTCTCGGTCATCATGGAGGATTTTGCTTGAAAGACAACTGCTTGTAAGAGTTGCATCTGCTGCATCACTTGCCAACGCCTCAATTGTTGCATGGCGTGGCATGGCGTTGCCTGGTCAGCTAGGCTGGCATTCGCAAAGGATATGCCTGGCCTTGCGCCTCGTGATCTGTGTAAAGATTAGCGCCATTGGTGACTGTTGAATGGGCTGGAGGCAGTCGATTGTTACATCAGGAACTCAAAATGACCATGTCACCATCACATTGCAGAATGATTACGTCCACACCTGGCAGAATGCGCAACATGTCTTTGTGCTTGCTAGCCATCACAGCAAATGGGGCAATGCCAAAAACGTCAGTCAAGGGACATTCAATTGTCAGCTGCTGCAGACAACAAAGCTTTGAAAGTGACTCACACATGGCAAGCGGGCAATGGTCAGCTGATGGACCAGCACTTCCGTGGTGCCAATCCACACAGAGGTGTGTCAGCTTTGTCCATGACTGCAATGGCAGCTGCTGGAAATTGTTCAAAATGAGGCGTAGTGACCGTACTTCTGGAAAGACGTTTGCAAATACTTGCAAGCTGTGAACAGGAAACTCTCCAAGATCCAAATCATACACACTAGCACCTGCACCTGTTCTGTAACGGCCCTGAATGGCTGAAGAAAACTTAGAACCCTTCAGACTAAGACTGGTCACTGATCCTGTCAAACTAGTCAAACCCCAGAATAAATTCGAAAGACCTTTTGTATCATAGCTATGCGTACCTTCAAACTTGAGCTTTTGCAAAAATGGCAGGTGTCTAAACAGCCGGAAACCCTCAACAAGGACATCGCCTGTTACTGATAGCTCTAGACATGTGAGATGAAACAGACCTAACAGAATTTCATTCAGGACATGCCTGCTCTGAATGTCAGTCAAAGGGTCAAGCAGAACCAACTCAACTAAACCTGTCAAGGCAGTTAGCCCTTCAATGAAGCCTCTGGCTTTCCCTTGCTGTACATGAAGAGTCCTCAACCCTTTGAGTTGTCTCATGTCTTGCAGCATCTGAGATGAGTGTATAGACTGTGTGGCAAACTGTTGCAAAGACAGGGAAGTGAGCTGTGTAAGGTGGGCAATCTCTGCTAGCAAATCATGGCCTGTGTTGTCGGGCTTCAAAAACAGCTTGCAGTTGGAGAGACACAGGACTTGCAGCTGTGCCAGCTCACGCAGAGCTGCCAGTGGGTAGGTGGACTCCAGCTTACCCAATTCCAAGGATGTCAAGTCTGATGCACAGGAAGGTAGGAGATGCATGGACAGGGATCGTAGTGTTGCATTTGTGCCTTCTTCAGCAACCAAAGCTAGAGTTTTCAACTCAGTGAGAGGGGTCAGCTTGGCGAAAAGCTTCTCATCTATAGCTTTGAAGTCTCTCAGCTCCAAGGTATGCAATCTGAGCAGATGTGCGCAGCCTTCTAGCACTGTGGAGGCCGTTGTCCTGACATTGGACAGCTTCAGGACCTGTAGACCTGTGAGATGACGCAGGCATGATAAGTCTGAGGATGTCAGACTGCCACAGTCCGCCATATGGAGCTCCCGCAATGAAAGCTGGGGTAGCTGTAAGCATGCTGCAGGCGATATGCTGGAGTACACTATGTCTAAAACTTTGAGGTTGTGTGTCTGCTTTAAGAGCGCTGCCAAGTCTACTGGCCGGGCGCTGTTGGTGGCTTCTCGAAGCCGGTGCGTGCGTGAATCGACTGCCTGTCGCCAGGATTTGTCGACTAGGCGTGCAGTATGGGTAGCTCTGAGTAAGCCAGAGTCCGACACCAACTGGAGGATTCGCTCCAGGCTGTCCGTATCAAGCTCAATCGGAGCAGCCATAGGTCACCTGCACATCCATATGACCACACGTCATACCCTGTTGACACGCGTGACTACCCCGGCCAGGTGTAGCCAGGCGTTGCATGCTACGCATGCTTGTGCTCGATATGACCGAGTATGCAGTTGTATGGCAAAAATGTTTTGGAGCCATACTCACTTGCAAAGGATTGCCTTGATAATCCAGATGCGGCGATGGCAACAGAAGACGCTCATACATACGGTAGACTGGACTATGGACTATGAGTACTCGCACATAACTGTTCGCTGCTCTGAAACCATAAAGCCAGATTTGCTTCTTCGAGCAAGTTGCTTTAACCAAGAAGGAACTGCGGTGTTGCCCAGTGCAGCATACGATCTAAGGTTTTGTGGAATGCACGGCTTGACAAACAGCTCGAAGCTCAGCAGGAAGTCTACCCCCGGTGTCGCGCATATAGCGTAAAGTGCTCATGAACTGGTCCGTGTTTTCGGCTTCCAGCGCAGCTCAAAGCCAACATCACAAACGAACATTGCTGCTAGAACAGGTGTGTTGATCTGCAGAGACTCTTTTGCCCCATGAATGTCTCTTGGGCAGACAAAGCCTTCCTGACTTACCTGATTTGCTGCCTGCAGGCTTTGATCAAAGGCTCCGGGTTGCTCAGCACATCTTCAAAGAGCAGT
>JAABUU010005594.1_pt1 | contig 13987 bp, 20 predicted proteins | sample 5559301 | NCBI WGS metagenome assembly JAABUU01 (sample SAMN10711884, study PRJNA513360) | rock metagenome | isolation source: Antarctica rocks | place: Antarctica: Victoria Land, Richard Nunatak white | reverse complement strand
AAAGGGTGCCCACAGAGCGCTTCCAGGTGCCAGCCCAACACTACCAAACCCTGGTGACTGTCAACCACAGCCTACTTCCAAGTGCAGCTATACATGTTCATGCAGCGCATTTTGTCTCAAGCAGTCTTGCTTTGACAACAAGCGTAGGCCCTGTCGCCGCATAATCTTGCAGCGGTGACACAATAAGCAGTGTTGTGCAAAGGCTGGCATGAAGCCTCAGGCATTCTTGTTGGTGCTGATGTTAATGTCCGGCACATGCAGGACAGGGGTCAATGGACTGAGGACTACGCCAGATGGCGCAGAAGAAACTCTATTGCCCCTGATGCCAAGGTGCTCTCCCTGTTCAGATTGCCCACTCAGCTTTGTGCTCTGCAGCAAGGCATGTGCAACAGGCTTCAGCGATTTGTCGCTGTTCTCCATAGCAATGGCATACAGTCTTCCTGTTTGCGAAGGGTCAATCAGAACCATATGCAGGCTCTTGCATTGCCCCTGACAAAGCTTTGCAGGCCTGATTTGGCTGAACATCGTGGAGTGTGACACGAGGGTGCAGACTTCTACCTTGCGTGGGCTGCAGGTGTTTGTGATTACGGGGGTGTATCCTGATGTAAGGGCGTCACTGCTGGCGCGGGGGTGGGTTGAGAACCCAGACCCAGACAGCTCCTTCTTTGACCTCAAATGGTGCCTCAGAACTCGGTCTATCTATAACCCGCCCCTTCTGAGACACCAGATAGTGAACCACTACTCAGGGGCTGGTGCATGCCTGACAACCAAGTATGGCCTGCTGGAGTCCATCCAACACATCAGGTGGTACTTTGACATTAATGTCGGCACCTTCTTCCCTCGTGCCATGAAGCTGGGAACACCAGCTGAGTTCCAAGCCTTGGAGACAGAGTTCAAGTGGTGTGCTGCTGCATCCATACTAAGAAGGCTGTTGCTCGACAATGGCTTGAGTCATGAGGGAGTGCCGAGTGCTGAGCATGTGCAGCTGGCAATCAGAGTGTGCCGTCAGCAGACAGCCTTCCGGAAGGATCTGATTGATGATGATGCAGCTGATGGGTCTCTGCCTTGTCTGCCACTCATGCCAGAAGACAAGTGGGCCATGCTTCTGGCCTGCCCCTGCTTCAAGAACTGTCAGCTCACCCCCACAGGCCCTTCCCGCCCAAACTCTAGGCCATCCTCAGGTGAGTTGCCCTGTCCTGCCCTGCCCCACCCTGCCCTATTGTGCCCTCCCTGCCATGCCCTACATGGGCGGGATTGGCATGTTATTCCCTAATCCTTGCTGTCTTTGCGCACACCAAGCCTCATGGCTTCGACTGGACTGCTCATCCCAACATATCAGTGGAATGCAAGGACGCCAGAATTTGTTGCCAGCACAACTCTGTACACATAGCTGCATGCTGACGATGCATGCCGCCATTGAGCTACTCATCATGCTGCAGACCTAATTGATCTGCCTGGTAAGCTGAGTCCAACGACAAAAGGTGCATGTTCTGAGGACTGAAACACAGAGCCAGCCTGGCCAGATGCTTTGGATTTGCAGGAGGAGCCAAGCCCATCTCAGATGCACTCAAGCTTGAGGCAACTCAAGCTCTGGCTGAGCTGGCTGAGTGGCATGTGCAAAGCGGCATAGATGGTGGCAGCAACATCTGGATCTTGAAGCCTGGAGGCAAATCCAGGGGACGCGGTATTTCCTGCACCAACAGCTGGGCTGATATCAAGGTCTGGCGTTACTACTGCAGTCAACTCTAGCAACTATTACATCCTGTAATACTGCATCATGCTTCCCACGTCAAATTCCAGAGTATGCTGTTGATACCTTTGAAAAGCATCGACCTACAAAGCTACACAGTGTGTTGAGCAGCTGATCCCTGCAATCACCTTCCAGTAGCTGTGTGCATGCAGCAGGCCATCGCAGGCTGTGCGCATGAGTGGAGTCTGTGCAGGTCACTTGGAAGGTCAATTTGCAGAAGCTTTTGCAGACGCAGAGCTGATTTGAACAACAAGTTGTCTTAGAGGCGTTCAATGCAATGATGCAGGAGAAAGCAGATGCGGATGCTGCTGCTGCTGAGGGGACATCTCAGATGTGGGTGGCTCAGAAGTACATTGAGCAGCCCCTCATCATCAATAGAAGGTACAATGCCTTGTTGCTGTTGAAGATGTCTAGGCTGTTGCTGCAGAGTTTGATGCACACCTTGACAGCTGCCCATGCTGGCCATGGAAGACCTGTTGTGTCACACCAGACTGTCCAGCCATGCTCAGGTCTTGACACCAAGTCAAAAAGAACCAAACCAGAAGTCACATGATCAGAAGCCCTGTAGCTTTGGAGCTGTTCAGTCCACAAAGAAGAAATGCTTGCGCTGTTGCGCAATGTTGTCCTTACTGCAATGCATGCGCACAAATAGGTCACCTGGCTGGCATTTTGGCACCAGGCCGGCCCACAGCATGTCTGCAGGCAGTACATGACCCAACAGCATGCTTTGAGGCAGCACGCACAGCACGCGATCAGTTCACTATGCTTATAGGTCTGGTCTCAATGATGTTGCGCTACGTCACTGTCAACTCTGTCGTATCAGTATACCGTGTAGGATGCTCTAAACAGACTGCTCTGGAGGGACAAGACTGGCCATGCACATATATAGCTCATCATGAGCCACAAAGCGGAAACATTGTTCTTATCATTACGCCTGTTGCTCCCATGGCTGTCACATGACAGAAAGGCGGTATGCAGGAAGTTTGACATGAGGCAGTGGGTGTTGGTGACCAGCAGCGCTCCCATGACAGCCTGGTTCTACCAGGACTGCTACCTGCGCTTCTGCGCCGAGGACTACAGCCTCTCCGACCTCACCAATGTCTTCAGCCACCTCAGCAACAACTGCATTGCCCGCAAGAGTCTGCACTTTGAGTCAGGTCACTCACTCACCTGCATCCGTCCTGCACCACTTCATGTTGCACACCTGTCACCAGAAACATCACAGTAGGACTTGATCAAACTACATCTATTTAGACCTGAGGACATCTGCTTACTGCTGATGATGCTGGGCAGTATGATGCGCATCAACAACATCATCACTGCATGCAGCAATCTCAAGCAAGAAACTGTATGGGGCACCGCCTCTGTGTAGATTGTTGTCTTGGCAAGCAATGCAGGCTGAGGAGTCCACTGTGGTTGGTGGACGTATGATTTGAGGCTGCAGGTGATTGGGCAGAGGGTAACATGTGGTCCTGCTCAGCCTTCTCAGATCACCTAGACGCCAGCTGTGCCCAGAAGGGCTTGTGGCACAACCACATCCAGCCTCAGATGCAGCGCATTGTGCAGTATTCCCTGGCCTGCGCTACGGTACCTCCTCCACACTATGTTGGCCTCTGCTCTCCCACACACTTTCTTATCAACAACGGCCATTTTGCCATTCAGGCAGTGTGAGAGCATAACACAAGCTCTTTGAATGCAGAAACTTTGCTTTTTTTAAAAGAAATGCCTGTCTCACAGTGTACATCTAAACTCAACACTATGAAACGCCTGTCTCACAGTGTACGTATAAACTCAACAACGCATAGGAACTAGTATTATGCGTTCTTACATTGTGGAGAGATATCTGAGGATTTGCAGAAAGAGGATGACACTGTACTAGTTGCAGCTTCCTTCTGAGATCATGCTTTAACAAAATGCATGTCTCGATTATTCGGTGCCTGGTAACAGCCAATGCAGCAGAGTTTGCATGGGTGGTTGGTGGTGCAGGAAAGCCTGCAGGCCCGGCCCAACAGCCATGAGCTGTTTGGGTACGACTTTGTGGTGGACCAGGCTTTGAATGTGTGGCTGATAGAGGTGAACTGCAGCCCCAGCCTGGAGCACAGCACCCCCGTCACCGCCCGCCTCTGCACCCAGATGATGGACGACCTCTTCAAGGCAAACCCCTGCCCTGTTCTGCCCTGCCCTGCCCTGCCCTGGCCTGCCCTGGCCTGCCCCGCCCCGCCCTGCCCTGCCCTGCCCCGCCCTGCCCCGTCCTGCCCTGTTGCCTGCTGATCAGCACGTTCTCATGAGTGTTGTCACTGTGTGAGTCGGCTTGCAAGAGGCAGGACTTTTGAGTAAGATGTCTCCTGCCGTGGGTGTGTTTCCTTACCACTTGCTCAGTACTTAGTCTGCAAGACACACAGCATCATCACTACCCCTGGAGCCTTGCTGCTCAGAGCCTGCTGTTGCTCGTGACACAAGCTGCTTGAGAAGAGCATTAATCGTATGGTAAGCGTGCATGCTGCTGCAGTACAGGTGGTGGTGGACCTGCCTGAGAAACGGCGCAACAGGTCACCCCTGCGCCAGGCTCCACCTCCACCCCAACCGCCCCACCCTGCACACTCAGCTCTGCCTGCTGAGTTGCTCGAGACGAGCGAGGCGAGTACAGCCATGTTGAGTCAGGGGTTACAAAGGCCCCACAGCTCCAGGCCAGAGGGGTGTGTGGGTTGGATTGAGGCTGACATGCCCGCAGGGCCAGTGGCCACATTTGCTGCAGCTGCACAAGATAGTGCAGCAACTGCCCTGAGTTCAGAGGCACCAGGTGAGCCTGAAAGCTACACTGCAGCTGTAATTTGCCACAAAAATGGTTGTAATCAGCTGGCATCAGGCAGAATGCCCATCTGGTGACCCAAGCATGATACTAATCAAACAAATAGGCCTTGAAGTGAAATATTCCGTGAGGTATGCAACCAAGTCCAGTGACACTGCCTGCATCAGCAGCAAGCAGACACATGCTGCAATTACCTGCTCTGACAAGCCAATTGATTGTGCCTGCTTGTGAACGCCCAGAGGCTGAAGGCAGCCAAGAGGGCAGTTCCAGCAATCTAGATGCGGCAGGGGCAGAGGCAGGCAGGCCTGGCAGCAGCGAGTCAACCAGAGAGGGCAAGAGGGGACAAGGTAGAAGCCATAGTCGGGTTGTAGGGCAGGTGGAGGGGCCCTTGCAACTCTCTACCACAGCTCAGGCTTGGAAAGATGGGCTAGGAGATGTTGATGTGGGCAAATGGGACCTCATCTACAGGTGTGCTCCTTATGCCTGCCCTGCATCAAGCTCATGTATGATTTGGCAGCGCTAGTTTGATTTCATCTGTTGGAGATCCCCACACACTTGATGCTGAGAGCATGGCCAACATGCCAATTACTGTGCAGGCCTGTGCATGAAGCCACAGTGCACACTCCCTACCGTCCTGCTTGAAGGCATAGACAGATGAGCATGCTGGTGACAATGCATGCACAGTCACAACCAAACAAGTCCCATGTGATGTAGGGGCGAGCCTGTTGGGGATTGTGGGGGTTGCCAGGTCATGAGTAATCCCTTGGTTTTACACGGTACCCAAATATCCATCCCCAAGCCCAGACCTCAACCCATGCCTCGCATCCCTGAAGACTCGTCTGACTCAGCCTCACAGCAGGCTGGACCCCTGAGCGCAGCTCAGGGGGGTGCAAACATGGGTCAGGGGGTGTCAGCAGCCAATGAGGCCCAAGCTGAAGCCCCTCCTGCTCCCTTCAGGAGTGCCTCAAACTCGTCTATGTTTACACCCTGTACCTCTCAGCCCATCAAGTCGCTGACTAAAGGCGCCCACATGACCAGGGACTCTGATGGTACCAAAGAGAGGGTGCTAAATGCGGATGAAAGGTTGCAGAGGTTGAAGTTGAGGATGCAGAGTACCATCCAAGCCTACTCGGGCAACCCCAGCAATGCAGGCAGTGCAGGCAGATACACACGGACTCAGTCCATGACGGCTGCATCATCTCATGCAGTATTTCAGCGCACCAATTCCAGCCCTACCAGACCATCTATGGTCAGCCTGTATGGCGGCAGCAGAAGAGCACCGGAGGATGCTAGCAGCAACCACAGCAGCAGTAGTTGCAGCAGTGCAACGAGTCCAGCCAGTGGGCAGAGTAGTGTGAAAGGGGGGGTGGGCCGGGGGGGTGCCGCACCTGATGATGGCACTCTCTTGCAGGCAAAGTCTATGAGCAGCAAGAGAGGCATTCCCCAGGTACGCACATGCCAGCTGCTGCTTTGCATTCAGAACATTCCTTGTCACGCCTGCTCAGGAGACTGAAATCTGTCCAGAAGATGATGCCTGGGCAGCGTAGCTGCTTGCACCCATCTGCTGGCATGTTCAAGCCAACCTCTTAGATTGGACTAGACTTTGCAATCTATGTGTGTTAGACCAATGCACAGCATGACCTTCCCATTGGGCCTGCACTGCAGCCAGATAAAGGCTAGTCATTGACATGAGTGTGACTCCAAAACGCCTTTCACAATCAGCAAGTCATAGGGGCAACACATCATCATCACACCTACCGTATGCAAAATGCATTGGATGGCATGCTGTGAGGGCACAAGCATGCCTTCCCCAGCACCCACGTCTGTCGACCCGCCATCATCATGACTGACTTGCAAAGCCACACTTGGCTTGCATGCATATCAGCAGTGCCAGGCACTATGACCAGATCTGATCCACACCATACAAGTGTGAACGGTGGCGTCGCAGGTAGAGGTGAATAGTGCTCCCTCAGAGGACTCCCTGTCTTGTTCTTCCTCTCAGGCAGCTGCTTCAGCAAGTGCCATGGTGAGCAGCCTGATGAGTCTGAAAGCGTCCCCAGCCCTAGTTGCAGCCTTCCTCAGGACCCAGCCTGGTACGTGCTGGCAAAACTCTGCCTGATGACTGTGATGTAGACCGACTCACAATTTAGAATGCCATGCACTGTGGCCAGTGTGGTATGGGTCAGGCAGACTGCTGTTGCACAAACCGCCACCTGTATGGCTCTGCATGAAGTGATGCGATTATGCACAGAATTGTTGTCGAATAACAATGCAGCGGCTGTCTGTTTTGACAAGATTGCCTCACTGCCATCCATGGGCAACGCACAGTTTCTGGTGGATGTGTTTTGCTTTGCAGTTCTGTGTCATAGGTGCAGTATGTCGTGTCACATGATGTGGCCACCCTGCAGACAGGGTGCATGCGCAATATGTGACTCCTGTGCTGAAATGTGCAGATATCAAGCCAGCAGTAGTACAAAAGCCACAGCCAGTTGCCAAGTTGCTACCTGTCAGCACCAAGTGTCTTAATGACGCAATTGTCATCTCACCTAGATGTCAAAATGTGGGAGGCTTCTCAGATGCCACCTCACCAAGGTGTGCCTATGCATCAAGAGTCAGACGAAGCCTCACCTTGAATCATCAGTCTCAAGGAAGCAACAAAATGCTGCCAGACATTCCTCTGGGACGGTACAGGCAGTAGATTGGGGCCAGCAACAACATTAAGCATTAGCTGACAGCATGACAGACGTTATGTGCAGTCAGAATTGCTATCGGCTCAGTCTTAATCTTGCTGATATCTCAAAACTGCAAGCTGGGTTTCTCTGAGTAAGCCTGCGTGAAGGCCATTATACTGATGAGTGTCTATAATATTTAGCAAAAACCAATATCCAAAGAGAGTATAGTGTACAATGCAGCCAGTCAGCGCAAAAATTGGCAAAGGGCGCTGCTGCAGATCAATGCCTGTGTTCTGCTAAGAAGATATTCTGCAAGCTTGCTTGCAAGCTTATTGGCAAACGTGAATGCAGGTCTGCTTGCATTTGCAAAACCATCAACTTGACACTCATGCTGTCAGCTCGTGAGTCTGTGACCACTCAACAGGTCCGCTCTGAAGCTCTCAAATCTGGGCAAGGATGTGTTTGCCACACTGGAAGCAAACTTCACGTCTGACATTTTCAGATATCCCATTGGAAAGGGATTCATGGGCTCTGCTCGTACCATCTGGAGATATCTATGCCGAGGGATGATCCTGCATGCCGACAACAGATTCATCAATTGACTCCTCTTCATGACGAGCTATAACAGAGCATGGTAATGCCAAGACATGTAAATGCACATCTGACATGGTGAGCACAGCCTGCATGGTGCTCAACCTGTTGTGTCCGGGGCCCATCCGCATGGAGCATTGCATGCAAATGTAGACCTGTGAGCACAGCCTTGCATACCTTTGGGGCAGTGACAGGGAGAAGAAGGCCGGGTAGCTGCAGAGGGTCTGAACATCGCCTCCCATCTGAGACTGCAGATAGTTGTACTTGGGCCTCATGTTGTGGCGCACATCCAGTGCCAGCAGCTGGGGCAGGCGCGAGATGCTGTGAGCCACCTGCTGCTTGCCCATGCCAATCTCCTTCAAATACTGCAGCTTCTCTTGCATGCTGTCTACATTGTAGTGCAGTACCTGCGCACAGCTAGGAAACCGTTGGCCATAATCATGGCAATAGCCAGTTTGCTGTACTCTACAGGGTAACAGCAGCACATGTGCCTGTATGCTGTTGCAACAACACTGCCTTGGGTACAGACAAGTGACCAATTGTGCACTGAATGAGTCGTGACAGTGGCATGTGGCTCACATGAACATGCTGGGCAGGCAGGCCCTATGGGGCCATACGTGATGACAGCAGGATGAGGCAAGAGGTGACCTGGGGATGAGAGACAATAGCCTTGGCTACATTCTCCAGCGGCATGCCACTGGCTGTCAGAAAGTCCACTCTCTCCTGCATGAACTGTGTGCTGTAGGTAAGCACGCTTGGCTGCCTGCGATTCACATTTCAACATGTCACCCCATCTGCTACAGCTTTGACACTGACTCCTCTAAACCGTTGCAAGGTGTGACTCTGCATGCACGCTTGGCAGCCAACCGCTATTGAACAAGTCAGAGTTGACCTCTGACTGCATGTGGCAAAGCAGCAAACAGGCAGCATGTACCATGAAAGTGCATGCTAGGCTACCTGACCAGGATCTTGGCAAGGCCCTCAGTGGAGATGCCCAGGTGATCTCTGAGAAAGACAGTGCGCGGCTGCAGTGTGTCTTGTATACTCAACTGAAATATCTGCGGCGCGCTCTGGACAACCTAGCAGCAAGAAGCAGCATTTGGTCAGTCGCCATACATGGGGACCAAGCAGCAGCAGTGGCAGCGGCAAGGATGTGTGCACTTGAGTGGCATACAACATCAGCAAACGTGCTGACAGCTGCTGGCTTCCACTGCAAGTGGAACGACAGGATGTAAAGTCCTGGTCACAGGGGATGTAAAGTGGTGGTCACAGGGGACCCTGATTTGCAGGTGACACACTTGCCAGGTGCAAGCACAGGTCCCACCAGAACAAAGCATGCAGACTGCCGCACAAAGCACAAGAGATGCCATGCAGAGCCGACATGAGGAGTGGCTAACCTTTCCCAGGTCTTCCTTCTGGACACCATGCAGCTGCAGGAAGTCAAGATGCGGCCGCATTGTGCTTTCCAGCTTATGCTCCATGATACGTGGGCACTTGACCAGCAGCTTGCGCATCTCCTCATCGCTCAGCCCAATCTCGTCCTTGAAGAAGTGCAGCTTATTGCGTATGGTGGGCACTCGCAGCTGAAGCAGACCATTGCTGCGGCGTGATGTCACTAGTTTTGTAAAATCTGCCTTAGACATGCCCAACTGGTGAAACAAAGTTGCCTGCAACATCAGCAAGACCCTCAGTCACATACCCTGCAAATCAGCAGGTCCTCACAGCAAATGTACATCTCGCAGCTGAATGTCTTGCAACAAGCAATGCAGAAACATGGTCAATGTCAGGTGACAAGGCAATGACTTTCCCAGGCTGCTACGACTGATTTACCTCCTTGCGCAATGCTACACCTTGCAGCATACATGAATGGCTCTAACAGTATGCATAGATGCCAGCAACACACCACATGGCATGTGCGCCGTCTATAAAGCTCCCAGGACTGTGCCGAGCATACCTGTGGACGTTCACATGGGTCCAATCCACAGTCTGCAACAAGTTCCTTCCAGATGCGCCCATCTAGCAGGCCTTCTTGCATGTCAGTAGTAAGCCAATCTGTGGTGACCTGCAATATCAACGATGCAATAATGCGTGGCACAGACAACATCACATACTCAGCTAGGCTGTAGTGCGACTGCAGCCAGGCTGGCTACGTTATGAGTGCTGAATGCCAGTGTTATACCTGCCAATCCTTCTTTGACAACTTTCCAGCCTCCTGACTGAACCGCTTGTTGGTAGACCCATTCTGTGTATCATGACGTTGCTTCACCCTATCATTTGATTGCTTTGCTGGCTTGCCTGCTTTGTCGGTCCCCCCCCGAGACTTCCTGAGGGTGTCAGTGGACCTTGACAAACCCTGTGTTGCTGTCTTGATAGAAGGACTACGTTGCAGTAGCCTGCTGGGAGGTTGCTGAGTCTCAGAGGGAGCTTCGGTCTTTGGCGGAGCTTCGGTGCGACGGATGAGCCGGCTGCTCCGAGGTTGTTTATGTGACTGCAGTAGGGATTTCTTATCAGTCAAGAGCCTGCTGCGACCTTGACCCGGTTCCTGTTTAGTCTCAGCTACGTCCTCAGGACCGTTGCGATACGCAGTGCAACGCAAAGCTGTGGTACCCTGACGCTTGACCCTTATTCGACCTTGACAACAGCGGTGACCGCCCTCAACTGTTTTGTGCAATTTGAAGTTCGCAACGAGGCCCCGGCGGCCTATTACTTCTCTCATGCGCGAGCTACAAGTCTTGAGCGTCTCGCTCTTCCAGACTTGTCAAGTTGCGAAGACTCCGAGACGGACAAACACAACGCTGCGCTGCTGCATCCAGAACGTGTGTGTCTCGTAGCTCGTAGATCAGACTGAACTGTAATCCGTCATTACTGATAGAACCACGTGGAGTTACAGGCAGGTTTACGGTTTAGGGATTTTGGCTTGCCGCAACTGGCACCCTAAAGCTGACTCTAAACACTGTGATAACAATGATGCGGGCAAACTATGGCATTCCAACCACACGAGCTGCCATACAAATGAGTGCAGGCCCAAGAGGGCGCGTCCGTTAGGTCACAATAATGATTTGACCAGCGAATTAATTTACAGCTCACGCAACACCTGTTGTAAACATGTTGCAAATCTGATAAGTGCGCATGCGAGTGGCTAAAGCCAGGGCTAAAGCACTGGTGTCAATCATTGATCAGGGATGGGACCAGGGCGAGCCCGAAGGGCGCTGTTACTGGCCCTCACGGCCTTTACGCTAAACGAATCGGCCGGTCCAAATGCTGAATGTGGCCATGCATCCATGCTGTTTTTGTGATAAGTGAGCGGATTCAGGGTGGTGCTATCCTGCATGTCGCTGTACAAAGCCCGGGAGTGGTGGAGCACTAGCTGCGGTCACGAAGAAGAGTATGAGACAAGATCACTTGTGATCGGCAGCATAGACAGCAGCTCAAGCGAACAAGGTGCTACTTGGTCCTTTGAAATACCGGAGGTTGTGCATTGGATGAGAAGGCAGCATATACTGTGTCGTTGAGCTGAGTACAGCCACTTGCACTCTGCAGTTTGAACCAACTTGGAGTTACTGTACAGGCAATATAATTACTGGCAGCTTGCAAGGTGTATTGCGCGTATACCAGCCCCATGGGCAGGGCTTTAGTATTGAAGACCTGTTGCTGGAAGTTCAGCTTTCGGCCCCCATCCTTCAGCTTGAGCTCGGCACCTTTACATCGTGAGCAATATACAGATTCTGCTTTTGCGTTACGCAGCTCTGCAAAACAAAGGCAGCACTACTTGGGTCTTGAGTCTTTCTGTCTCACAGGCTTGGTGGCCATCGGCTGGCTATTTTGCACCCACGCAAGTTGATCACATATAATGTGAGCAGCCTGGCCAGCAGTCAGGGCACTGCTGGACTGCAATTGAACAAGCTGTCAGAGCAAGTGCTGGATCGTTCTGCTGCCAACATGGTCTGTGGCAACTTTGGGGGTTCCAAAGGTGCCACACCTCATTCTGCACTAAACATTATGCTGGCAGTTCAGGCGGAACTGCGCAACTCTTGAGTCATGCATCATTCTGCAGGTGCACTTCAGATATGTGTGCAGTCCATGGACGGTCAGCTGAGCTTCTATGAAAGGGAGACCTTGGCATTCTCACGCTTTCTGCCACAGTTCCTGTTACCAGGCCCTCTGTGTTACTATCCAACACTTGACTGCATCATCACATGCTCTAGTGCTTATGAGGTGGAGTGCTACAAGTATCAGACACTTGCTGCAGCACAGGCAGCTGCAATCAAGACAACAGGTGCTACCACTGTGTCCACTCCCAACTTTCATACATGTGTCCACTATGTTTTGTGTTTGCAAGCACGGTGGCCAAGCACTGCACCTGCACAGCAAACAGTGTTATGAGTCTTTTGCCTTTGCCAGGGGCAGACACCAACAGCAAGGGCAAGCAGCTGCATACTGAGTGGAAATGGGTCTTTGGAGAAATGGCCTGGGACATCCAGATTAGCAGATTTACTGGTGAGCAGTTGTCTCTGCTAGTGCTGCCAACCACAACCACTACCACCTCCTCCAGCTTACCAAAAGCAAATTATCATGCATGCAAAATGTTGTTTTACAGTCTGTTGCGGACAATGTCATGAATGCTTGGGAGACAGGCTTTGATTGTCCTGCCTTGAAAGGTGTAACAGCTGGGTGGTTCTTGTATGGATACACCAGCCACCGTTTGCCCGACTTGAGGCATCACAATGTGCAGCTGTCTTGCTTCCAATGTGATAGCAAAAGCAGCGTTCCAGATGTGCGCAGGAAGTGAAGAATCAGACATCGTGCTGCTGGGGGAGCACACTCTGGTTGTGCTGAACTCGCAAGGCCAGCTGTGCTTGCAGAAGCGTTTTGACTACCAACCAATGGCTTTCACCATGTACCATGTAAGTGCACTGGCTGCTGACAGGCTGACCCTACCATTTGCAGCAAAGACTGTGATATATGCCAAGCAGCACTCATGTGGATAAAGCTAGCAATTATGCCAGTCACATAGGTCTGCATTAGCACACATGATCATCATCGTTTGCTAAGGCCACACAGCACAGGTGCACGTATTGACTCCAAGCGTAATGAGCACGTTGCCTGCCAGCAGCTCAACATTGCGCGCAGTACATGGTGAGCATTTAGGCATGACTGCTGTCAGCAATGCAGGTGTCAGGTAACAGGAACAACTTGTTGGTTGCAGCAGCCACAGGTCAGATGATGGTTTACAGTCACAAAAGGCTGGTGTGGGCTGCAAAGGGTGACACCTGCCCAGTAGCCGTCAGGGTGGCCACCTTTGCAGGCCTTCAAGGTACGCGCAAGCTCTGGACTTACATGCCAAATTATGACCAGCAGAAGCAATCTGGTCTGACCGTAAACAGAGCTATAAGCTTTTTTGACAATGCACCGCTGGGAGTCCAATGCAGACATGATGAAGCTGTCAGCACGCAACATGAATATGGGATATGAATGTAACTTGTGACATGGATATTGTGAAGGAATGGTGTTGACTCTGGATGATGCTGGGAAGCTCATCCTGAGCTACATGGGCACTGATCCTCCCATGCAGTCAGTGGACGTGAGGCACAGCGCCGAGGTAGACTTTGCAGCTCTGGACAGTGAGTACAGAGAGCTGGCAGGTCATATGCACGCTCTTGAAGCTCCCAGTGAAGCAGTGCTGCCTCAAGAGCAATTACTCATCACGGCCCAGGTGTGTATCATCTGCCTACAGGCTCCCAATATGACCACACACACCTTGCCATCAACAGACATGTTGACTCCCAGCCTAGGAGTCTTAGGCCAATAGCTCAGCGAGCTCTTGCACATGCATGATTTCCTGGTCTGTCCATGACCCCTTCATGCTGAGGTATCAAACAGTTCATGTGCCGTCAGATACCTCTCAAGCTGTGCCTGATGAATTTGCCTTCAGTGTGGTGCTTCCTTGCAATTACAGCTATACACAGACTTTGGTTTGACTGCACAGGTTCCAGCATTGCTAGATAGGAGTGAGGATCTGGCACAAGACATGCTCTCAGGCAGTGCTTTCAACGCTCTCACGGTGCACCTGTACTTGCGCCACTCTGGTGCTGCCTCACTCACTGATGTCACTCTATCTCTGGATGCTCCGCCAGGCCTGCATCTGGATCAGGTATGACAATTTTG
>JAABUU010005593.1_pt1 | contig 13989 bp, 12 predicted proteins | sample 5559301 | NCBI WGS metagenome assembly JAABUU01 (sample SAMN10711884, study PRJNA513360) | rock metagenome | isolation source: Antarctica rocks | place: Antarctica: Victoria Land, Richard Nunatak white | reverse complement strand
CCCGAACGCGGCGGTCGATTTCCCCTTGCCCGGCCCGGTGTTGACGATCACCAGCCCCTTCTTGCGCCGCCGTGCGCCCGGCTGCGGCTTCTTGGCCGCCGCCTTCTCCTCCTGCGACTCGTAGCCGGCGAACTCTTTGCCGCTCACCCCTTCGGTCATCGCACCTCTCCGTTCGCTGCGCCGACCACCCTAACGTCAGCGCCATTGGTCACACCCTGCGCGACCTGATAAGCGCGCGCGGCGGCGACGAAACGCCCCGCCAGCGCCGGTTCGCTCCAGAAATGGAGATGGACGTATGAGGCCAGGAGGTTGGCGGACGCGTACCCCTCCAAGCGCTCCGCGCCACCACGCCGCGATTGTGCGGCGTAAGCATGCGGCAGATCGACCGGCACGTCCTCCCAGGTCGAATAGTGGAACTCGTGGCCGCGCAACGCCTCACCCGCCCGCAGCAGCGGCGTATCGACGAGCGCGCGGATCGTCACGTAACCGAGGTGGCTCCGCTGCGCGCGCATGATCGCCCGCCCCGGCAGCGCCCCGACGAGCGCGTGCTCCTCACCGTCGCGATCGGTCAACCCGGCGGTCAGGTACATCAGCCCACCGCATTCGGCGTAGCAGGGCAGCCCCGCCGCGAGCGCCGCGCGGATCGCCGCGAGCATCGGCGCATTAGCGGCCAGCCGCGCGGCGTGCAACTCCGGGTAGCCCCCGCCGAGGTAGAGGGCGGCGGTCCCAGGCGGCAGCGCGGCGTCGCGGAGGGGGCTGAACGGCACCACCTCCGCCCCGGCGCGACGCAGCAGATCGAGATTCTCGCCGTAATAGAAGGAGAACGCCTCATCACGCGCGTAGGCGATCGTCGGGCTCGGGCCGGGGGGCGCAACGAGAGGAGGTGGTGCCACACCCGGCCCGAGCGGCGCAGCCCCGCGTGCGAGCGCCAGGATGGCATCGAGGTCGCAGGCGTCCTCCACCGCATCGGCGATCGCGGCGATCCGCCCCTCCGCTGCGGCCCCCGCTTCGCCCGCATGGACCAGGCCCAGGTGCCGCTCGGGGATCGCGTCGGGGAGGCGCGGCAGCCCGCCGAGGACCGGCAGCCCCGTGACCGCCTCGATCGCCTCCTTGACCCCAGCGCGGTGCGCCGCGCCGCCGACCCGATTGACGATCACCCCGACGAGCGGCACCGCCGGATCGAGCCGCTGGAAACCCAGGACCGTCGCCGCCGCGCTGCGCGCCTGGGCGCGCACATCGACCACCAGGATCGTCGGCAGGCCGAGCAATTTCGCCAGTTCGGCGCTGCTCCCCGCCTCGCCGAGATATTCGACGCCGTCGTAGAGGCCCATCACCCCCTCGACGATCGCCAGGTCGCCCCCCGCCGTCGCCGCCGCGAAGGCCGCGCGGAGACGGTCGTGCGGCGTCAGCCACGTATCGAGGTTCTGCGCCGGTCGCCCCGCCGCCAGCGCATGGTAGGTCGGATCGAGGTAATCCGGCCCCGCCTTGAACGGGCGCACGTCGAGGCCGCGCCGCCGGAAGGAGGCGAGTAATCCGGCGGTGAGGGTCGTCTTCCCCACCCCCGACGAGACCCCGGCGAGCATGATCCGCGCGCCCATCAGGACTCGCGCCGCGCCAGGACGAACAGGCCGTGATCCTCGGGGCCGTAGGGGCGCGCGGCATCGAAGGCGTGCCACGCGCCGGTCACGGCGAACCCGGCCTCGCCGAGCAGGCGGCGCAGTTCCGGCAGCCCATAGTGTCGACGTGTGAGGGTGTAGACGCGGCGCACGGCGCCAGTGAGGACGGTCGTGCGGTCGGTGCAGGTCATCGCCGCCGCGTCGGGGAGCGTCTCCAACAGTTCGACCGTCCCCGCGAACTCGCGCCAATCGCGGCGCGGCGCAGGGAGCGCCACCGGCCAGTCGCCGATCCCGAAGAAGAGCTGCCCGCCCGGGCGGAGCATCCCGCGCAACGCCGCGAGGCTGGCGCGATCCTCCTCCTCGGTCGGGAAGCCGACGCAACTACGATCGTAGAGGGAGAGGAGCGCGTCGAACGGCCCCGCATCGGCCAGCGCGCGGAAGTCGCACTCGCGCAGATCGGCGTCGAGGCCGGCGGTGTGGGCGCGTGCGCGATCGAGCAGCGCGGGGGCGATGTCCACGCTCGTCAGCCGCCCGAAGCCGCGCTCGCGCAGGACGCGCGTGTGCCGCCCCCAGCCGCAACCGATCTCCAGTAGCCGATCGGCGGGGCGCAGGCCGAGCATGGCGACGATGAAGTCGATGTCGCGCGCGGCGGCGGCGCTCCCGCTCGCTCGGCCAGCGGCATCGAGTTCGGCGGCGTGGCGCAGGCTGTGGTGGCGATACCAGGCGTTGTTGCCTAGGTGAAGTTCGGCACAAGAGCCATCCTCTAGGAGCGTCGTGGTGGCGTCATCCGGCAGGTGTTTGAGGGGTGGAACGTGCATGGATATTCCCCTGATGAGTGACGGTGGCAACGCAAGCCATCGTGCCACATCGCGTGTGTCAGGGGCGTCATACTCGAATCGTCGTGGTGGCCGGACCTCGCCGTCAACCGCTCCGGCTCTCGTCACGCTGCTGCCACCGCTCACCATTGCTGTTCTTCTCGACACTGGCTGGTATGATAGGGCTCCGCTGCCCCTTCGGCGCGAGCCAGCTCCCGGCCGATCCTGCGGGCGCGATCGTCTTGCGCGAGTTGTTCCACACCGCGCGACCACATCAGGATCGCCGCGACCATCCCGGGCATCGAGTGCTCCTCGGCGACGAGGTCGACGCGCACGCCGTGCTCGCGCGCCGTCCGCGCCGTGCCCGGTCCGATACAGACCACGAGCGCCCCACCAAAGAGCTCCCGCCGGGACGGCGGCACCGCCGTCACACCGCCCGGCGCGGCACCCTCGCCGGGTGAGACGAGCGCCAGGACGTTCGACACGGTCGAAGAACTCGTGAAGGTGATGATATCGAACCTGCCGGTCGTCAGGGCGGCGATCGTCTCGGGATCGGGCGGCAGTTGCTCCGTGCGGTAGGGCGCGATCCGGTCGACCGTCGCCCCCAGCCCGACCAGTCCCCGCGCCAGGGCTGCGCTTGTCCCGACCGCCGCGACGAGGAGGAGCCGTTTCCCGGCGAGCCCTGGCCCCGCCAGGCACGCGAGAATCGCCTCGACCCCGAGGCTGTCGGGCACGAGGTCGGCGATGAGGCCGCGCCGCTCGAGGGCCTCCTGCGCGCCCCTGCCGACGGCCACGAGGCGCGCGGCGGCGAGGGACCGCACGTCGCGACCGTCGGCGCGCAGCCGATCGAGGAAGCGCCCGACGCCGTGTCCGCTCGTGAAGACCAGGTAGTGATAGGTGGTGAGCCTGGCGAGCGCCGTGCCGAACGGTCGCTCGTCGTCGGGCTCGGCGAAACGAAACCGTGGCAGTTCCACGGCGTTCGCACCGAGCGCCGCGAGCATGGCGCTCAGCTTGCTCTGCTGCGCCCGCGAGCGGGCGACGAGGACCCGGCGCCCGCTCAGCGGCTTGCGCGCCGGATCGTCGAACCAGCGCAGGCGCTCCCGCAGGCCCACGACCGCGCCGACGACGACCGTCGCCGGGGCGGTGAGGCCCGCCTCCGCGACCAGGCCAGGCAGCGTCCCGAGCGTGCCGACCACCGTGCGCTGGGCCGCCCAGGTGCCCCAGGCGATCGCCGCGGCCGGCGTGTCGACCGGGCGGCCGTGCGCGACGAGTTGGGCGGCGATGCGCGGCAGGTCGGCGACGCCCATGAGGAAGACGAGCGTCTCGGCCGCAGCCAACGCCCCCCAGTCGCGGCCCGCGTCTCCCCGCGCGGGGTCGTGATGCCCGGAGACGATCGTCACGGAGGAGGCCACGTCGCGGTGGGTGACCGGGATGCCGGCATAGGCCGGGACCGCGAGGGCACTCGTCACCCCCGGGACAACCTCGAAGGGCACCCCGGCCGCGGCCAGGGCCGCCGCCTCCTCGCCGCCGCGCCCGAAGAGGAACGGGTCGCCGCCTTTGAGGCGCACGACGCGCTTGCCGAGGCGACCATGCTCCACCAAGAGGGCGTTGATCGCGTCCTGTCGCAGCAGGTGATGGTGCGCTTCTTTGCCGACGTAGACCCGCTCCGCCGTCGGGGGCACCTCATCGAGGAGGCGCGGATCGACCAGGCGATCGTACACGACGACTTCCGCGTCCCGCAGTCGGTCACGCCCGCGCACGGTCAGCAAGCCGATATCGCCCGGCCCCGCCCCGACCAGCGAGACGAGCGCCGTGCCGTGGGTGGTGCTGTGGTCCATGTCGGTGGCCTGCATCGGCGGATCGAGCGTCATCCTTGCCTCATGGCGTGCTCCCGGTCGCCTGCCGACGACCCCACTAGCCGAACGGGCGATATCGCCGCAGGTCCACCCGACGACATCCCGGCGGTCGCGTGCGGCCACAGAGGGCGCATGTCGGCGCCGGGCGTCGGCCCGGCTACGCGGGGCCGCACGTTCATGGGGTGCCCGCGCCGACCGGATAGCCGCGCGGCGTGACCAACAGCCCGTCGAGATCGATCGTCGCGCTATTGCCCACCACGATCGTGGTGAGCATGTCCACTTGGGCGGGATCGAGTGCGGCCAGCGTCGTCGTGTGGACCCGTTGCCCCTCCCGGAAGGCGTTCGTGACGAGTCCGACCGGCGTCCCCGCCGTGCGATACCGCAACAGCATCTCCTGCGCCGCGTCGAGCTGCCAGTCGCGCCGACGGCTGCGCGGGTTGTAGAGGCACAGGACGAAATCCGCGGCAGCGACCGCTTCCACGCGGCGCAGGATGACCGGCCACGGCGTCAGGAGATCGCTGAGCGAGACGCAGGCCCAGTCGTGCATCAGCGGCGCACCCAGCAGGGCGGCGGCGGCGGCGGCGGCCGTGAGCCCCGGGACGACCTCGACGTCCGGCGCGTCGCCCGGTCGCCAGCCCGTGCTGTGCAGCAGTTCCAGCGCGAGTCCCGCCATGCCGTAGACCCCGGCGTCGCCGCTCGACACCAGCGCCACGCGTCGGCCACGCCGGGCGAGACCGATCGCCAGTTCGGCACGGGCGACTTCCTCCGTGAGTTGCGAGGAGATGATCTCCTTGCCCGTGAGGAGCGGCCCGAGGAGATCCAGGTAGAGCCTGTAGCCCACGATGACCTCGCTCCCTGCGAGCGCCGCGCGGGCCGCCGGCGTCAGCTGGGCGAGGTCGCCGGGACCGGTACCGACGAGATACAGTCGGCCCCTAGTCATCGGTCTCCTCCCGCAGCGCGACCGCCACCGTGACCCGCCCGTGGGCGACCTTCTCCACGAGTAAGGTCCGCGTGCCACCCGCCAGGAGCGCCGCCGGCTCCGCCACCCCGTGCGCGCCGACCGCCGCCAGCGCCGCCGGTGAAGGATTGCGCACCGGGACACGATTCAGTTCGGCGGCCCCGAAGAATCGGATCGGTTTGCTCAGGGTTGTGGCATAGGCGAGCAATCCCGCCTCGTCCCGCTTCACGTCGATCGAGGCGAGCTCGCGCACCGCCGCGAGCGCCAAGCCATGATCCGCGAGTACCCCCTCAACCGCCCCGGCGATCTCCTCTTCCGACACCCCCCGCGCGCAGCCGACTCCGACGCTCAGACAGGGCGGGTGGTAGATAACCGTGGTCGCTTTGTCCTGCACCTCCGGTGGTAACGCCGAGCCCCGCCGGTGGGTGACGACCAGTGCCGCGGCGATCGTCGGAGCGCCGAGGTCCTCGATCCGGGCGACATGGTCGAGCGCGGCGGCCTCGGGGTGCGAGAGCCAGGCGCGCGACCCGGCCTCCTGGAACGCCGCGACACGCTCGCCGTTGACGAGCGCTGCGGCGGCGGCGGTGAGCGCGTCCGGGTTCGCCACTGTCCAGCCCCGCTCGGATCCGAGCAAATCGAGCGCCGGCAGCCCGCGCACGTCGGAGGCGGTGGTGACCACCGCCTCGCCGCCGGCGATGCGGGCGACCTCGCGGGCCAGCGCGTTGGCACCGCCGAGGTGTCCGCCCGCGATGCTGACGGCGTAGCGTCCGGCCTCATCGAGGGCCACGATGCCGGGGTCGGTGCGCTTATCGCTCAGGAGCGGCGCGATAGCACGAACCGCCACCCCGATCGGCATCAGCAGTACCATACGATCATGGTGCGCCCAAAGGTTACCCACAAGGTCGGCGACCGGGCCTTCATAGGGTATGGCATCGCCCCCGACGAAACGCTCCGGCGCATAAAGCGTCCCGCCGAGCGCCGCGGCCAGCCGGGCCCCGAGTGACGTGCCACCCTTCGTCAGCGCCACAAGGGCCGGCGACCGGTCGGCCCTCGGCCACGCGCCGATCGGCTCCGCGACGACAGGGATGGTCGCGTTGTCGATCGGCGCGACCGGTGCCGTAGCCGCGCCGGTCGCGTCTCGTGGCGGGCGCGCATCGGCGCGGCGGAAGCGGTGGCTATAGGTGGCGGCGTACAGATGCGAGTGGTGTGCCCCGTCCTGTAAGGCCGGATCGATCGCGCGACCGACCAGGACCAGCGCCTGGCGGCTCCACCCCGCCGCCTTCACCGCCGTCGCCAGATCGGCGAGCGTCCCGCGCACGATCGCCTCGTCGGGCCAGCTGACGCGGTAGAGCGCGGCGGCGGGGGTATCGGCCGTGTAGCCGCCCGCGATGAGATCGGCGACGAGTTGGCGGATACGCGTGATGCCGAGCAGGATGGCGAGCGTCGTGCCGTGGGCGGCGAGCGCCCGCAGCGACTCTCCTGCGGGCATGCCCGTCCTGCCGGCGGCACGGGTCATGATGATGGTCTGGGCCACGTCCGGCACCGTCAGTTCGACGCCGAGCGCCGCCGCAGCGGCGAAGACGCTGCTGACCCCAGGGATGATGTGATACGGGACGTCCGCTCGCCGCAGGAGCGCGATCTGCTCCGTGATCGCGCCGTAGAGCGCCGGGTCGCCGCTATGCACACGCACCACGCGCTGTCCGGCACGCGCCGCCGCGATCATCCGCGCCGCGATCGCGTCCAGGTGGCGCTCTTTGGTCCCCTCGAATGGTACGCCGGGACGGAGGAAGCGGGCGAGCTCCGGGCTGACCAACGAATCGGCGTACAGCACCAGATCCGCCGCCCGGAGGGCCTCCACCGCGTCCAGCGTCAGGAGTCCGGGCGCCCCGGGCCCCGCGCCGATGAAGGCCACGCTCCCGGCAGCGTCGGATCCGCCCCACGCTGGCGGCATGCCGCTCATCGCTCACCCCCACCCTGGATCACGAGCAGGGAGAAGTAGGGGAGATCGCGCCCGCGCAGGACGCGCACGTCGGGCACGAAGCGCTCCTCCGCCATGCCCACGTGTTCGGCGTACCAGGCACCCCCGGTCAGTTCGAGTTCTTCCAGCACGTCGATCACCCCATCCACGCAGCGATTCACTTTCAGTAGGACCGTCGTATCGAACCGTCGCAGGGTGTCGCGCAGTCCGGCGAGATCCGTCTCGTGGATCACCGGCAACACCGCCAGTCGTTCGTCGCCCTGCACCAGTGGCCGCTCGGCACGCGCCGCGGCGGCCGTGAACGCCGTGACGCCCGGTACGATCTCGATCGGCGTCATGGGCATCCGCTCGCGTACCCGTGTCAGGAGGTGCCCGAACGAGCCGTAGAGGAGGGGGTCCCCCAGCAGCGGACAGGCCACCGCCCGCCCGGCCGAGAGCGCCATCGCCACCGTCGCGAAGCTCGCCTCGCGCGAAGCCTCGGTGGCCTCCGGCTCGCCGGTGGTCGCGAAAGGCAACTCGATGAACTCTTGTCGTCCCCGGTCGAGCAGATCGCCGATGATCGCCAGGGTCTTGCTGGTCGTGGCCCGCGCGCCGCGCGGCAGCGCGATCGTGTCGGCGGCGCGCAGTACCTCGGCGGCGCGGAGCGTCAACCAGCGCGGGTCCCCCGGCCCGACGCCCACGCCGTACAACCCCGGTCGCGAGAGAATGCTCACTGGTCCCCCTTCATGGCGGCGACGATGAAGACCGGATTGAGCGCCTGTAACCGCGTCAGCGCGCCGACCGGCGTGCCGCGCGCGACCGATACCTGCGTGATGGACGGTGGCCACCCGTGCCTCCGGAGCGTCGATTGCGCCACCTGCAATCCCTCGAGCGTCGCCAGATTGAGCACCAGGCGACCGCGAGGCAGGAGACGGGCCACGGCGAGGTCGATGAGTTCCGCCAGCGCCCCGCCGCTCCCGCCGACGAAGATCGCGTCGGGATCGGGCAATACGGCGCAGACCCCCGGCGCCTCGCCCGCGACGACGGCGACGTTCCGCGCCGTGAGTCGCGCGCAGTTTTCGCGGATGTGCTCGAGCGACTCCGCATCGCGCTCGATCGCGTAGACGGTCGCGTCGGGGTTGAGCAGGGCGGCCTCGATCGCGACCGAGCCGCTCCCGGCCCCCACGTCCCAGATGACCGCGGGCCGCGTGTGCACGGCGAGGGCCGCGAGGCTCAGCACCCGGACCTCGCGCTTCGTGATCAACCCCTCGCGCGGGAAGCGCTGCGCGAAAGCCTCATCGGGTAGCCCGGGGATCCAGCCGGTCGTCGCGGCGCGCATATCTGTCTCGGCCGCTACCTCGTCCGTGGCTTCGCTCGTACCTCCTCCTCGTTCGGTCAGCAGTAACAGGACATTCAGGGGATCGAACTGCTGCGTCGGCAGGCCCGCGAGGCGCGTCTCCACCACCCGTTCGGCCTCGCCGCCCAGTCGTTCGCAGACGACGGCGCGCCGATCCGACACCCCCGCCTTGAGCAGCGCCCGCGCCACCGTGGCGGGGGTATGCTCGTCGTCGGTGAGGATGGCGAGTTTGGGGTAGCGGCGTGCCGCATCGATGACCGGGGCGAGCACGCGACCGTGGACGCTGACCAATCCGGCGTCCTGCCACGGCTCGGCGATGCGTGCCCAGGCCAGCTGTGCCGCGCCGACATTCGGGTACACCCGGAGCCGCGATGCCGCCAGGAAGCGCCGCAATGTCCCGCCGATGCCGTAGAGGAACGGATCGCCCGAAGCGAGCACGACGACGCGGCGGCCGGCGTCGGCGGCCGCGCACAGCCGGGCCGCGAGGGCTGCCATCCCCGTGCGGATGACGAGTCGTTCCGCCGGATGTCCGGGAAAGTACGCGAGCTGGCGCGCGCCGCCGCAGAGCAGCTCGGCGCGCTCCACGATCGCCAGTGCCTCGGCGGTCAGACTCCGGGGTCCGCCATCGGTGATGCCGACGATCTCGATTGGTGACACGGCGATGATCATGCGTTCACCGCCCCCGCATGCCCGAGGAGTTGACCCGCGAAGTCGAAGAGGAGCGCCTCCACCTGGAGGTCGCCCCGCACGTGCCCGCTGCAGCGGTCGCGCCCCAGCGCCGCGAGTTTCCCGTAGAACGGCGCGGAGAACCCGCCGGCCTCGACCAGTTCGCCGACATGGCGGGCGGTGTTGGCACCCTGGATCGCCGCTTGCAACGCCGCTCCGGCGCCGCACTCCGCACCGATCGCCGCGAGAAACGCCGTGTCGACCTGGTTGCCGGCCACATGCGTCTGCATGTACCCCTGGGCCAACTTCGCGAATTTGCCGACCATGCCGCAGACCACGACCCGCCGCACGCCGGCACGCACGCACGCGCGGAGCGCATCGCCGGTGAAGATGCCCATCTCCACGAAGGCGAGCGGCGGCAGGTGCCCGAAGTGGCGCATCGCATACTTCTCCGAGCGGCTCCCGGTACAGAGCACCAGCTCCCGCTGACCGTTGGCCGCCGCCACCTGGACCGCCTGCACCACGCTCGCCCGCCAGGAGGCGGTGGAGTAGGGCTTGACGATCCCCCAGGTGCCGAGGATGGAGATGCCGCCGACGATCCCGAGGCGCCCGTTGAGCGTCTTCCTCGCGATCTCCTCGCCGCCCGGCACGGAGATGGTGACGAGTACGCCGCGCCGCGCCAGCCTATCGTCCGCCGCCTCCGTCACCGCCGCGACGATCATCTGCCGCGGCACCGGATTGATCGCCGGCCCGCCGACCTCCAGGCCCAGGCCCGGCAGGGTGACGGTGCCGACCCCCTCACCGCTCGCCAGGGTAATCCCGTGGCCCTCCCGCCAGGCGACCCGGGCGTGGATCTGCGCGCCGTGCGTGGCATCCGGATCGTCCCCTGCATCCTTGACCACGGCACAACTCGCCCAGCCGTCGCCCAGCTCCCAGCAGACCGGCGCGAAGGTCGCGGTGCCGCCGATGGGCAGGTCGATCGTGACGGTCGCGGGCGCGTGGCCGCCGACAAGCGCGATCGTCGCCGCCTTCGCCGCCGCCGTCGCGCACGATCCGGTGGTGAAACCGGTCCGGAGACCCTTCCGATCGCGCGGGGCTGGCGGGAGATCCTCGACCATCACCCACCATCCCCCGCCAGTTCCAGGAGCGCGTTGACGATGGACGCGGCGACCGCGCTGCCCCCCTTCGGGCCGATGTTGCTGATCCAGGGGAGATCGTGCGCCCGCATCAACGCCATCTTCGATTCCACCGTCGAGACGAAGCCGACGGGGACGCCGATAATGAGCGGGGAGGCGATGAGCCCCGCCGCATGGAGGCGCAGTATCTCAAACAGTGCCGTCGGCGCGTTACCCACCACATAGATCGCCTCGGGGAATTGCCGCGCCAGCAGTCGCAGCGCGGCCATCGCGCGCGTGATCCCCGCCTCGCTCGCCAGGCGTGCCGCTTCGGGCGCGTCGATCGCACAATGCACCGTGCAGCCGAGACGCGCCAGGCCCATGGCCCCGACGCCCGCCGCGACCATCCGCACGTCGGTGACGAGCGCCGCACCGCCGCGCAGCGCCGCCACCGCCGCCCCGATCGCCAGCGGGTGGAAGCGGAGCGACGACACCCACTCGAGATCGGCCGTCGTATGCACGACGCGTCGTACGATCGGGTAGGTGTCCGTCTCCAGTCCGTAGGGTGTCAGGAGCGCGTCGATCCGCCGGAAACTCTCCGTCGTGATCGCGGCCGGATCGGTCGGGAAGGTACTCATGGCGTGGCGACCCGGGAGTCGGCGTCCTCGACCACGGCCGCCAGGTGCTCCCGCCAGTAGTGCGTCGTCTTCGCCACCACGGTGATCACGCTCTTGATCTCATCGGGCAACCGGAAATCCTCGCCGACGGGCACCAGGAGGCGCAGCCCTTCGGCACGCGCTGCCACATTCTCGCGACCGATCGCCTCGGCGAGCCAGCGGGCCATACGCGCGGAGTCGCAGCGGACCGCGAGCCAGCCCGCAGTAGCCGGGGCGGCTGCCAGCCCGCTGACCGCGGCGATCCCCCGGCCGATCTCCGCCACGGCGAAGCGATAGCCGACGCTCGTCGTGTCGGCGCCCTCGCCCGCCGCGAGGAAGGCCGCGACGCCGCGATGGGGCGGGCCGCCGACCTGCGGCAGCGCGCAGAAGGAGTCCCACATGTCCCCCCAGGCCACCGTTCCGTCGGCGGCGAAGCGGAGCGGAGCCGCCGCCATCGGCGCGGCTTGCTGCGCAGTCGCCGTCTCGTTGGTCCCGCCCCACCCGTGCGCATGCCCGTGGCCACGTAGCCCATGGCGCAGGTCGGATGAGCGCGGCATCCCGGCTCGGCCCGCGAAGCCGACGAGGGGGGCGCGATACACGCAGGTGTCGCAGCCCATGCTGACGCGCCCGCTTTCCACTTCTCGCACCCGTTGCGCCAGCAATTCGACCAGGAGCGGATCGGCGCCGAGGTGCGGGGCGACGACCAGTTCGACGCCGGGGTAGCGCGCCGCTTGCTCGCCGACCTGCCGCACGATGCGTTCGAGCAGCACACCCGTGAAGAGGAATAGCGGGGCGACGATGACCCGCCGCGCGCCGAGTGCGGCACACCGCGCGAGCCCCTCGCCGAGGGACGGTCGGGTTTGGCCGATGAAGGCACACTCGACGTCTCGCCACGCGCGCCCCTCCCACAGCAGACGCCCGAGCTTGTAGACATCGGCGTTCGCGTCCGGATCGCTCGTGCCTCGCCCCACCAGGAGGATCGCCGTCTCCGTCGCCGGAACCGCGCCGCCAGCGACCATCGCGATTCGGTCATCGAGCACCCGCAGGAGCCGTGGTTCGACCCCGAGGGGTGCCGCGCACCGGATCGTCACGCCGGGGTGGCGCGCGCGGGCCGCGTCGATGGCTGTCGGCACATCGTTCTTGATATGCCCGGCACCGAGGAGGAAGGCGGGCGCGACGACAATGTCGCCCACGCCGGTCGCGATCACCGCCTCGAGGGCGGGGAGAATCGGTGGGTCGGCGAGTTCGAGGAAGCACGGCTCCACTCGACGGTCGGGCCAATACGGCGCGCAGGTGCGGACGAAGTGGCGGAACTCCGTCGTCCCCGCACCATCGCGGGTACCGTGCCCGATGACGAGTACCGCCCGCTTCATCGGCCACCTCGCCGAGGCGAGGACACAGGATTAGCAACCGTGCGGCGCGCAGGCGCAGGCATGAGCCTGGCCACTGGCGTGGCCGGATAACACTGTATATCCATTATCGTCGCTGGATGGGTGATGAGAGCCAATGAGGATAGGTGCATACCACTCCAACCTTTTCACGCGAAGGTCGCGGCATCGGCAGGAACGGTGGGTAATCTGGCTTCGCAGCATGGCTGCGCTACAGTTGCGCGACAGCGCCGGACTTCGACCGGCTTCCCCCTGGTGTCCCGTGCATCCGGGCGTGGGACACCGTTCCTAACTATTCGATTGAGCCGCAACTGTAGGGCCGAGATCAGGGTTTGTCAAGGGACTCCGAGAACCAAGCAATATGGCAGTGCTACCTGCTTCCATCGCGTGTGACCGCGCGGCGGGGTATTATTACCGCCTGGAGGGTCATGCGATGGCGATGGCTGACACGGTGTTCCTCGAAGGGCTGCACTTCTATGCCTATCATGGGGTCAATCCGGAGGAGCGTGTACAAGGGCAGCGCTTCCTGGTGGACGTCGCCCTGGGGGCCGATCTGCGCGCGGCGGGGAGACACGACGATCTCACCCAGACGATCAACTACAGCGCGGTCTACAAGCGCGTCCGCGCGATCGTCGAAGGGCCACCGCGCCAGCTGCTCGAGGCGGTGGCCGAGGAGCTCGCGACGGCGCTGCTCGCCGAGTTCCCGACGGACCGAGTGACCGTGACGATGCGGAAACCCGAGGTCGCGTTGAAAGGCGCCTTCCTCGGCGCGGCGGGCGTGCGCATCGAGCGGGCGCGGGGTGAGGGATGAGCGACGACACCACGTCGACAACGCGGCCCCCCGACGACCGTAGCACTGCCGTGGATCGACCGCGCATCGCCGCGGCGGTCCGGGAGATCCTCCTCGCGCTCGGGGAAGATCCCGAGCGCGATGGGCTGCGAGAGACACCCGCGCGGGTCGCGCGCATGTACGACGAGGTCTTCGGCGGGCTGCATGCCGACCCGGCCGCGCATCTGGACGTGACGTTCGCGGAGGAGCACCGCGAGATGATCATCCTGCGCGACATCCCCTTCGCCTCGTTCTGCGAGCATCACCTGTTGCCATTCACCGGCCATGCCCACATCGGCTACATCCCGAATGGGCGGATCGTCGGCCTCTCGAAGCTGGCCCGCGTCGTCGAGGGCTATGCCCGTCGCCCGCAGATCCAGGAGCGTCTGACCAGCGCGATCGCCGATGCGTTGATGCGCACCCTGCGCCCCGACGGCGTCGCGGTGCTGATCGAGGCGACGCACACCTGCATGACGATCCGCGGCGTGCAGAAGCCGGGCGCGACGATGGTCACCTCGGCGGTGCGGGGCGGCTTCCGCGAGCGTGCCGCCACTCGCGCGGAGTTCTTCGCCCTCGTCGGCCATACCGCCCGTGGAGGGGCGACCTCGTGAGCGAACCACGCCGCGGCCTGCCGCCCGCCCGGTGCGGTGCGCTGCCCCTCGTCTGGGGGCGCAAAACCTACGTGATGGCGATCCTCAACCTGACCCCCGATTCCTTCAGCGGCGACGGGCTGGCCGCCGATCCCGACACGGCGCTCGCCCGCGCCCTGGACGCCG
>JAABUU010005592.1_pt1 | contig 13992 bp, 14 predicted proteins | sample 5559301 | NCBI WGS metagenome assembly JAABUU01 (sample SAMN10711884, study PRJNA513360) | rock metagenome | isolation source: Antarctica rocks | place: Antarctica: Victoria Land, Richard Nunatak white | reverse complement strand
AGATGAAAGAACAATGACACTAATTTTAATAAGTTTATAATAAAGATCTTAAAAGTTATGCTGACATTGACTGCATTTACAGTCAATAATGAGAGTAATAAGTACTCAGTAAAAACTGACATCTCAATTTCTTTAATATATGCTGAAGCAGTGAGAGACTTAATTTAAGAAAAGATGTAAAAGAATGTCATTAATGTAAAGCTAACAATGCTTACAGTAAATGACATCTGAGAAGAGACTGTTCTGTTAAAAGAAATCAATATTGTAATCAGTAAATAAGTATTTAAACTTAAACTGCACATTGATGATTTTCTTAACAAATTAAAGATAAAAGTAATGATAAAAAAGTTTTTATAGATGTACAGCATCAATTATAAAGATATTTTTGCATTAATTGTGAAGTTTAATATTCTTTATGTCTTTCTAATTCTAGTTGCACTCAAAGATCTAAAGTATCATCAAATAAATGTTAACAATGTCTTTATTAAGTCATTTCTAAAGAAAACAATCTACATAACATCATCTTTTAAAGTTACAATTATTTTTAACTGTACACTATGCATTCTGCACAGTCTATATGATATGAAGCAAGCTGTCAGAGATTGACATAAATGATGTGTTATTAAGCTTCTTTAATTAAATTTTTATCAAAGCAATACAGATTCATGTCTTCTGATTTACATTATTAAGAGCATTATGCTACTTCTTTATGTAAATAATATCATTATGATCTCATCAAATCTCTTAAATATTTTTTAATTTAAAAAGTTTCTCAGAAGCTTATTCAAGATCAAGAACTTAAAGAAGACATAGAAAATTCTTGACATTTAAATAATTTATGATTGTAAGAAAAGAACACTGTGCATAAATTAGACATACTATGTCAATAAGATGCTCAAAGATCTTTATATGTAAAGTGATAAGCATTAATGTATTAAGATCTCACTAAATAAATATGACTCTCTTTACTCAGCTAATTCTAATGATCAGTGCATAAATTAAAGAAAATATTAGCAAATCATTGAAAGTCTTATGTACACTGTAATTTATATGCATTTAGACATCTTCTTTATCTTAAAATGACTGAGTCAGTATCTCAGTAACTCTGCAGAACATTATAAGTATGCATTTAAGAAGTTATTGCAATATATATGATTAATCATCAATTTTAAGATCATGTATGAGCTCAGTGAGAGTCAAGATTTGCTTAAATACTTTAATTTTAACTATGTATCAGACAAGTTAAACAGAAAATTTATTTTAAATTATGTCTATCTACTTAAGAAAGAATTTGTGTCATGAATTAATTAAAAGCAAAAGTCAGTAATAATATTGATTATTGAGGCTAAATACATAATTATGTTAATATATGTAAAGACTGAAGTCTGACTCACTCAGATATTAAGAAACATAAAGTTAGACAAGTATCTTGAAGTTAATTTACATTGTGTAAGCATTTAAAAGAATGAGATTCATAAAGAAAATATATTTCTTCAGCTTAAAAGAGATAATCAGACTGTCTTAACACTGATTAAGAACATTTATATGTATAAGTAATTAAAGCACATTAATATCATCTATCATTACATTTAAGATCTGCACAAGAAAAATCAGATTTAAATAAACTTTATACTTAGTTAAGACATAATAGCTGATGAACTGATTAAGCTTTTATTAAAATAGATATTTAAGTACTTTATGTGTCAGCTGAGACTTGACAACAATGAGAGTCAATAGATATAAATGCATTAAGTAAAAATGTTAAGAAATATAATGCTCTATCTGCTTTCTTAACTTCTTTAATCTTAACATAAAAGATTAACAGAGTCTTCTTCTATCTTAAATGATAGAGCTTCTGTCATCAATTTAATTACATTTAAGTTAATTGCAGTCAACATTGATGTGTTAGATTCACTAGATAGGCAGATAGCACAAGTACTCATTATTCTTTCAATAGTACATATCTTTAATGTCAATAAATTTTGAGCTAATTCAAAGCTGCAAAGCAGTCTAAAATAAGCTAAACTATCTGTGTAGTAATTAAGTTTTAAAGTTAATAAGATTTTTAAAAAAAAGAGTTATCATTATCTTTTTATAAAGAACTCTTAATTATATCTTGAGCTGAATGAGATTACAGATAAAAGAAAGAGTTATATAAGTTTTTAATAAAACAGAAAGAAAATCTTTTTTAGAAGATAATTTGTAAGATATAAAAATATTATGAATAAATAAATTTATTTATATTTTCATTACAGAACATTTTAAAAGTACATTAAAGTGTTATTTCTTTCAAACTGATCTTGACTGAAGTAAATAATGTAATGAATGCATTACAGAAAACTATTGAAAGTTAAAGAAATATTGATAATTTAATTTTAATATTTATGATAGAAAAGAGATGTAACTAAGAGAAAGTGAAAGTCTTGACATTACATAATATTAAGAAAAAACTGAATGATTAAAAACAATTTAATAAAGACTTACAATAACAATATGATGAGTTAAAGTCAAAGTAAATAAGTAGTAAAGCTAAAAAGAAAGATTAAAAAGTCTTAACTTCAATAATAATTAATAGTAATTTAATAATGATCTGTGAAAGAAATACAGACTTGTATAATTTATATAAAAGACTTAAAAAAAAGATTTTTATAAATTAAAAAATAATAGTATTAGAAGCAAAGCAATTTCATTAACTATTTATTTATTAAAAAAAAAAAGCTATGAGCTGAGTACAGACTGTATTTAAAGCAAAATTATTATTTACTATAATGATGCAATGATAAATAAAAATGTAACTGACATAAATAAAACAGCAATACAAGTAAAGCAATAAATACATTAATGTTAAGTTTTTCAGCTTAATGATAAAGAATTTTAACAATTATTTTTAATTTATTTATAGTGCTCAAAACATTCTCTGTTGATGAATAATTGTAGTTAATAAGAAATGTAATGTTGCTGATTATGATAATGAAGACAGTGAACAGAGCAACAATACAACAATAATAGAAAGTTATTAAATTAATAAATAAAGAGAATTTAAACTCTGTATATTTAGAACAATAAGTAATCATTATATTAATATAAATTTATATTTATAAAAGCTGCACTGAATACTCTGTGCATCTTAATGACAGTTTGTACACAAATTACAAAAAAGATAATGATTATTAAATTTAATTTAAATGCATATTGTAAATGACTCATCATTATACACACAGTTATTGTAAACAGTCAACTCACATTTCTTATAAATGTGAGTAACAGCAGCTTCACAATATGTTTAATGAACACAAAAATAATTTAGATTTATATTAATGTATAGAATTAACTATTAAATTATTAGCAACATTTTAAGCTTAATTTTAAGTTAACTCTTCAACAGTAAATTAATCAGAACATTAAGCAATGAGAAGTTAAACTAATTAATAGTTAATTTATTAAAAAAAGAAAAGAAAGTAATATTAAAAGTAAAATGTTTAATTAATTTTATGTATTGTTAATTTTTAAATTGAAATTGAGACAACAACATATTGAGAGAAGAGTTTTGTAAGTTTTTTTTAAAATAGAAATGATCAGTAATTTTGTAAATGCAATTAAAAGCAAATTTTTTTTAATTTAAGTTATTATTATCTGTATCTAATGATGAAGCAGCAGCAGCACAATGTGAAATATAAGTCTTAATGAATAATTTATGAAATATTAATAACATGTTGTAAACATATTATGAAAGTTTACATGATGATAGAGTGAATAAAAAAAATTAATAAGTTAATGAAGTAGTGATTAAAAGTTGAAGTGTGATTGAAAATTAAAGAAAGAAGAAGAGAATTTTTTTTAAGAAATTGTAATTGATGATATAGACAGACAATGTAAACAGTAAATAATTTATTTTATCATTATAATAATAATGATCTGTACTTTTAGCTGCTTTTAAATGACAATAGTGATGTAAAGCAGAATAAAACAATGTGAATGTGAACTGCAGACAGAAATTTTACAGAATGTCAAGCAAATCTTTATATTCACATCAGTGAACTGTTGTGACTGTGCAGTAAAGAAGAATGTGATATTGTTGCTTACTTGTCTCTTACTAAGTGCCTCTATTTATGTCTTAGTCATCATTTCCTATACATAGTGTAAACGAATAGGGACAACTTTCTACGGACCGATTCACACCTGGTCGCCTGGATGCTCATCGACCCTTGATGCTTTGAGTTTCGCTTGTTTTGCAATACAATACACGGGAAGAGAGTGCGGAGGCGCACGGAGGCCTCAGGAGGCCCTCTGGTGCTGGAAGCGGTCAGGCCAGGAACGGCATGCCTGAAGGTCACTCAGGACCCTACAGCAGCATATCACGCGCTTCGCGACGCTCCCGCCCGCGAGGAATCCCCCAGAGTAGAGAAGCAGAAGGCACCGAGGATTACTCCGGGGGAGGTCGAACGCCAATTGTGGAGAGACCCTATGGACCTACATGTTCTAGAAAGGAATCATCCTCGCCCGCGCCGTCTGAGGTATCGTTCTCTTCGTCTCTGAGCCAGAAGACACCCGCGAGGTCATTTTTCCACCGCTCATTTCACGGATCTCCAGGTATGAGACGATCCCAATCGGCCTCATCTCTGCAGTATTTTGTTCACTGACAGCCTGTAGCCTCAAGAGATGCCTTGCAATACTCTTCACATGGTGTGCGAGAACAAACGGCCGAGATAGCATCATGGGCGCTGTCCGATGCTGGCTCTGTGAGAAGTGACAGTTCTCCCCGGCGACGCCATGCTTCCGCAGAAGCGACGGACGAAGACTTGTCTATCGCGGGAGTCTCCGAACAGGATGAAGCTGCTCCAAGAGAGTCTCTCGAATCGACGCGTCCCGGCCCGATTGAGGAGGTCTCCGAGCCCGTTTCCCCGAATAGCTCGCAATCGTCACGGCAATCTCCACGGGCTTCGGTGCTAGCCCAGCTCATAAGAGATTCTCCACCTCAGGGGATCGAGCGGGTTTCACCAGAGGGAGCAGATGATGAAGTTAGTGAGAGTCCACCGACCACGACCATGACCGTTACGAACGTAGACACGACCTCATCCAACGAACAATCGACGCTTCTTCACAAGGACACTCCGAATACAACACATCATTACGGAACAACTTCGGATCTCGAAGGCCAGGCGCAGGGCAGGGAGGTATCATACCAGGGAATTGTTTATCTGCTCCATTGGCCTGGTTCAGCTGCGCGCCATGCTTTAAGCACTGTAACCAACCCCAAAAGCTGGACCCTCAACGGCTTATGGGAACACGGCTGCGTTCGACCCGCACGTTACGTTCCTGCCGTGATCCTTGGCTTACTCTTGAACATTCTCGATGCACTTTCTTACGGTCAGTGAATTCAGAGATCTTGAGGATGAGTAGTTGTTGACTTGTGTAGGCATGATTTTATTTCCATTGGGGCAACCCATCTTTGCAGGCCTCGGGCCCAACGGCATATCAATGTTCTACATCAGCTGCATTGTCTCTCAACTCGTATATTCATGTGGCGGAAGTATCTTCAAAGGAGGCGTAGGGTCAGAGATGGTAAGTAGTGCCTGGCCACGTTGGTGGCGGATCGCTGATCTCCTGCAGATCGAAGTCGTTCCATTCTTTCACAAGATGGCTTTTACTATATTGGCCAGAGTTGGAGAAGATAACCCAAAATCCGTGCTCGCAACAACAATCTTGTCCTATTCAATCAGCTCAGTTGTCACGGGAGCAGTTTTTTTCCTGATGGGAGCTTGTAAACTTGGTTCACTTGTTGGGTTCTTTCCGCGGCATATTCTCATTGGATGCATTGGTGGAGTAGGTTGGTTTCTCGTTGCTACGGGCCTCGAGGTGTCTGCACGGCTCGATGGGAACCTGGAGTACAATTTGGTGACACTGAGCAAGCTAGTACAACTTGATACGATCTTTTTGTGGATGATACCCCTTGTTCTTGCAATTGTACTTTTAGTCTCTCAGCGTTGGGTCAAAAGTTCTGTCTTTGTACCTCTCTACTTTCTGGTCATCCCAGCTGTATTCTACTTCTTTGTAGCGGCGATACCTGATCTCAAGCTGGATCGGCTACGTGAACTGGGCTGGGTTTTCGCAGCACCAGAGGCAGGGAAACCATGGTACGACTTTTATACGTTGTACGGTAAGCATCGCCCGAGTCTACTGCTACCGTGTCCGCATGTTTGGCTGACTATTGATAGATCTCAAGGCTGTGAACTGGCAAGCCCTGGTCGAAACCATACCGGCGATGTTTGCCTTGACTTTCTTTGGCGTCCTTCATGTCCCGATCAATGTCCCTGCCTTGGGCCTATCTACCGGGAACGACACCCTTGACGTGGATCGAGAGCTTATATCGCATGGTATCTCGAACGCACTGTCAGGATTCGCAGGCAGTGTTCAGGTATTCACTTCTAATACCCCACGATCATGAAATGAACTAAACATTACCAGAACTACCTCGTATACACAAACAGCCTACTGTTCATGCGTTCTGGTGGCAACAGCCGAATCGCCGGCGTCATGCTAGCCTTTGCCACTATGGGCATACTGGTTGCCGGACCGGTCCTCATTGGCTACATCCCCATCATGGTAGTTGGGGCTCTCATCTTTGTTTTGGGGATTGACCTGATGCGGGAAGCCTTATTCGACACGTGGGGGAAGCTGAACCGCTTGGAGTATCTGACGGTCCGTCTACCCGCAATCCGTTTGTGAAAACTTGACTGACCGTCTGGTAGATCGTCGTGATCGTTGTAACGATGGGGGCTTGGGACTTTGTAGTAGGTATACTCGTGGGTATCGTTCTCGCCTGTGTAAACTTCGTCGTGCAGACCTCCCGCAAGTCTGCGATTAGGGCTACTTTCTCTGGCCAGGTGGTAGGGTCGACTGTGCGAAGACACCCAAGTCAACACCACTTCTTACGAGAAGTAGGACAACAGATACAGGTGACGAAACTTGCAGGGTACCTCTTCTTTGGTACCATTGTGAGCGTAGAGAAGGAGATCAGAGCGTTCCTCGAGGATGAGGCATTCCGGCAGCGACCCATCAAATTCCTCGTGGTCGACTTTTCGCATGTCAATGGCATTGATTTCTCGGCGTCCGAAGCCTTTACTCGTATCAAGAGAATTCTCTGCGCCAAGAACGTGGATTTGATTGCGAGTGGGCTCTCATTGTCCACTGAAGTGGGCAGTAGTCTTCAGAACGTGGGCTTATTCGACGAGGACAACGAGGTCCAGGTGTTTCGAGACCTGAACTCGGCTCTCGAGTATTGCGAAAATGAGCTTCTGAAGACATTTTACCGTCGCAGGGACGCATTGACACAACAGGACACAGACTCGGATTTTCTCGGTAATATATTGTCTGAAGTGTAGCATAGGATGACAGCTGATGATTGACCAAGACATTCCAAAACCAACCCTTACCTCGTTGGCATCGGACAGTATACTCAGCTCTCCAAGAAAACAACAGCTTCAACGAGTTGCCGCAACGACGATCAAAGAACACGACATTTTACCCTCGTCCAAGTGGAACGAGTTCAAGCAACCGCTACCCCTAATCCTCCAAACATTTCAGGACCTGACAGACAAGAACGAGGACTTCTGGCATCGAGCCTGCCCTTTCTTCAAACGCAAGGAATTCGTTGCCGGAACGACACTCTACAAGCGCGGCGACCGGCCCAACGGCTTCTATCTACTGGAGGACGGCATCTTACGTGCGGGATACGACTTGCATCAGGGAACATACTACGAGTCCATCGTGGCGGGAACCACGTGCGGCGAGCTTCCTTTCTTCTCCGACACCAACCGAACGGCCACCGTTGTCGCGGAGAAAGACTCCACCACCTGGCTACTGGATGATGAGCAGTGGGAGGAACTCCAGAAACGGCAGCCCGACGTAGCGCAGCAGCTTTTGCGCATCAGTTTGAAGCTTACGAGCGAGAGGCTGAGTGCTATCACTTCGTCAGTTGCCCTTCCCATCCAGCCACAGCCCTGGCTAACCCGATAACAGATACTTCTTGACCACGGCTTCATGAAGCTGAGTCTGGGGGCATGTACGAGGATCTTGGATCCCTTCCGTTTGTTTGGAGTGTAGAAGCTTTGCGTCTGATGACTCGGCCCTGAACGACGGACAGCAATTCGCCTCTTTTGGGTGGGTATCCCCTTCTGCAATGTTGTATGTACGGCATCCCCGGAACCCAATGTGAAAAGTACAATCTGCAAAGTATCATACACGGCCGTATGAGCTTTTATTAGACTGTGTTTGTGTAGGATCCTGTCGTGCTGGGATGATTGACGGCTGACCGAGCGCTTTTCTCTGTGTGACCAACATGCACCCTTGCCCTGGCCCCGCATTGACAAAGTGCATTCGGTGTCTCGGCAGAACTCCCTTGCCCTGGGCGATCGGGAAGCTGCCTACAGGTGCTTCGTTCCGTCGAGGTGGCCCGTCATTGCGGGACGGAGTACGTTACTGTCGATGGAGAAAAGTTCACCTTCTCCACTTGGTTACAGTACCTCAAGGGCAGTAACGGTGTTTTGTCCAGATTAACCCCCTATACCTAAAATAGATAGGTTCAGTCTCAAGGGTCCGCTTCCCATTCCTTTTTCCGACTCGCGCCGAAGCTTGAACGGATGGCTTTTTCGGCTCAGCCAAGCGAGCATCTAGCGCCTCACTATTGAGACGCTAGTGTCCCAGCTACTCTAAATTTGGTTAGACTGGCAAACTGCTTGGTTTGAACCCTGGATGTCTAACGCATTTTGGGTGGAAATTGGACGACAGCTTTCTGGGAGATTAAAACCAGCGTGTGAAGATGTCAGAGGCTGGAACTACTTCCGTCTCGAATTTTATTGGTTTGCTATTGATTTCTTTGAATTTAGGATACTATACTTCATACTGGGTTTGTATGTATTTGATTTGCCGGAAGAAGGTCTTTCGTGACTTGAGGTCTGAGGGGGGTCAATGGGAGGAGAATCACATGCTGATCGCGTGTCCAAAGTGGTGTGATAGGAGCGTGATTATTACCTGTACTGTACTGTACTGTACTGTACCGTACCTGTACCTTCGAAGAGTCTGGTCATGAGACCAGCCATACCTTACCTTACTCTTCACTTGATACAGACTGTCCGAGGTTATGAAAGGTATCTTGATGGATTGTTCATGCTTTCCATGGTATTGGGTCACTATTGGCACTCACGATTCAGGTATACCATGTATCTTACCAATATGTGGTATCATTGCTCGAAGACGCAGTGGAGCAAAGACATCCAGATCCCGTGATTTCGATACAGGCGCTGTAAGATACCGTCAGTGGGGAATACCTTAGATACCTAGCTTTCATGTAACTTTCAGTCGGAAGGAGATGGGAAACAGCGCTAGTGTACCAGCTCTTTCCCCTTCAAATGAGAAACAATAAATAACGTTAACTTTTCTCATCTCTCCCTTGAGCTTTCTCCTTCCAACCTACTTCCATCCATCTGTTTGTTTCATCGACCTTACCAATCCTTCCTTGCTTTTGCACCGTGGTCCAGCAGACCGTGGGGCTTCAATTTCTCTTACTGTATACGCTTTTGAGCTTTGCTTACCTCCAGAGCTCTTCTCTCAAGTATCTTAGCCTGCTATTCCCGCTCCGTTCGCGTCCTTCGAATCGTTCCCACTGTATCATACGACCGCATTAATCGAGATGTCTGAAGTTCACAGACCCGTCGAGGAGGCTGCACTCGCTCCAGTGGCCGCCACAGAAGAGCTGAATGCTCCTGCTACCGAAGCCACCGTTGACCCCATTCGGCCTACTGGCACCGACACACTGGTGCCGGAGAGTAGACCAGAGGTCACCTCTGCTGCTGACACCACCGCCGGTCATCACACCGGTGCCGATGCGATTGACTTGACCGGCAACCAGCTTGGACCGAACGAAACCACAGTCACCGCTCAGCCTATCTCCGAAGGGATCTTGGGTCACAAGGCACCTGGGCTTATCAAGTACGCCTCTCAGGTCTTCTCCTGTGTGGTGACACTGACCAGTGTCTCTCATTGCAGGAGCCTGCGCTTCTCCAAGAAGTTTTTCTGGCTCGGACACGACTCGGTCGAGCCCAAGCATCTGTCCGGGTATCTCCGCAGCGAGAAGCAAGACATTTCTCACCCCAATGTCGCCCATGCTAGCCAAACCGGAAAGGGTCTTCTCTTCTTCGCCAAGCGTGTGGAAGACAAGGCTCAGCCTGCAGGCATCATTAATTTGGTAATTATAATCATTCCTGTATAGCTCTACAGAGCTACCGGCTTGGCTAACTCGATCGTTCGACTGGCAGGCTGAAGCATCCGACGTGACCAAGGAAGGGTACAACGAGTTTTCGTTCCGTATCCACGGTCAACGACACACCTTCGAGGCTCCGACCCACGCCGAACGTGATAGCTGGCTCGTGGCTATTGAAAAACAGACAACCGAGGCTAAAGCTTCTCGCGAGGGTATTGTTGGCAGCGATGGCTACAAGCATCACATGGAGAATCTTGGTAAGTGATGCGAATGATGACTGTTGATTTTTGTATGAGTTATTTCGGGCATTGCTGACCTTACACTAAGGCAAACCATCCACACTAGTTGCCGCATCAGCCACCAACTCAAGGTCTCGCTCCACCCCGGCGAAGAAGAGTATCGAAGAAAAAGTGACCGATGGTGCGAGAAATGGTGGTGCTGTTGTCAGCGGCAACTCGTCATCTGCCGAAGAGGGTGCAACGAAGAGGAATGCCAAGAGTCGCTCTCAATCGCGCAAGCGTGCTAGCATCTTTGGCTCTCTTCTCGGAGGGAAGAAAGAGGAGTCCGAAGAGAAGAAAGAACTCTGGAAGGAGGAGAAAGCCGACAAGGAGGAGCGCAAAGAGGAGAAAATGATCGAGAGAGAGGAATTGAAAGCTGGCACACACGAGCACAGGGACGGCGTTGCGGGCACGTCTCTTGACGCCGAGGCTATTGGTAAGTCTCGACTAAAACTCTTTTCGCTCATCTCGACACTACTGACTTGGATCAGCGGCTCGGGTGGTGACCGCGCCAGAGGCTCCTGTGGATGAGATCTTGCCCGCGGCCGTGGCAGAAGTTGTGCAGCCCGCTCCTACTGCTGTGGAAACCACCACGCCCAGCCCCACGACCCGTGAGCATGCACCTAAACCAAGCAAGCGGAACTCGCTTTTCGGGAGCTTGTTCAACAAGGTCTCGAGCCCAAGTCAAGAGAAGACCGAGAAGGAAGTTGGCCCCACCGTTCCCGTGACGGAAACCGAGACCGGCCCCGTCTCCGCCGTTGCCCCACAGCTCCGGGACCCAGTGGACACAACCGCGTCCCAGCCAGTCCTAATGCGCAACGAGGCCGATGCCGTGACTCCTGGCACGTCCAACACTCGTCACACCGTGACCTCGTCTTCTCCGCCTAAGGGAGGTATCTTTGCGTTTATGAAAGGGAAAGATGTCCGGAATGAGGTAAGTTGTTTGCACGGAGGAACCGCGACTACTATCGCTTACGGTTCATAGGAGAAGAAAGAGATTAAAGCTGAAGAGAAGGCCGAGAAGAGGGCCGAAGAGCCCACCCTAGCGACTGGGACTCCAACCGCACCTGGCAGCGGTGCGCCGGCCCCGATAATGACCACCAGCGAGAATCTCGACACACCGATTCTGGGCACAAATGGCACAGGAAGCCCTACCACTCCCGATGCCGTCGAGGAGAAGCGCCGTACATCTTTGTTCGGAAGCCTCGGCGGGAAGAAGGACAGAACCACCGAAGTCACGGGAGAGACTGGCGCTATCGATGGTGAGACTAAGCAGAAGCCGGCCTCGTCTGGAATGCTTGGGGGCCTGTTCCGGAGACCTAGTCGTGCCGCTAGAGGCGAGAAGGAGGTCAACAAGAAGCACATCGCAAGCCCCACCATCGTGGACGAGTCGAATACGACATCCACACCCATCAACGAGATTCCGACTACTATAACGGAGCCGACCACGACGATGCACGAAACTGCCATTGAGTCTCAAGAGATTGGCGTTGCTCCGACCCAGAATGTGCCAGTCCACGCAGCTGCGTAAGCAGTCCGCGGCAATTCCTTCTGCAACGATACCTCGACGATCTGTCGTAATCATTCATCGCGAAGTACACGTCCGGCGGCAGCGTACAGATACCCTTGCATTGTGATTGTTCGCTCTTTGGTCGCCGTCTTTCTCTAGCAGCGCCCACTTCATGCCACTTTGTTGTTATTCTCTTTCCTTTCTGTTATAATCAGGCGACTAGATTGATACCACCCTTTGCTTTTACACGATGGCTTCTCTCATCGTTCTGTCTGATACCCTACGCACACTCCCTTATCGGGCTTGTCCGTCCGTCCACTCTAAGCCTAACTTGGCTCGTCAATCACTTAATAGCTAATGCAAAGTACTATCCCTCAGTGTACAGAATGAGGCTCTCAATATGATAGACCCAACGTACTTTACTTATACCAAGTAGAAAGCCATCGTGACTCTGCTGACAAGTGCTGCGATGGGCTGCCTCACCCGCGCCCCGTATCCACAGAGCGTCGAGATGCGCCATCGGGAGTCGATGCCAGGGAGCCACCCAATAACCTTCAGATGCAGACATGAGCTGGGGAGGTCTTCAATTTCCCCGTCCAGTTGGATGCTGTCGGGAAGTGGGAAGGTGCTACCGGTAACAAAAGCATCGAAAATGCACGTGACAAAGGTGTCCTCGTGAACTCTGAGTGTTTTTCTCTTTCACATCGTCGACTTCTGTAATCATTCCCAGCCCAGAAATTTGCCTCTATGAGAAAATGCATGTGTCAAAAAAGGACCGCTAGATATCTTTCGGAAACCAGGCTCAGGAAACCATCCACAAAAACCATTCATATCACCCGTCCATTCACTATCCAAGCCAACGCATGTGTCCAGGGCGAAAGTGGCCGCACATACCGTCTGCTGTCCCCTCTCTTCGAGAAAGTCTCCAAGGACGCTTCGAATGTGTGGAAGGCGGTAGCCGACCACGATGCAAGCTCGGAATTCGTGCTCAAGGCACCGAGCCCGCACGACCGCGCCAAGCGCAACTGGCCTCTTTTCCAACACGAAGTTCAAATGCAAAGGCGATTCAGCAGCTCACCCTTCATCCGGCAAATGATCGACTTTGTCCCGCAGTCGGGTGCGGCTCCGGCGATGATGGTGCTTCAGGCTTTCGAAAAATCACTCTGGAACGCGTGGAATAAGCGTCCTATGACAATGGACGAGATCAAGTGGATAATGAAAGCCGTGCTGATTGCTCTTTGGACAATCCACCAGGAAGGCCTGGTCTACTCTGTTGGGCGGAATCGGTTCGATTGAGAATATACTACTACTAACATGATGTTAGATCTAAAAATGAAGAATAGAGAACTTTTGCAAAGTGTAAATAATTATTTACACTTTGAGTGAATTTGCACTTTCAGCTGAAATATTGATTCTTTCAGTCACTAAATCTAATGAGACAATATAAAAATTCATAAACATCTGATATGTAATTTCATCACTCAAATTCTTCATCTTAAGATATCACTTTATCTCACTGTTATCACAACATAAATAACTCATTGCTTATTGCTCTACTTTGTTACAATCATAGTTCAGAAAAGAACTACTGATGCAATCAGTATGTAAGCTGTCAAGATGAAAGCATATATCTAAGTATAAGCATAATAAGCTTAACAGACTTAATGATGTGCAAAGTAAGTAAAGTAAGTGCAGCTTGATGAGCTCAACAGATTACATAAATATGCATTGTTGAGTAAGCTTATTATATAATAAAATTGTTTTTTCTATAAAAACAATTATATTCAATGACAATCATTACTTAATAGAGTAAAAGACTTCACTGATTCATGTGACTGCATAAAAGACTTAAATGATAGTCAGCTTATAAAAAAGACTTAAATAGACTCAATACTGATGCTAACTCTTTTGTCTTTAGTAAACACATCACTATTGCTCACATCATT
>JAABUU010005591.1_pt1 | contig 13992 bp, 22 predicted proteins | sample 5559301 | NCBI WGS metagenome assembly JAABUU01 (sample SAMN10711884, study PRJNA513360) | rock metagenome | isolation source: Antarctica rocks | place: Antarctica: Victoria Land, Richard Nunatak white | reverse complement strand
TAAACATGAATAATTGCAACACAACAACAAACTACCGTTTCAGCGTGGATGTGTTGAGTGCACATGTTACAACACTGCTCAGCAGTGCTTGCAGCCAACGCACCTGTCAGCGAATCGCTCAGCAGATGCATATCCCTATCTTGGCACCGTGTCTTCTGATACACTGCATCATACGAACTTCGTTGCGCAATGAAGCATGCAGCCTCAGGCATGGTGCACAAGCTCCTGTGCAAACACTGCCCTCACCCAATGCTTGAGATTGCGCTTCAGACCTTTTGTAAACACGTCACAACTGCACAGAAGGACCTCTCACAATTGGTCCTGAACTTTCAGGATAAAAAGCTCGCTCATTCTGAACGCGCGTCCATACAGCAACTCCATGTACCAAAGATGTCGAGGCTTGTAAAATGCATTTCATCCATATCAATGATGGGAAATTATAAGCAGTACTAAGCGCTAACTCTCCCAAACACTTCTAAGGATCCCTGCTGCCCTGTGCACAAATGCATGCCTTTTGCATTCATTTCCAAGAGGTTTCGGGCCAATGCGAAACATGCAGTCTTTGTGTTGCCAGGGACTGATGTCCAGGCCTTGCATGCAGATGTGATCTTACCTGACTCCGGCACGGCATCCTTATGAGTTGTATGCCCAAATGCACATGGTGTGCTTGGTGACAAGGTGCAGCATGGTACTCACAGTTACATGCAGCTGCATGCTCAACAAAATGCGCACAGGACCAAAACATGCAAGAAATGAATTTGTTGCGGCAGCAGGGACATACACAGCCTAACTAATACCCTTGATGTTGCTTTGACCCTATGTGGGGATTTGTGCATTAGTGATGGATACTGTGGCTCAAACAATTGTGCTTGCTGGCTTGTCTCCTGTGCGCATGACCTGGGTGACAATGGTAAGCTGGGTGATGTACTGCTGGATCAATGCATGCGCCACTGACAGGACAGCTGGATCAACTTTTCTGCGCAGCTGAAGCATCTCCATTTGTGGTGCCTGGGGATTCATCTGCACAGCAAAAGAGCAATGGCAACATGCAAAGCTGCACTGTGTGACAATGGTTCTTTGAAGGAAGGGAGGAAAAACAGTCAGCCTATCAACAAGCAATGACAAAACAAGACAATAATTATTTTGTGTGTGTCATGCCAACACCTCATGACATCGACAGCAAAAGAAGCAGCTTGCCTAAGAGAAGCCCAGCAGCGCTTTTCTGCATGTCTTTGTCATCGATGCCAGCACTGATTGGTACCCCATTGGTATCAGTCGTTGCTACTGTCTCTTCCTCTGCAATTGGACTGGGGGCACCATCTTCAGTCTGCAAGCATCAAGAAAGGCGGTCACGCACAATCTCAGGAGCTGCAAGTGATGAGCTGGCAAGCAGGGCAACTAATAATGCCGCTCAGTGAGTACTGGCATAGCAGCTACATGGCCAAGCAGAACAGCATGCTGACCATGAAAAAAGCATGGCTGATCAAAGACAGCACATGCATGCAATAATGTAATGCATGCACTGCAGTCTTGCACAGCAACTTCTAGCAACAGTCTGATTGCACCAGATCATCAAAAGATAGACCTCATGCGCCTAGCCTAAAAGCACAGAATGATATACAACTCACAGGATATTCAGTTGGAGCTTCTGCATTGTCGAGGAGATCATCATTGCCCTCAGCTGCTCCAGCAAGATTCCCCTCCGTCAGGTCGCCTTCTGTAAGACCCCCATCGACAAGCTCTGCGTCACCAAGGTCCCCTTCGCCAAAACCCCCTTCTGCAAGATCACCTTCTTCCTCACCCAAATCTCCTGCTGCCAGATCATCCTCGTCTTGCTGTATGACATCAGTCTGCATGTCGCTTCCTTGCAGCTCAGTGTCCTGCGGGCCATTCTCTGCATCACCCTCCGCTCCCTCCTGACCTGCTGGGTCGTCTGTGTACTCATACTGCTCTGCATACTGGCCCTCAGCGTACATACCTGCATTTTCTTCTTCTGAACCAGCCTCTAGGCCATCACCATTCTGCATCCAGTATGGTACCTCAGTGCTGCTGAAGAATCACTGTACATGTCTGCATGGTGCTTGAGCATGTATGTATGTATGTCATTGGACAAGCTGCAGCAGCAGGGTTGCAATTTGCTATGGAAGACAATTGGACACGAAGGGCCCATCAGGGAATGTTGTTCCAGAGCCAAATTGAATTATAAACCTGCATGTCTTCTGTGCTTCCACGCATTGGGTTGGTCCAGAGCTCATCCTTGATGAGGTCTGAGATGGGCTCATTCCCCTCAGGGACATCACCACTCTCCCAAAACCAGTCAAACATTGAGGTGGGCTCCTCAGCCCTACGTTTCCTCCCATTCACAAGCTCCTGATGAGCCTGCTCTTGATGCTGTAACTGCATGCATCACAGGTCAAGTCAGCTATGTCACGTTTACACAAGCAGATCTGACTGTATTTGCAAGCTATTGCCACTTGATAGCATAAGGGTTGCAATATGCAGAGCAGAGACAAAAAGCCCCTGAGGGAAAGATGTCTATGCAACGCAGTTTTAGGACATGGGCGACACAAGTAAAACAGATGAGATTAAGCCTGCAATTCAGCAAAACGCAATGCCAAGGAGGCCTGTGTACTGGTACGTACCCCTTCCTCTGTCCACTCAATGTCTGTCCCTTTGATGGCAAGGGCATTGTCATCAGCATAATGCAACTCCTTGACAAGATGGGAATTCTTGAAGAAGGGGTTCTGTTTGAATGAGAAAGTAATTCTATACCCAGACTTGATGTCAGGGAAGTCTTCCACATCCACCTGGAACAAAAGGAGCTGAGGTCATGACCTAAGGAAATCATAGGCTCTGCCGCCTTGACTTGCAAGTCCTACCTCTTCCAGAAAGGACAATATGTCGGTGTCCCTCTCCGATACCAGCTCCGAGATCTGCTGATGTTGCAGCAGACATTGCAGCCACAAGTCCGGAACTTCGCGCATCAAACTGTTGCGCTCAAGGTACACAGGCCGGCGGATTTCGTTGTATCGTCGCTCTACAGCTAGGATCTCGTCGCTTCTCTGGTCAGTGATCTGCAAGCAGAAAAGCCCTTATGTTCTGTTCTTTCAGAAGTATGCGCACAGTACGCTGATGGACATGGCGCAGCTGCTTCTCCTTTGCAGACTTGTACACACACACCTGATCTAGCTTTTGTTGAACCTGGTCGAGGGCCTGAAAAACCTGTGAGTCGGGCTCAGCAGGGACAGGATCGTCAGACATCTTGACCTTTTTGGGTGAGGACATAGTTGCGGCGCACCGGCAACGCGGTCTTGATTGCATGTACGCACTCCTCGGCAGTGCAGCCTACTCAACGGCACGCGATTAACGCTTGCCGTGTATCAACAATCCGGAGTGTCAAATATATTCAACCAAACATCTTCGACCAAACATTAAAGTTTGCGAGACGAAATTTGCGTCCATGGAGCAGACTGTGAAAGATATGGGGGATCTGGTAGATAAGGGAGACTTTCAGCAAGTAAGCCAAGCTTTGCTCTGCAGTTGGGTCGGCATGCCGACCCATCGACTTTGCATTCTTCTGTTGCGACGCACAGGCTGCTGGACTGGGCAACAAGGCGGAAGTACCTCTTGGGTTGAACACTGGAGATCTGGTCAGGCATTCAGAAATATCACGCGGCACCCAAAGCGTGGTGTATAAGGGTCTGTATGAAAATCAGCGTGTCGCCATCAAAACAGCAAAGATCGGCAAAGCAGCAGATCTTGACAATTTCAAATTGGAAGTTGTGGTCATGTCCAAGCTCAGACACGTACCCAGCGTGGTCAGTCTCGTTGCTGCTCGCCTGGTACCGCCAGGTGCAAGTCTGTCTGTTGCGTGCTCAGCAAGACAAGACATGCAGTGTCTGCACCTGATACATCAGATTTGCGTATGCTACCTTGCTGTTCTAAGATGACCGCATGGCTGCTGTAGGCTATCTGCTTGTCATGCCATACATTCCTGGAAACCTATACACAAAAATTCATCATGATGGATGGAGGCCAGGCTGGTCCTTAGTGCTGCAGCTATCCAAGCATCTTGCAGAGGGCTTAGCTGCCATCCATGCAGCAGGCGTTTTACACCGTGATATCAAACCTGGGAATGTTTTACTCGATGATCGTGACTTGCCATACATATGCGACTTTGGCATTGCCATTCCGATAGATGAGCTGAACACAGATGACGCTGGAGGTTCAGCCAAAGGCAGGCCCACTGGCGGATTTCACAAACGTAACATGGTTGGCACTCTGGAGTACATGTCTCCAGAGACACTTCAGAAGCAAGCACCAAGCGACAAATCTGATGTTTGGGCACTGGCGGTCACCCTGAATGAGTTGGCCACAGGCATCTTTCCATACTCAGATTGCACACAGGAGAACCCAGCAGCTCACACCGTGCTGGAGATGGGGTATGGCAGGTACAGCTGCACTGTACAGCTCAATGCTGAAACCTAACAGTGCATGCTGTGTGGCACTGCACACAGGGACTCTAAGCGTTAGGCCATGGCATTTACATGAGGCTGCTGCCAAACTGTACCCTGTTACAGAGCGTGAACATGCATAGTGTACATTTTGCAGTCTCACTAAGTCCATCATCGAGTCACAGGACAGATCAATGATGCATGATGCCCCCTCTGCAGACAGGAGCTGGCAGCTGCTATTGCTACAGATGGGCTGCTGCCTTTGACAAGAGAGGACATGCCACCTGCTTTTGCAGCTCTGCTGAAGGCTTGCTGGAGTCTACAACCCTCACATCGCCCCTCTGCTCAACGGATGCTGCAATCCTTGCAAGATATGCAAGCAGATGTCGCCGATCATGTCTATCAAGAAGCAGTTGCTGCCCAAGACTCTGTTGAACAGGGTACAATCCAGCTTGCATCATGTCCAGACCTGTCATTGTTACTTGCCATATAGTGTGATGCACACATGTCGCATGCCCATCATACATTTTTGGCACCCTTGTCACAATGATTGGGCTTGCAAGGTAGGCCCTTTGCATGTACCTGCTTAGAAGATCAACAGACTTGACCATGCCAGGTGTCTATGTGTAAGGTGTCATGATCTTCTCTGCAGCCAGGGACAGGTCTGCCAACTTACTTACATGTGCTTCATGTTGATGTGTACAGAAGCTTCAGCAAGTCAAGTCCCGTCCAGCACAGATGCACCACAGACTTCTGATAGGCAAACAGCAGCTCCGTCCATAAATAGCCAACATGTACACGCACAACATGACGATGGCTATAGGCCGCAGGTAACCTGACTGCTCATCTACCTGACTCACAAGGTGCATCTGTGAACACACGATGATTTGTGACATCCTTGTTTTCAGCAGCAAAGTTATGTTCTATATTTTGCCTTGCATGCATGTCATGTGTCAGCAGGGTGCTGCAGCAACTAGCACACCTTTCCCTTCCATAAGAGCATGCAAACATTCTGTGCAGTTGACAGCAGGAGTGTTTGCTACAGCTGGTATGCGTGGTGATGACAGAATGGAAGACAGACATGTCATCAGAGAAGACCTTGAGGGTCAGGCTGGCTGTCACCTGCTGGCAGTGTTTGATGGCCACAGAGGCCCACAAGCTGCGCAGTATGCTGCCCACCACATTCCTGAGGTCCTGCAACACCAGCTAGCTACTGGTGCTCCTGCACAGGCCCTCACCAACACCTTTGTCTCTGTTGATGGAAGCTTCAGGTAGACAGGGCAAATACCGCACTTGTGCTCCAGATCTGGTGTTTTGTGTCAATTGCTTGCCCTCTGTGTACTCACTGAATGTGAACCAGTGTGTCACACATGCTCTAGACAGCAACTTTGACCGCGAGAATATCATCTATGCTTTGACAACATGTTGTTGCCAACTTGTGATGGCAAAGCTCTTGACAGCGACATAGATTGTAGTCATGCATCAGGGCTGCTGTGGTGTGTAGACAGCAGCAGGAGCATGAGTGGCGAGAGAGGGTGAGGCGCATGGGAGGCGGCGCTGCAGGCAAACAAGCTTGGCCAGGCTGTACTGCACTGGCTGTGCTGCTGCACCACAACACCATGCTGGTTGCCAATGCAGGTCTGTGCCTGATGCCATCTACTTTCCCTGGGTCACACCATTTGCATGCTATGCGGGCTTGGACTCTCTGCTTCGCAGGCAAAGCCAGCTTGTACGCCTGAGCATGACTTTCGCAATGTCGACAAAGATATATCTGATGGCCAAGTAGGCATTACAGACAGCATCATGTCGCTCACAGCTGACAAGTTGTCCTGGCTGCACAGGGGATTGCCGAGCTGTGTTATGCCGCAAAGGTAAAGCTATGGCCCTATCACGTGACCAGACAGCTGATGTGGAAGATGAGCAACAAAGAGTACAGGCTGCTGGTGCCTCTGTTCATTGGCGGGTGGACAGCTGGCGCATTGGGGATGCTGGCATACAAGTCACCAGGTGCTATCTTTACCTGCCCCAGTCAGCAGCAACAGCGCCACCCTCACTCTTTCAGGCATTCCACGTCTGTGCTGTTTAAGCCAGTCCTGACAGTGTATGCAATGTCCCTCAACAAGTGCCTCAGAAGAGGCATGCACTAGAAGAGATTAGACGGTGAATCCCAGACTCTGGCTTGCAAGGTGACAGCAGGAGAAGCTTCTGTGAATGCATTGGCTGGCAAGCATGCAATCTGTGCATAATGACGACGAAGAGCATGATGTATGATAGCAACTACAGCAGTAATTTTGCTCTTTGCTGCCTGTGATTTTGGCTTTTCATTCGTTTCCCCAACACAACACACAGCAGACTCACATTGATCACACCGCTTGACCAGAACATGCCACTCCAAGAGCATTTGTATGAAAAGTTTCCCTGGTTATGATGTGGTTGCTGTGCAGGTCTATTGGGGATGCAGATCTGAAGCCAGCCTTGACAGCCCAGCCTGAGGTCGCCCAGCATCAACTCACAGCTGAGGATGAGTTTGTGGTGATGGCCAGCGATGGGCTGTGGGACAAGCTGAGCAACGAAGAAGCTGTAGGGCTGGTTCATGACACCGTCAAGCAGCCCACCATGGCAGCTCAAAGGTATGCTTTGAATGTTGCCACCTTGCCAGCTGCTCATCAGGCTCTGTCACTGTGCAATCCTATCAAGACTCTATGTATGCCACTGCCATGATCCAGGATCATTACGGAAATATCTGTAGCTCTAGGTTTAGCCATGACATAAGGCTGAAAATGCTTTGATTAGGTCAATTGAGTTGATCACTTTGCTTTGCACCCAGGCTTTGTTCGCCTTATCTTGATTTGCATGAAGACTTGCGTACATCAGAGAGTCAGGTCACAAGGTTCTGAGTGTTGCAAAAGGACCAGCCAAAGGACCAGATCAGCTGCACAGGCGCAACACAACCCTGGTGCATGCTGCTTTCATGATTGGCCAGATGAACCTTGCGCTGTAGTCTCACCAGTTGTGCAGCTCTTTTGCAAGCCTAGTGCAATGTTCTTGCAGGTTGGTGACAGAGGCCTTGTCAAGGGGTTCAGGAGACAACATCACCGTCATTGTTGCATTCTTGCGACCTGTAGACACTCTAGAGAGCGTGTTCACAGCAGGCAAACAAAAACGTGCTGCCACCCCTACATTCTACAGCACCAGGTAACATTACCTGACATCAGGAATACTGGCTTTTATACACATATGCCTTCCACAGAAGCAGGTGAAAGTGTGCCTATTCAGGCAAAGATTTGGAACATGTGCGAGCGGCTTATGCCTTAGCACCCTTGTGTTATGTGTGTAGTCTTGCATTTGTATCCTTGACAAAAATTTACATGGCGTGACATCTCATGGCACTTGATTACCAGGCCTTCCTGTAACAGCCAAGCAGCTGCCAAGCCCACAGCTCAAGTCCTTACGCAAACCTCAAGTTGTAGGAACAAAATGTACATTTGTTGTGCATTTGTGCTTCAGCTGCAATCAGGATTTCACTGTTTCTCAGACATTTGATGTTCTCTTTGCAGACGAGAAGATGCACAACCCAGTGCTGATGAGCTGCAGGAGACTTTGTAGAGTATCGTGCCAAATGCTCCTGCACAGTGTTGGGCAAAAAACAGAACGAGTCACACACATTCAGCCAATAGGCAGCCTGGCCTCGCTGCCTTTTGTATTGCTTGTCATGTACCCGTTTGAACCACATGCAGACTGGCATTAGTGTTAATAGGTACAAAGAGGATCAGGAAATACACAGATGTGTTGGGGAAACCAGTAAAGATACGCCAGGCAAACAAGGCTGCTAACTGCCAGTAAGATGTACTACACGGTATGCTAAGCCTTTGATTTGTGTGAGCAGCAACCTCGTTCAAAGTCATGGGCAAAATCTTTGTTGCACAACTGGCTTAAAGGACTTTGGCAGCAAGTTGTTCTTGATTGCATGTGTGCAGCATCAAGTGTGGACACACTTTGGTTCAGTTGGGGCGCTTCCTGTGCGTTAGATGCCCGTTCATTGCAAGGAGGATGAAATTGCCAGAAAATGTCAGTAGCTTTCAATTACAGAAATGAGCTTAACAATTTCGTGAAATGGACGGCATACAGGCCACGCCAAGGGCATGACTCAGACGCTGGTGTAGACCTGTCAAACCACAGGACGGTTGCGCTGCACCTGCATTGTTTGCAACATTTGCACTTCCTTACAAACCATAACACGGTCACCCCTTTTTCTGTCAAATACATTTGCAGCAATGTCAGCCATACTATGATAGCTGCATGTCTGGCACAAATCAATCAGCCTTCCCCGGATGTAGCGAGTTGGCGCTAGCTTGCTCTACTATATTGTTGCCGGCACTGGCTGTGAAAAGGCATATGCTGTGCTAGGTCTAGCCTCAAGCAGCCAGCTATGCGTAGCAGTCACTCATGTTCATTCTCGCCAGCCAAACTTGACAGTCACTCATCTTCGCTAGTACTAGAGCCATCTACTTCATGATAGTAGTTGGCATCTTTGTCACCAAGTGACCTGCCAGTAAGAGCAGAAGCCGCCTCAGGAGATAGCTGAAGCATGCGCTCAATTTCAGCACATGAAATGGAGTGCTGTAGTACTGCAAGCTTGATTGCATCTGCCCTTGGAGAAGATTGCAAGCAGCTGCTTCACACGGCCATAAGTCAGTCTGAACTTTGATGCTGTGGCAGCCTTGCGCAGCTTCCCCACAAAGTCATGATAGTTGCCACACTCATATCTGTCTGCAGTGGCCTCAAGGGTGGACGAAGTAGCTGTTCCACTTTCTATGACGGCGTCAATCCATTGCATGTGAGCGGTTGAGGTTATGTTGCCAAGGATGCGTTTGACACAGTCAGCATGTGGCAAAGAGTGCGTTGCCAGTATCCCTCTGTCAACATTCAGTTTAGTGCCGAGACTAGTGTCCAGGGGTGCACCTGCAAGCAGGCAGAGTCATCATGATGTCATCACCTGTATGCTGCAACTGGCTGTTGTGAAACAAACAAGAAACACGGTTATACATTGGATATCCAGCTACAGGTGTCTGATAGCATTGGCGCACTCAGCATCCCATAGTCCAACTATTGAGGCAATCAGGCTTCAGAGAGGATGCAACGCAAGGCAAAATTCAAACTCAACAAGGTGCAAGTCAACCGCAGCTCCTATCTTTGCAGCTGCATGTCTCATGCCTGAAGCAGTTGTGCCTGCGCAAAGGCTGAGAGTGTTGACGCCAGGTACCTGAACCATTAGTGACCAGCAGGCCACTCTCCTGTGCAATGAGCAGGCCAGCTGCATGATCCCAGATGTCATCCTGGCCGCCTGTGAGCATCACTTTGGCGTCCCCTCGACCCAGGACTCCTGTGCCCACATGTGCCAATGTTCAGCTCTGCACTCAATCAAGTCCTGAGAGCGTCATTGACAACAGTCAGTGACCAAGAGTGTACAAATCTTGTGGTTATGACACAATGAACCAGATCCAGTCAGATCAGTGGGTATGCAGTCACTGCCTGATTGCGTATACCTCCACATGGGGTACAAGGCCTGCAGCGGGGCATTGTTGACCATGACATCACTGATTCTGGACAAGTGCAACTTGTAGAGTCAAACGAACAGTGGGATTAGATGATGAGCAGCACAAGGTGACATGGCGCACCGTATTGAGCCTGGCCATCAAGCTTTACGCATGTTTGACGATTCCACCTGGAGTTGTAGGCATGCCCAGGACTGTGAAACTTGCTCTCATGAGAGCTAACCAGGGAGAAAGTCTGATCATCTGGGTATGCAGTGGCCCAGTCGATAACACTGCGATATTTCAGCTGGTTAGGAGACAAGAGTGGCCTCAGAGGTAGCCTGATTGGGTCATTCTGCCCTTCAGCACCTACACATATAGTTATGTATCTCCAAGGCTTGCATATCCTGCTGAGTGAGTGAGTGAGTGAGTGAGTGAGTGAGTGAGTGAGTGAGTGAGTGAGTGAGTGAGTGAGTGAGTGAGTGAGTGAGTGAGTGAGTGAGTGAGTGAACAAGCGATGAAGTGAATGAGTGAGCGAGCAAGTAGGCCAACGAGCAAGTAGGCCAGCGAGCAAGTAGGCCAGCAAGCAATCAGAAGGAGGACTGAGCGAGCAGGTGAGTGACCCAGTGTACCAGTGATTGATTAGGAGGAATGAGTGAACGAGAGTAAAGAGCAGCAGCAAGCAAATGCAGGTAGCACTGACTGCACTCTTAAGTCCATGAGAAGTTTGGAAGAGACGCATGATGGGTTGGCAGTGGTAAAACGAGGGGGTAGGAAAGGCTTAAGTGAGAGGCCTTCACGAGGGATCCCACTGCAGAAGAAACAGAGGTGGCAGAATGGGAAGACGTGGGCAGAAAAGGCTTTGGCAAGTGGTTTACACTTTCCAGGGCAAGGGATGGTTGTGGCTGCAAAGCATTTGTAGAGGGCACGGGGGCGCCAAAATGTGCACGAAAAAAACACTGTCTCACAAACCCAGTCAAAATTGGCATTGGCGGGTCTCACCAAACAAAGCAGCTTGATAGGCTCCATGACCCCGCTCTGCTGTAAACAAACAGCCTATGCCATCTGGTGCTGTTAGCTGCACTAGAGGGTTGGTTACAGATGTTGGGGTCTCGTCCTTACTGTCTGGATATCTCAACGGCCTGCCGTCATGTCCCACCGTCCTCTCTATTGCCAATATAGGCGCTTGAGGCAGATTAGGGCATGCAAGAGCAGCCAGCACCACCTGGCATAAAAAAAGCAGTCAAAAGCCCATGTAATTTACACACAGCAAACATATCCTCATAAAGACTTTTTTTGCCAAGCTGCTGTGAAGTCATGTCTCCAATTTTTGGGCGGACCAAACTTCTGCTTGTCAACAAACCACATAGTGTGAGCCTGAGGCCAATACCATTGACAAGACCCATGACTACAAAATCTGAAAAATGGGAATGTGCTCTGCTTGCTTTGACAGGCTGTGACACAGTAGCATGGAAGCTGTGAAGCTCATGCTAGACAGCAGCGTTCAAGCAGCAGTTGCATCGCCCGATTACCTTGCCTTGCTCCAATAGGGCCAACGATATGCCATACTGTCGCAAATTCTCAAACCCTTCTGCGCCATCAATAGGGTTGATGATCCAGTGACGGCCCTGCAGCACACATGGCTGGCGTCAACGGTGCATCAACTGTGGCTGCTCTGTGACGGCACTGAGCTGCTGCACAAGCCCCTTGTACAACACACCAACCTGACATCATGGGGAGCACAATCATCCGAATCTGCTGATGGGGCTGAATTCACCCCCATGCATTTCGGTCGCAAAGACAGTCACAACACACTGTCTCCAAGCCCTAGCTGCAGCTTGAGGCGATGCAAGCGGTCTTCTTCTCCTTTGCCAGCATGCAAGTAGATGTGCAGGCAGCAGGACAATAGCAAGCAAACCATGCCAAGGCAGTCATGAAACAGGTGATTATAGCTGTACAAAAGGAATAAGCTGTCCTGACTCAACCGCATGAATAACATACGAGTGACAATTTGCATTGCTGAAATGTTCTGCAACGCCATCTTGTGCATTCGCTGCTTGTAAGAAGTGGCAAGTCAGCCACCGGAGTCACTTCTTCCAGTGTGTATGCTGATACCGTCTACATGGTGAGACAGTATGTATGCTGATACAGTCTGGGTGGCAACAATGCTTACATGCAAGAGCCATCAGACTGAGGAATCCTGGCGTTGCTGTGAAGGAGCGTGACAGCGCAGCATGATGCATTCTTTTGTGAAACTGTGATGGGAAAGAAGGCCAGTGATTCAGGCAATCATACCAATAGCGACAAAGTGGTTAGTGCCAATTCAACTGCTAACCCCTATGCAAGCTTTACATTTATGTAACCAGAAAAGCCAGGCACATCGTCCAATGTACACACAAGGCAATGTCAGTGCACAGCTTCTGTTCTGACAATGTAATGGCAGAAGCTGTAATCACAGCTCTTGAGGGAATGTGCAATGTCTGTCTGGAGATGTAGTTGTGACCAACCTCTTGTGTCCTTGCTGAGGGCTTACCTCTGGTCCAGCCTGTGAAAGTCCGCCCCACATCAGCTCTGCAAACTCTGCATCAGTGGCTGAGCGGTATCCTGGCTCCTGACACAAAATCAGGTTCACATCTTCAAGTATGCTCTTTGCAATCGGCGCGCTCTGTGGTGCCCTGTTGCAGTACCAGTTTGCCTCACTGGCCACGAGTTCATTTAAGACATATACAGTGCAGATGTAGTGAGAACAATACAAACAACAGTTGATGAGGCGTCAGAAGACACCTGAGCGAAGCAAAGTCCCTTGCAGTCACCATAGATAAGGTCTGGTTAGGAAGCCCTTGCTGCAGAACCAGAGCAAGAAGGGCTTGACATCCTACGTAAAGCAAGTCAACATCAGCAAAGCTTTTCTGCTTGGAGGTCAGTCCTAGCTGCTGTTCGCCTCACCCAGGACTGTTGTTGCAACAATTCTTTCGGTGTTGAAATGGTGCTGTTTCAGTTCCTGTAGCTGATACTGAGCTCTCTGCAAGTGGCCAAATATCGCATGTAAGAGTTAAGGTGACCTGGTCTAGAAACAGCGTCCAGATTGTTCAAAGCGGGACAAGAGACCTGGCAATGATCATTGGCATGACAGCAACCCTGCATTCGGCTAAAACTTACCCTGCACATCTTGGATGCCAATCTGACAGCTGTCCTTGCAACAACAAGCTCGACAGTATGAGCTTGAGGGGGAGCTGAGATCAGCATGGCTGTGTCAATCGCAGTGTCAACTTATTCGACCTAAACACTGCGGATTCCGCCGCCACAGGTCACTACACGCACAGGACAAGGCTCCGCTCTATTGTCTGTCTGCCAGTTCTTTCACAGCCGACAAAGTTCGTCCTGTCCCCGCGACAAATGTCAGCGCATACAGGCGTTGGAGAGCATTGCCTTGTGTGTGATCAAAGTCAAGGTCGACCGATCGTGATCGTATTGAAACATGATCATGATGCAAGGAGTATCGTGCAGAATGTTAAGAAAAATAGGGAAGGGTTCAGGACCGGTCGAGGAAGAGACCTAGAACAGTCAGTAGACTGAAAGGTGATTGTCTCAGGTCACATATCGGTTGGCAACAAATTTAATTCACCGTTGGTCCTTGTTATGAAGCAAGTAGGACCAGAGAATGTCGTGCTGCGGTCACGCTAAGCTGTCGGTGCTGGTACAGTCGTGGTGCAGTCATGGTGTTGTTCCAGGTGCGTATCAGTAACTGGATAGTAACAGGTCGGTCACGTGAATCACGGGCAGTGATCATGGCGTGCACGCCTGGTCAGTCGGAAGATCGTCAGCGGTCGGTCATCGGCACGTTTACAATTGTCGGTATTCCATTCAAATGCAGCTGGCTCGCTCAACCCGGCAAGGCCGGGACAACGCAACAGCCAGGCATGCCATGCAGCATGCGAGCAGGTCCACGTCAGCATGGACGCCACTCGGGGACTACACCAGCCTGTACATGGGCGGGGCAGGCC
>JAABUU010005590.1_pt1 | contig 13992 bp, 14 predicted proteins | sample 5559301 | NCBI WGS metagenome assembly JAABUU01 (sample SAMN10711884, study PRJNA513360) | rock metagenome | isolation source: Antarctica rocks | place: Antarctica: Victoria Land, Richard Nunatak white | reverse complement strand
CGTCGAACCGGCGCACGTCGTGGCCGTCGTACCCCGGCCAGAGGAATTGCAACTCGGCGCTGTGGTACGCGCCCAGCGCGTAGGGGACATTCACCGGCGGCGGGGCGGTGCGATCGTCGAACTCGTATTCATAGGTCGGCGCCCCCGCGCGCTGGAGGATGCCCGCATTCGCCTGCGTCACGCACGCCCCCACGAGCTCACTGGCATCGGTGAGTGCCGCGCTGTAGGCATAGAACGGCTGCGCATAGGCGGCCGCAGGATACTGGGCCAGCACCTGTGGGGCCAGGGCGCCGAAGGTCGCCGCGAGTTGCCGCGCGTAATCCTGGGCGCTGAGGGGATACACGCCCGCGACGAAGATGCGGGCCTCGTCGTGGTTATTGCCCAGCAGGACCGGCACCCGGTTCCAGCGCCCGGCGCGAATGGCCTGGTAGGGCCGGTCGGGCAGCACCGCGACGCCCGGATACGGTTGTGGGAACGTCGGGAAACGGGCGCTCGCCTGCAACAGTTGACTCGACGACTTGGAACGGAGGCATGCGACCACGGCGGCGGTCGCGCAGCCGGCCGCCTTAATGACGGGCGCGGCCAGCGCCTCTGCTTGCGCCCGCGTGTTGGTGACGCAGCTCCCGCTCTCGATAATCGCGGCGCGGAAGAGCCCGGCGGCGGTCGGGGAGGCCAGTTGGTCGCACACCGCCCAGCCCCCGGCCGACTCCCCCGCGATCGTCACCGCGCGCGGGTCCCCGCCGAAGGCGGCGATATTCCGCTGGGTCCAGCGCAAGGCCGCCTGCTGATCGAGCAACCCGAGGTCGCCCACGGCGGGGTCCTGCGCCAGGAGTTGGGGCACCGCCAGGAACCCAAAGGCGCCGAGCCGGTAGTTGACGGTCACGACGACGGCATCGTTCGCGGCGGCGAAGACCTGGCCGTCGAACTGGTTCCCGCTGCCGGTGAGGAACCCCCCGCCGTGGATCCAGAATAGGACCGGCAGCGGGGCCGCGTCGGGGCCGCGCAGCGGTCGGTACACGTTCAGGAAGAGGCAGTCCTCGTCGGTGACCGTCGGGCCGTTGCTGCTGCTGAGCTGCGGGCAGGCGCTCCGCTGCGCGGTCGCATCCAGGACACCTGCCCCCGGCGCCAGAGGGGCGGGGGGCCGCCACCGTAACACGCCCACCGGAGGGGCGGCGTAGGGAATGCCTAGGAACGCCTGGGCCGTCGGCGTCGTCAACCCGCGGAGCGGACCTGCGGCCGTCGCGACGATCGGACCGCCCCCTTGGGTCGTCCGCACGATCGCCGCCCGCGGCGTCGCGGCAACACCGGCCGTCGGCAGCGTGGTTATCACCCCTGCGAGCCCGACCGTGGCGGCGAGCCAGCGTGGCGGTCGATGAAAGAGGCGGGACCTCACCGACATATACATACTCCTCTCGGCGCACCCTGCCCCCGCGCGGGGGCGCGCATCTGGCACGTATCATAGCAGTAGTAGGACCAGCGACAGCGGAGAAGGTACACCGTGACCGGTACCGGTGCAGCGTGCGTTCGTCAATACGCCCGCATCGACAGCAGCTCTATTCAGCCGATCAGTACAGGATGTCGCCCGCGCGCCACCGGTAGAGGCGGTAATAGGCGGGTTCAAGCGCCTCCCAGGCGTGTCCCCGCGGGTCCAGCGCTTTGTCGAGGCAGCCCGCCCACTCGACGGGGTAGCCTCCAAACCCCGCCTTGAAGACATAGAGGCCCCACATGGGGTCCTGAACCCCCATCGTCTCTACGTTGGGAATAGCGACGAGATCGTAGATGCGCAGGCCCCGCTCCCAGGCCCAGCGCATGACGTGGAACTGCAACGCGTGGGCCGGCATCACGGCGCGTCCCTCCGTCGCCGAGGCGCCCACCTGGTACCACACCTTGGCGCCGAACGTGGACACCAGCACGCCGGCCAGCGGGCGTCCCGCATGGTACGCCAGAAAGATATGGGCGTGCCCGGCGTCGATCAGGGCGCCCCAGGAGTCCGCGGCGTAGGCCCAGGGCCGCCCACCCGTGAGACCATTGCGCTGGGCCGTCTGCGTGTACAGGTCGTACAGCGTGCGCCGCGCGGCGGGACTGCTGTCTGCGACGACCGTCACTCCCTTGCGCCGAGCCAGCGCGATATTATAGCGCCACTTGCCTTTCATGCGCGCGCGCATCTCCTCGGGCGACCGGTCCAGGTCGACCAGCAGCGTGGTGCGAAACTGCGGGTCCCAGCGCGCCTTGACGAAGCCCCGCTCCGCGAAGACACGACGGCCCGGCGTCTGCTCATTCAGCGCCTGACGCGCGCGCATCGTCAGGAGCGCTGCGCGCGCCTCGGCCACACGCCCATCCTCGTCCATCACGCCCGCGCGCCCGTCCTCGACGGCGCCTGGCCGGTCAGGGCGGCGCGGCTGCCGGATCGTCCGGGCCGTCGCCATCGTCCGCCGCAGCACGCCGTCGAGGCTCGGCGGGATCGTCGTTGGTTGTCCCGGGCCGGACGTCAGTTCGCTCTCGATTTTGAGGAGAGACGCGCCGTGGTCCCGCGCGATACGCTCCATCCCTCTGAGCATCGCGCGCGTCTCGTCCGCGTTAGACCAGTCGATCCAGGGGCCTTTGGGACAGTACGCCACCGAAACGCCGGCGCCGGGCATGCGGCGTACCAGCACCTGACCCACGCCGCGGACCTGGCCCGCGTCCGTGAGCGCCAGGCGCAGTGGCATCCACCCGCGCGTGGCCTTGAACGCGCCCCAGGCGTGGGTCTGCAAGACGTGGCCGCCACCCGGACTCTGCCGCAGCAAGCGATCCCAGGTCGCCGCATCCACGTCGCGCATCTCGTCCACCTGTCGCACAGTGCCCTCTTTCTTTCTCCGTCCAATGTACGCATCGACCAACGGGGTGTCGGTGTGGTGGCACGCGCCCCCGTCCCGGCGTCATGACCGGCCGGCGACGGAGCGCGCGGTCGCCGCCCGATCGCGCCGCCCGGTCACGGGCGCGTGATGTAGAAGAAGTCACGCGCGTCCCCGGTTACATAGGCGCGCCCGGTCCCGTCCATCCCCGGGTTCAGCGGCGTGGCGACGAGCTGGCCCGCGGCGTTCCGCCCATAGGTGACGGCGCGCACCCAGAACGGGTTGATGTCGAGTTGCATCGCCGTCACGGCCCCGGCGGCGCGGAGCGCTTGGGCCAGCGTGGCGGCGGAGAGCGCGTCGCCCCCGGCGTAGAGCACCGTGCCGCGCCGCGTCAAGCCGATGCCGGAGCGCCAGGTGTAGGCGTGGTTCAGGATGGTGAGCCCCCATGCCGCCCCGTCCTGCGTGCGCGGCGTGATCCGCCCATGGTCAATCAGGAGGGGGCCGTTCTGCCGCCAGGCCGTCAAGCCGCCGTTGGCCCCGGTCAGCCGCCGGTCCAGGCCCCAGGAGCCCATGATCACATGGCCGGCGCTGGTCAGGGCGACCGTTGCCGCGCCCCAGACCGGCGGCACGTACACGGTCCCGCCACTCATCAGGCCATAGGCGCCGTCGGCATACTTGAAACCGCCGTTGAAGGCCGCGAGCAAGCGGTCCCCCTGCCAATCGACGGGGGGAATGACGCCAGGGCCGGCCAGGCCACGCGGACCACCCGGTTGAGCGGTTCCGGCGACGATGTGCAGCCGGGCGACGCGCAGGTCGACCTGCAGGAGGGTGACAAGGGCGTAGGGGCGCGCGGCGTCCGGCCGGATGAACGCCTTGGCGACGGGGGGCAGCGCGTCAGGTCCAGGTCCGGGCAGCCCAGCGGTGGTCCAGACGCCCTCGCCGGGAAGCGCGGGCGCGACGAGCGGAGCCATCGCGGGGAGCGGCATTGGCAGGAGCCGCTGCGCCTGAGGTGCGGGGGCGGCGTCCTGTCGCCGCGCCGCCGTCACGACAGGACGCCGGAGCGTGGCGGTGGAACGGGTCCGTCCACGCGCGTCACGCGGCCGCGTGACGCGCGTGCGCCCCGTCGCGCTCCCCATGGGCGCGGCGTGCGGCCGCAATGTCGGCGCCGCTGTCGGTACGACGGTCGTGACGCGTGCGGGAACGAGGGCGCGCGGGGCGTTCGCCGCGGGCGTCGACGCCGGGCGCGGGGAGCGCGCCGGCGCTGGGACTGTCCAGGGCGCGCGCACGCGCTGAGCGCCCAGATGGTAGCGCGCGTAACGCAGCGTGTCGGAGAGGCCAAGGTAGGCGACCTCGACGCGCGCTGTCGCGGCTGGCCCGATGACCGCGCGGAGCAGGTCCGCCGCGACGGCGCCGCCTGTCCCGTTGGCCTGAACCAGCAGCGTCCAGCCCACGATAGCCGCCACGGCCACCGTGCCCAGACCCGTCAGGTGTCGCCGCTGCCGTCGGGCGCGCCGCCCCTGCGTGCGAGCGGGGCGAGGGGGCCACGCCATCGGACGGGGCGGCGGCCGACGGCGCCCCTGACGCGCATAGTCGACCCCCACCGCCGGCCGCGCCAGGCGCGGGGACGGCAGCGGCCGGCCCCGTGACGAAAACGCCGCGCGCGGATCGCCGGGACCAGACGGCGGTCTCAGCGGGGATGTGCGCGGGCCGGTCGCGGCGCGTGTGGCGTCCGTCACGCGTGTGTCTCTCACGTTTCCTCCCCACGATGACCGGCGCGACCCGCCCGGTGCGGGCTGCTCAGGCGTCGGATAGTCCGCGCCGCGACCAGAGGCCGCTGCGCGGTCCGCTGACGCATCGTCCGTGGCGCGGGAGCCAGGGGAGCCGCCCTGCTCCCGCTGGGCAACGTCGGGAGAGGGGACGGCGATGCGCCGGCCATGACGCGGGATGTCGCCGAACCGGGGAACCGCCGCGCCGATGCCGGCACCGCGCGTGGCGCGCGGAAACGGACGGCCGGCGGCGTGTCGTCGGCCAGGGATGACCAGACAAGGGGCGGGACTCCACGGTTTAGCGCGCATGCGTGCCGCCAGCCGTCGGGGGGGCTCCCGTCACCCGGCGCGCCCGCCACGCGCGCCGTGTCCGTTGCGCCCAGGTCATCCCGTGATAGGCTAGCGGACGGTAGACGTCATCCCAGGCCCCCGGCGCTTCTTCGCGGCGCGCCCCCAGCCGGGTCTTGAAGAAGCTCAACCCCGCCCAGGGATCCGCCGGATCATTGGTGGCGGCCATGCCGCGGAAGTCGTAGAGGCGGCAGCCCTGGCGCTTGGCCTGCACGATCGCGGTCCATTGGATGACGTACTGCGCGCTGACGCGGCGTCCCTCGGCGCTGCTGGCGCAGTAGAGGGCGAAGTAGCGCGCGCCAAAGGGCGCGGCCAGCATCGCCGCGATCGGCGTGCCCGCGCGCTCGGCCACGAAGAAATCACCGCTCTGGTACGTGCGGAAGGTCGCGTCAAGGGCGCGTAGGTACGCTTCGTCGCGGACGCCGAAGCCCTTGCGGCGGCCCGTGTCGGCGATCCAGCACGCGAACGGGGCGATATCGGCGGGTGTGCCGGCGCGCACGGTCACGCCATCACGGCGCGCATAACGGAGCAAACGGCGCGCGCCGCGATCAAATCCGGCGAGGAGCGCCTCCTCCGAGGGGGACAGGTCGAGCACGGCCGTCACGGCGGGCTGGACGTTGGCGGGACCGCGCCGCAGCCCCTGGGCCGCCAGCGCCTCCCGCGCGTGGGGGGGCGGGGTGAGCGGGTCCACGCGCAGGGCGAGTGCGCCGATGTCCTGCCCGTAGCGGCGTGCGGCGGTGAGGAGGGGACCCAGGGCCGCAGCGCCGTTCGCCCAGTCCGCAGCGGGCAGCACGGGTCCCTCAGCCGCGTACAAGAACGCGCCGACGCCGGGCACACGCCGCGTGAGCGCCTGCAGCGCGGCGCAGGGTTCCCCGTCGCGCAGGGCGACCAGGCGCAGCGGCTGCCAGCCCTGCTGGCGCTTGAACGCGCCCCACGGCCAACTCTGCAACAGGCTCCCGCCCGCCTGTGCTACATACGCGTCCCAGGCCGCGCGATCCGTGCAGCGGGCAACGCGCACAGAACTCTCCCGGCGTAGCGGGGACGGGGCGTCGGACGCGCCGTCGGTCATCTCTTCGTCGAGGGGGTGAATGATGTGCATTACTCTATCATCGCAGCCATACCGCAATGCGGGGCCGAAAAACGGTTAGAGATTGGTTAGAAAATAGGAGGACATGGGATGGGCCGGGGTCGTGGGTGGGGACGCGCGGGAGAACGGGGCGACCATGAGTACACAACAGGGAGGACAGCGCGGGATAGGGTTAGCGCGCGCGTGGCAGCACGAGCGTAAACACACTGCCCCGGCCCACCACGCTCTCCACGGCGATGTGGCCGCCGTGCGCCTCGGCGATCCAGCGCGCGATGGCCAGTCCCAACCCCACGCCGCCGCTCCGCCGTGTGCGCGCCTCGTCCAGGCGATAGAACCGCTCGAAGATGCGCTCTAGCTCCGCAGGGGGAATGCCCGGACCCGTGTCACGTACGGACAGCCGCGCCTGAGCGCCGTCCACGTCCAGGGCTAGCTCGACGCGGCCACCCGGCGGCGTGTAGGCGACAGCGTTGTCGACGAGGTTGAGCAGCAACTGCTTGAGCAGGTCGGCGTCGCCCCGCGCCACCGCCTGGTCCTCGTGGCCCAGCGCCACGGTCACGCCGCGCGCCGCCGCCGGCGCGCGCCTGCCGCGCCGCCTCCAGCAGCAGCACATCGAGTTCGACGGGGCGCCGGTCGATCGCGCGCGCCTCGTCGCCGCGCGCCAGCAGCAGCAGGTTCGCCACCAGCCGGCCCATCCGCGCGGCCTCGTCGCGCATCAGGGCAACCCCCTCGCGCGTCGCGTCGTCCAACGCCGGGTCGAGCATGCAGCACGTCGCCGCGCCCTCTGATGGCGGCCAAGGGCGTGCGCAACTCGTGCGCGGCGTCGCCGACGAAGCGGCGCTGCGTCGCGAACGACGCGTGCAGGCGCACCAGCATGGCGTCGAACGCGCGCGCCAGCCGCGTCACCTCGACCGGCGGCGCGCGTAACGCCACGCGCCGGTCGAGGTCATGCGCGTCGATGCCCTCGACGGCGACCGCCATCGCGTCGAGCGGACGCAGCCCCCGCCGCACCAGCGCGCCGACGCCCAGCGCCGCCACGCCCACCGCGGCCAGCCCCGCGACGGCCAGGGCCGCCAGGAGGGTCTGCGTCGTCGTCGTGACCTCGTGGAGGGAGGCGCCGACGAGCACGAGTCCAACGGTCTGGCCGCCCGACCGCGCCGGCAGGCTGTACAGGCGCAGCGCGCCATTAGGACCCCGTGCGCGTGACCACGCGCGGCGCCGCCCTTAGGAGCGTCGCGGCCGGCGCCGAGAGGGGCAACGAGCGTGTGCCCAGGTTGCGGGAGCGCGCGCGGATCTGTCCGTGCGCGTCGAACAGTTCGACGTAGACGCCGCCTGTCGTGAACTGGTCGACCGCGCCAATGTCGTAGTGCTGCCCCGTATTGTCGTTGGAGGTCTGGCCGCCAAAGTCGTACGTCGTGGCGACCTGCCGCGCCTGCACGCGCAGCGTGTGGTCGAGGTCGCCGATGAGCGCGCCGCGCACGGTCACATAGAGCGAGAGCGCGAACGCCGCCAGGCACAGCGCGATCAGCAGCGCCAGCCACAGGGTGAGGCGGCCACGGATACTACGGGGCATCGGTCGCGTCGAGGGCATCGGTCGCGTCGAGGACGTCGAGGGCCGGATTGGCCGGCGGCTCACGCAGCACGTAGCCGACCCCACGCACGGCCTGGAGCAGGTCGGGCTCGCCGGCGGCGTTGAGCTTCTGGCGCAGGTAGGTGACGTAGACCTTGACAGCGTTGGACTCGGTCTCGAAGTCGTAGCCCCACACCTACGCGAGCAGGGCGCTGTGCGTGAGTACCTGCCCCGCGTGCTGGATAAAGTAGGCGAGCAGGTCGAACTCGCGCGCCGTGAGGTCGACCGGGCGGTCGCCGCGCCACACGCGGCGGTCGCGCACGTCGAGCGTGAGGTCGGCCACGCGCAGGGGCGCGTCGGGCTGCGGCGCGTGGCGGCGCAGCACGGCGCGCACGCGCGCCACCAACTCCTCCAGCACGAACGGCTTGGTCAGGTAGTCGTCGGCCCCGCTCTCCAAACCCACGATCTTCTCGGCCACAGCATCGCGTGCGGTGAGCATGATCACGGGCGGACCACCCAGCGCGCGCAACCGCCGGCACACCTCCACCCCGTCCAACCCCGGCAGCATCAGGTCGAGCACGGCGAGGTCGGGCGGGCACGCGCGCACGGCCGCCAGCGCGGCTGGTCCATCCGCAGCGCACTCCACGACATAGCCGTGGCGCGTCAGGCCATCGCACAGGATAGCCAGCAGCCGCTCGTCGTCGTCCACGACCAGGATACGTTCGTCCATCACGCCACCCTCTACCCGTCGCGCACCGATCACCGCCTCTATCGAGAGAGCCCTGGATCACCGCCGTCCAGCCCGTGACACGCGCGATAGGCGCACTGCTTCATCCTCTCAGTATCGCGCAGCGGGGCACGGCCAGGGTTAAAGAACGGTTAGAAATGCGGACGAGGCGTTACTTTATAACCGATTCCTAACCATGCGTTAACCAGGGCTTAACCCTGGCGTGTCATGATGAGTGTGGGGACAGGCCTGGCATGAGTCCAGGCGACGCTACCCCACAGGAACACGACAGAAGGAAGTGGATCACATGAGCATGACACCGAAGCGCACGCTGCTGGCTCTGGGACTGGGACTGGCGTTGACGGGCGGGGCGGCGACAGCCGTGCACGCCAGCAACCACACGGTGGCTCGCCCGGCGGTGGCCCGCACCGCGGCGCACCCGGCGGCGGAGCAGGCCGACGGCACGGTGGAGCCAGGCGCCGGCGCGGCCGACCCGGCCGGCGGCGCGAACGTCCAGTCGGGCGCGCAGGACACCACGGGGGTGGACACGGCTGAAGCCCCCAGCGCGGGCGAGGGCGAGGCGGCCTCGACCGCGGCCGACCCGGCCGGCGGCGCGAACGTCCAGTCCGGCGGTCAGACCAACCAATAAATAACCGACGGGTCGGTCTCCTCGGCCGATGAGGCCGACCACTGGTTTCCCTCCTCACCGCGTGGGGGTCGGGGTATGCCCCTGACTCCCGCGCGGTCGTATGCGCGCGGGGAGGTCGGCCGTGGTCGGTGACCGCACGGCGGGTGCTGGATAGTGGTGGCGTGCGCGGCGCTGCTAGCGGTGATGGCGCCTCCCCACCTCTTGAGCCTACGGTATGCGCGCGACGCCTGTGCGCACGCGCCAATCCGGCCGGCGGAGCATCCCAGATGACAACGCGGCGCCCGCCTACCGCGCCGGTAGCGCACATGTGTAGATGCGGGGGGCGCTTCGCTGCAGATCCCGCGTCCTCACCACGGGCATCGCCCCGATTATCCCCCTCTAGCACACAGGTCCGGTACGAATGTTGACGACAACAGGTGTTCCATCTCCCGGCTGGGATCGGCAGGTGGCGCACGGAGGCGGCCATGTCTATCAAAGCCGGGCGTGGGCGCAGTTTCAAGCGGCACAGGGGCGGCCTGTGCTGAACGCGGCGAGCGCGACATGGAGCTGGCTCGCCGCCGTGCGCCGTGGGCGCGGCGGTATCACCTATCTGTATGCGGCGTATGGACCCACGATCCACGCGGACGGCTTGACACCCGCGGTCGAGTCCCTGGTGCGCGCGGGGCGGGCCGTACAGGCCGATTTTATCCGACTTGAGCCCCTGGGCGCCGTACAGGACACTGCCTTGCGGGCGCTTGGGGCGCGACCGGTCAAAAATATGCAGCCGCGGTACCGGCTGGTCCTTGACCTGTCCCCTGCCGAGACGCACTTGCGCCGCCACATCTCACCAAGCAACCGCAACCTGATCAATACCGCCGCCAAGCGTGGACTGTCCTGGACGGTCAGTTCCGATCCGGCCATGATGTCCGAGTTCTTGGCGATGCAGCGCCACACGGCGGCGCGCCACACGTTTACGACGCAGCCCGATGCGTATTATGAGCGGTTGGCCCAGACACTTCTCCCGACGGGCGCGGCGCACCTGTATGTCGCGGTCCATGACCGGACGCCGGTCGCGAGCGCCATTGGTATGGACTTTGGTGGTACCCGCTATTATCTCTATGCGGCTACCTACCCGGACCTCAACCGCCGCCACAAGGCCGCGGTCGCGTTGCTCTGGTGGATGATGATGGACGCCAAGGCGCGGGGTCTCCCGTCTTTCGACTATGGCGGCATCGCCCCTGACGACCAGCCAGATCATCCCGCGGCCGGTCCGACCCGGTTTAAGCAGTCTCTTGGTGGCGAGAGGGTTGCCTCGGTGGGCACATGGGAAATTCCCCTCAAACCCATGAAATACCGGATCTACCAGTGGGCGCGCACCGTGCTTCCGGTCTAAGACACGCTCCTCTGCCCGTGTGCGCGGCGTGGGATGCGCGGGCAGTTGGTACAATGGGACGCGGCGCCTTGCGCTGATGACGAGGCGCGGGGCCGTAGGAGAGGGAGAGAACCGCGTGCTACATGTCGAGAACATGCGTGGCAGCGATGCGGCGCAGTGGGACGGCTGGCTGAGGCAAAGTCCCGGCGGCGGCCACGCCTTGCAAACCTACGCGTGGGGCGAGGTCAAAAGGACGCAAGGGTGGACGCCGGTGCGCGTGGCGCTCAAAGACGGCACCAGGGTCGCGGGCGTCGCGCAGATGCTGGTGCGTGACGCGCCCGGCGTCACGGGCGCGCTCGCCTACTGCCCGAAGGGTCCGTGGATCGACTGGTCACAGGCGGATCACGCGCGCATCATGCTCGGCGGCATGGAGCATTTCGCACGGCGGTGGGGGGCCTTCATCCTGAAGGTCGAGAGTGAAGCGCTGTCCGGCCCCGGTCAGCCGCGGCGCGTCCCTCCCAGCGTCGAGGAACCGCTCGGTCACCTCATCGCGGCGGCGCGCCGCCCGTGCCCCGGCTCCGGCGCGCGCCACGAGTCGGCCGCGCTGACCACACAGGAGGAGGACACGCGCGTAGCCGCGGCACGGGCGGCAATTCTGGCCGCCCGCGCCACGCCAGCGGCCAGCGCGCAACACCCCGGCCGTGCGGTCTTCACGGAAAGAGGCTACGTCAAGGCGCGCTGGGACCCGCAGTTCCGCACCACGATGGTGGTCGACCTGGACCGCTCCCCCACGGAGATGCTGGCGCGGATGAAGAGCAAGTGGCGCTACAATATCGCCCTGGCCCAGCGCAAGGGGGTCACGGTCGTCGCGGACAACCGTCCCGCCGCACGCCGCACGCTCTACGAGATGCATCGGCGCACCGCCCAGCGCGACGGCTTCGTGCCGCGTCGGAAAGCGTACGTCGATGCCGCCTGGGACACGATGATCGACGCCGGGCACGCGCACATCTTCTTCGCCTACCACCACGGACGCCCGTTGGCCGGGCTGCTGGCGTACACGTTCGGGCAGAAGGTGTGGTACCAGGTGGGGGCATCGGAGACGGAGGGACGCCACGTGATGCCCGCGCACTTGCTGCAGTTTCATGTCATGCACTGGGCGTGGGAGCGAGGCATGACGTACTACGACCTCGTCGCCATTCCTAACGCCGAGACCATCAGCGCGCGGGATTCCCTGTGGGGGCTCTACGTGTTTAAGGCGGGATTTGGGGGCCGTCCCGTTGAGTGGGCCGGTTGCCTCGATAAGGTCCTTGATCCGCGCGGCCACGCCTGGGAAGCCCTCGAGCCGGTCTATTACCGCCTCTACAAGTGGTGCGTGAAGGATGCCCTGTACTAGCTGCCTTGTCCTAGCGACATCGATAACAGGGTGTCTATGCGACGAGGCCCACATCCCTGCACAACGTCTGTAAGTTCTTGCGCACCGTTTTGCCATGCTCATCGATAGCGCTCCAGGTCTGCGGCGTCCAGCGCATTTTAGGCTTGGCTGTGGCGGCCAGAAGCGGTTTGATGACCGTGTCGCGCAGGGCGATCAGCAGGGCGATCGTCGCTGCTTCCACTGGGGCATTATACAAGGATGTGTCCGAGAGCCTTGAGCCACGCTACAAACACAGCGCGTGCGGTGACGTGACAATCTTCATAAGGGGCTACCTTTGTTACCAGACTACACACTGTGGGAGGACATACACCTACAGCGTACGTCGGTCAGGTGACCGAGTCCTGGACGCACCCGTGCGAGGCGGGGGATGGGGTCGTCATCCCGGCGGGAGGAACAGGGGACGCACGGGAGGGATGATGCGACGCATGGCGGTGCTGTGTGGGGCGGTATTGCTCGTGGCCGGTGGGAGCGCCGGCGTGATGAGACATCTCACACCGCGTGAACGCGTCTACGCGCCGGAGGACATCGCGGCCCAGGTACGGGCCCATCCGCGCACATGGATTGGACGGACGGTCCTGATACGGGGCACATTGATTTCAATCGCGTACACCTACACGGGTTCGCAAGGATCGCGTGGGAGTGGGCGAGGTGGCTGCGACTTCCCCGACTCACGGTGTGTCGCCCTCATTGGGGCAACCCTCCGCGCCTTGCCGGAGGGGAGCACGGTCCACGTCGCGCTGGCGGGGTACCCGCACTCCTTCACGTTTCGGGGGAACGGAGGCGCGATCGTGCTGCAGCACCCGGCGGGGGCGCTCACCGTGCGCTGCGCGCTGCCCTGTGGGGGCAGCGACCCCGTGCCGGTGCTGCTACGGCGATGGGCGCTGCTCGCGCCGCTGCTCCCGGCGGTGCCGCGCGGGCTACCCACGACGGGGGTCTATCGCCTACGCTTGGTCAGCGTGCCGGCGCGGCGCCAGCCGTGGCAGGACGATGCGGTGCTGCTCGACGTGCGGTAGGAGCGTCAGACCTTGCGACGGTGTCGTTCCACGCATGCTGACGCGGGCCGCGCTTGGCGACGCTGCGTCGCCGGTGGGGGGAAATCGCAAGAAAGTGCGGCGTGGCGTGCGCGCACGATGACTAAGTGAGGCAGCCACGACGATAGCGCGGTGGGCCTTCGCGGAGTTGGATCAAACGCAGGGCACACAACTAGACATAGCCCGGATCGACGGCATCCCCTCCCGCGCTGCCTTTTCAGCAGGAGGGTGGTGGATGAAGGGTTGGGGGAGTGGCAGGCTGGCCCAATCTTTATGACAACGTACCTGGTGAGCGTGCTGTGGGCGTACAAGCAGGCCGGACGTCGGGTCATGTGCGTAGGGCGACGGGGCGGGGCGGGGCGGCTTTCGCGTCCCTATCGTCGCCCTCTCCCGCGTGACAGAGCGTGGCCTGGGATCGACAGCGGCTGCGCGGTCTGCGCGGAGACCACGCGCGTACCCAACGTCTCGTGCACGGGCGCTTCGCCCAAAAAATCATGGATCGTGCGTGAGCGGCCCCGTCGACGGGGACCGCCGCCTTCCAGCCGGCCTGTCAGCGCGCGCGTTGGCGTACCGGCCGCTGAAACGTGCCAACGATTGAGATGTACGTGATCCATTGCCCTGGCGTCGCCTTGATAAACGCGGGCAGCGTGTACGCGGTCCCACGCGGAGCTTTCACATGGGCCTCACGCAGAGCGATGAGGGTGAAATAATAGTGGTGCGCCTTGGCATGACGAGGCGGACAGGGTCCGTCATATTTAGCGTTGCCGAAGCTGGTCTTCCCCAAGGTATACGTGGGCGCGCTGGCGTCAGTCACTTTATGCACGGTGGCGGGAATGTTGTAGACGAACCAGTGCGCCAACTTGGCGTCTCGATCGTACATATAGAGCGCGTAGCTGCGTGTCCCCGCCGGGGCATTGCGCCAGGCCAGCGTGGGGGCCACGTTCGCGCCATGGCATCCCCTGATATTGCCCTCATTAACCATCCCTAAGAGCGCGTTGTTGGCGAAGGTAGGGCTACTCAGGGTAAACGGTGCATGAGCAGGCACGGGAGCCGCGACGAGAAGTCCGGCCAAGGCCGCTCCGAGTGTCTTGATCATCTCTACTCTCCTAATCGATAGGCGGGACCTGCCGGCTACCATCCACCTATAGTGAAACCGTAACAGTTTAAGGCGCTTCACGGCTAGGATACCCTCAACACGGC
>JAABUU010005584.1_pt1 | contig 14004 bp, 18 predicted proteins | sample 5559301 | NCBI WGS metagenome assembly JAABUU01 (sample SAMN10711884, study PRJNA513360) | rock metagenome | isolation source: Antarctica rocks | place: Antarctica: Victoria Land, Richard Nunatak white | reverse complement strand
ATTCATGGTCATGACATGCAGAGCTGACAATGTGTGAACATGCAGGTGGTTGTAAGCCAGAGCACTGCAAAAACAACAGTCCAGGATATCGTTGCAACAAGGATGTTTCAGCCTGCACCATTCGAGGTCAGACCAAGTGCGAGGGCCAAAAAGTCAGTGGCTGAGTGTAAGACTGTTATGGTGGAGCATTTAGTACGCAATCAAACCTGTCACAGTGTACTAGCAACAGCTTTTTGAGCGAGAGCCTTACCCATAACAGCTGCTGAAGGAGCTGTGCATTCAAATACATCTGTTGCTTGGCTGACCAGTTGTCAGTGACTATACTGTCTTGCAGCAATTGATCAATTTCATAGTTTTTGAAACCAAGTTTTACGAGATGTAAGTTTCAAGAGTTCAGCAGCGCTGATTTGAACAAAACAACAGAAGGCAATGACAATACTATTGATACACATGGTGCGGTCACTGCTGCCACAACCCAGCTAGATATAAGAAAAACAAGCCTCAGAAGCTACAAAAAAGCCTGTCAGTCTTCATCCATCTCATCTGGACCATCTTTGCCTGGCTGCACATCCAGCTCAACAGGGTATTCCTGCAAGTGGCATCAAATCTGTCAATAACCCTTGCCGCTTCCCTCAACATGCCTGACAGAGAGATGTACATGTCTACTGTGACACGCCAGATAGCACGCTGCCATGCACATGAAGCAGAGCTCACCAAAACATCCAAAGGAGTGGATGCACTTTCTGCAGTAGCAAATCTTGTCAAAATAGCTGCTTTTGGTTTAGAATTGTACCTGATCACAGCCGTTCCAGGAGTCGCACATGAAGTAGAGGGACAGCTCCTGCTTGCCCGTCTGCTCAGGAGCACTAAACTGCAGCTTGCTGGTCCCTTTCTGCTTCAGGGGCACACGCTTCACAACCAGGCAGGAGTTGTCTGCAGGCCGCCCAACCAGCAGCCACCAATTCTCCTCCTTCCGCCCAGGATACCTAATCACAGACAGACAACTGGTTGGGTCATGCATGCATTTGTGGGTCAAACAAGCCAAACATCAAGTGACATATGCCCTCCATGCAAAGCACGATTTGAGCCACCAACCCTATTCATCCAAAGCATTCACCTGGGTCATGTTTTTGTACATGCCAGCATTGCTAAGCCAGCCAAAGCAGTTCTGCTGCAGACCATCAGAGTGTCGAACAGAATACTGCTAGCTGCAGAGTGTCCCATAGTTTACACAGCGGATAGACCGACCTTGGTGCATGCACAGGGGCTAGCTCCTGGCCCTCTGGCAGGCTGCGGTCCATCCTAACTATCAGCTGCACCGGCTCTCCAGCAGTCACCGTCTCGCCGCCCACCACATCAAATTCAACTTCAATGTCGGGATAGCGGTTGCACACACGGGCCACGTCTGCCAGCTGTGGGTCGCTCATTTGCAGCAGCTCTCGCCGCTCATTCTCCTACATAAATGATGATGTTTGCTGTCTTGCTATTGTGCTAATTGCACTGCCATGCAGCAAAATGTGACAGAGAAGAGCAGCATGCACTTAGGCCAGGCAAGGGCTGCATGTCATGCTGGAGCGTCCATGGTTCACATCACAGCTGTTTGGACACAATGATGCTCAGGCTGTAGCATTGTGACACAGCATTGCAATAGGAGCATGAGCCAAGCCTGAGCATTCGCTGTGCCAAAGTACTGTCAAAGCACAGCACACCACCGGTCATCAAAGCACAGCATGCACAGCACAACACAGGTTGCCAAAGCACAGCACAACCTGCATTGTCAAAGCACAGCATGCATAGCATACCCACCTCCATGTCAGCCAATGAAGACCCCTCCTCCTGGCTAGCAATGATGGTGGTGATGTTGGCCTGCGCACACTTCTTTGCCAGATCCCTTGTGAAATGCGGAAGCTGAAGCAGCACTGGATCAGTCTGCCACATGGCCTGGATCACCATTTGGCTCATCTCCATGGCTGCTATGGCGGGATTCAGCCAGCTGTTGGTGCTGACAACATCTACGCAAGCCTGGAGCAGCCTTGTAGCCAAGGTGAGCACCTTGGCCTGATCAGTGGCTAGATCACCTGACAGGTTGGTGCGTTGGAAGTGCGCCTGCAGGCAGAGCATCATCAAATTCATGTTGTGCTGCAACTGACGGTGATGATGAGTGACGTAGAGCATGTTGGTGGCATTGTACAGCCAATGTTGCAGACAGGCTGCTGCATGATCAGATTTCTGCTTCACTGCTCAAGGACCAAAACAGCAGGCAGTGAGTCAGGGGACAGCAGCAGCTGAATCAACAGTTTGGTATTTCCCTTTTTATGGTTGCCCATTTTTTCCATGTTCTGTTTTTCATGTTTCTTCCAAAACAAAATTTATGCATGCAGCAAGGCGACTGTACACGCCAGACAGTGAGTGTGCAGTACCTGTATGAGGGCATTGGCTTTGGTGTGAGGGTCGGTGTACACCGGCGAACTGATAGCCAGCTTGGCATGCCGCAACAGCCTCTCAACCGACTCTTCTTCCCCGGGTCTCACAGGCAGATCATCAAATTCGCTAGCAGCGCTGATGATCTCCAGCAGTCCCTTCAGCTTCGTCTTCGCTGTCAGGGAGGATTGGAGAAGATCAACAGTGTTGTAGGACAGGTAGTAGTAGCTGCTGATCATGGCGCTGTTGAGGGCTTCCAGCTCGTCTGTGTCCTCATCTATGGCGATGATCTTGGCGGTCTCCAGTTCTGACAGGGTTGTCTCAATCAGGTCTGATAGGTGATCGCTGAGATGCCTGTGACTCACACCCTGCAGCAGCGTGAGAGTCTACTTTGCAATCTCCCACTTGGTGCTATTTGTGTTGATCGAGCAAATTCCTCGTTTTGTTCATGACGCGTCGTCACTCACATGCAATGTTGCAATTGTGCAGTCTTTGTGTGCCAACTCTTATGTGCCACCATTGTACAACTCGTGTTGGAAGGCCTACAATTATGTGTGCATGCTTGTAGCAAGGATATCTGCAGCCTTCTCACATCACTGGGTGAATCATTTTACTCGAAGAGATGGACAAGCTGACCTGCAGGTTGTAGTAGTTGGGGTTCTGTGCCAGTCTGCGGTAGAAGAAGGTCCAGGTGAGGTAGTCAACGGCATCCTGCTTGCTGCTAATGCTGCTGTTGACGATCTCTGCCACCATGTGGTCATGCAGGAAGTGGTCCAGGTGGCTCTCCACCGGGAAGGGCTCAAAGAGGAACTTCTTGTAGTACTCCTTGCGCGGCGTATGACACATCAGCACACACCTGCCGAGACATACAGACAATATGATCGCATGCAAGCAGTGACACAAACATGGCGGGAAAGCCTCACGCAGACGCTGCTGGCAGAACTTTTTGTGTGGTGCATCACACAACAGCAGACACCTGCCAACGATGAATTGCAGCAGTTTGCAGTCACAAGACTCTGAGAGCGCCTACACAGAGACTGCTTGCAGGCCTTGTTTCTTGGCACATGATGCATTAGCACCCACTTATCAAACACGGGTCTGGTTGCGTATAAGCACAATTCATATTCTTGTTAGAACAGACATGATGTGAAGTAAAAGCAGATGGGCTCTGACTGATTCACGGCCTGCATGCTTGTTGCAGGTGTTGAAAGCAGCAGCTAGAGGCATTATAAACCAGAGCAACATTACCCTGCAGATGATTGGTAACACCACTCAATGTAGTTCAAAGCACCAAACTCCACAGGCTTGGCATGCCTGCCTACTGCTACTTACTTGCCAGAATCATCAATGTCAGGCCTGCTAGCCCTGCCCATCATCTGCAGCAGGTCAGTGACTGGGTAGTCGTTGGCTCCCTGGCTGTGGGCTCCATCATAGTACTGGGTGCCCTGGATGACCACCAGGTGGGCTGCTAGGGACATGCCCCAGCACATGGCTGCCGTCGCCACTATCATCTGTCATACATTGCCAAGGATCAGCACCCTGGGCCACTGTGATCTGTCAATGATTGCCAAAGAATGGCACCCTGAGATGTTGAGACAGAAGCTGCTGACCCATTATGAGTACCAGATGGGCTGCCAGCACTTCAGGGCTGTGGCCACTGCAACCTGTCAAGGTTCCGCACACTGAAGATACATGCAGAAGCTGATGCTGCTGTGAATATTGCCAAAGGATTGACGATTGCATCTGTCGACCAAACTTTGACTGCCCGCCTCGAAGCAGAACTAAGCAGCCAGACCGAACCAGACCTTCAGAAACCCACAAGTCAAGGATAGCCGCCCCTCAGATAAACTGGCATATGAAACAGCCTTGACGCAAACACAAGCGCAACATATGGCGCAGACAGACCAAAAAAACACAACTGACACACATCATGTTGATACTCAAGGCGCATAACAACAGCCGTCAGCGGTATATGAGCGAGCCAGCAGAGGGATACGATAGCCCCAGCTCTTGTGGATCACATGCCTCAGCTTCTTGTGCATCCACTCAATGCAAACGAGCTGCCTCTTTGAACAAATGCATGACAGTGACTGCACCTGGATAGCACCGGACTGGAAGAGGGTGTGCAGGATGTCCTGGTCTGCAGGGTGCATGCCCTCATGCAGGTACCCAATGCCCTGCTTCAGCAGATCCCTTAGCCGCACCTCCTTCACCCGCTCTATCAACGCCTCTATGTCACTCAATTGGGCCTGCATGCACGCCACTCATGGGTCAGGTCATAGACACAAACCTGTGCCTCATATGTCATAGACCGAAACCCGTGTCATGTCCTGTCATAGACGCAAATCTGAGCTTTTCCTTGTCATGTCCTGTGTAGATGAGGCAGAATGACATGTCCAGGCTATCAGACAAACATGTCTTCTGAGCATACTTGCATCCTTGCAGATGGGTCAGGCTATGAAGTAAAAACTGTGAGCGAGTGCAGTTGGTTGTTGCAAAGAGTCAGTCAATGCAGTGTGCTAAAGCATGCAGTGAGTCAGTGCATGTAGTGAGTCAAAGCATGCAGTGAGTCGGTGCATGCAGTGAGTCAGTGCACACAGTGAGTCAGTGCATGCAGTGAGCCAGTGCATGTAGCGAATTTGTGCATGCATGCCTGCAGCATACATCAGCTCGGCTGGACTACTGATACACGGTGGAAACTGACTACTGACACGGGGTTGAAAAATTACTACTGATACAGGGTCAAGGCTGACCTGCAAAAACTTGTCCCCCTTGCCATCAGCCGAGGCATACGCCCACAGGTCCACAGCAGTCTGACGTGCATGACGCTTGCTGGGCACAAACACGATTGAGGGCTTGTCTCCAGCATGGTTGGTGAGCGCAGAGTAGCAAGGGCGGGCCATGGCTTGCATGCGCGAGTCCAGATTGGTGATGTCAAAGCCCTGGATGTGGATTTCCAAAGGCACTGGCCTCACACCTGAACATGTCAGCAGCTACATCCAGCACAAGCTGTATGATAGGTAGACAGCTGCAAGATGCTGGAAGCCTGTGTATGGCTTGCAGTGTAACTTCACCTCACAGCTGAGGTGCATGGTTGGAGAGCTTCAGTAGACCAGGGTTTGGGTGAGACGCACACTGATTGCGCATCTCGCGTGAAATGAGTGCTTTGCCAGCAAGCAGGGAGCTGCATATCAACAAGTTTGATTTGGTGTCTGCACAACTACTGGAGACTGTGCATGCCAGCCATGCCAGCAGAGCATGCCACTCAAACTATTGCTGAGCAGGCTAAGAGCAGGGTGGGTGGATTGTTGCCACCCACCCACCAGGCAAGCAAGCAAGCAACCAATTGACTAAGCAAGCAAGCAACAAATACACAACCAGATGAAAACAGCCAAAGTTGTTACTGACACGCCAGAATAGCAACCTGCAGCATGTGTCTCCAGCCCATCAGAGCATCATGCAGTCTTGACTCACCAGGTGGGAAGTTGTACAGGCCATGTGAGGAGGCACCAATCCACTCGCCCAGGTCCTTGGCATTTGCCAGGGAGGTACACAGCCCCACAAAGCGAATGGCGGGACCCTCGGCTAACTGACTGCTGATGTACCGCATGCGTGAAACAATCACCTGCAGTGGCATGGCAGAACACATTGAGAGGGATGAACGAGCGAGGCAGTGGAGGTAATCAGCGCTGTGATTCAGATCCATCTGTCCCTACTGGCCCTTGATATCAGCCATGCAGCGGTGCTGATTGTGGTTATGGCACAAAATTGCCAGCAAGTGGACAGACAGCATGGCCAAGCAGCACAGTTGCAAGTAGGCATACTTCTGCATCTGCTGAAGGAGCAGATGATTACTTTGTGGCACAGGGCCATCATGCTTAATAGATGTAGCTACAAATACGCATACTTCTGCATCTGCAAAATGTTGTCAGCTTGATCAATGCCATTTAGTGACCTTCTTGGACATGAGCCTGAGATCTGGTCCCCCAGCATCACCAATGAAGTGCGTTCCATTCAGAATGAATAGCGCTACATTCCTGGATGCTTTGGCCAAAGGCTGTTTAGGGCTGCTGCATAAATTGCTCAATGCAAAAGATAAAGCATACCTCAAGATCAGGTCCATTGGCCCCACCAATGAGGTGCAGCTCATCCACAATGAACAGCGCCACCTTCTGGACTTCCTTCCTGGAAGGCTGCCTCCACCGTCGACTCAGCATGTCCCAGTACTCAGGGGTGCTGATCACGATATTGGCCTCCCTCAGCATGGCATAGTCAGCCAGGGGGTCCCCAGTGAGCATGCAGACATTGAGGCCCAGGCCCGGCGACCCAAACTTTTGGGTCCAGTCTGCGAAGCGCTCCTTGGCAAGCTCCTCCTTGGGTGCGATATAGACCGCCCTTGAACCCCCCTTACCTGCGCTAGCCTGCAGCAACACAAGGAGATCTTCAGCCAGGCATGAGGCAAGGACATGCAGGTATCTGATGCCGTCTGCAATGCGCTCCTTGACAAGCTGCTCCTCTCGGGCAAAGTAAACACCACAGCAGAGCCCCCTTACTTGCAGTTGCCTGCTGTTGCAGCTACAATGTAGCTTCAGATGGATATACAGACAGACAGACAGTCAGTCAATCAGCCTGTTGCATGCAGCTACCTGCCAAGTCAGAAGGCTTCACAGACACAGAAGGCTTACACAGATACAGAGACAGCAAATTTATTACTTGCCAACCTGTGCCTGCATGCACCTTCAAATCCAACTGATGAACGTCAGATCAGTATGCTGTCAGGAGGGTCAATGGGAACATACGGACATTCAATTGTGGAGTGTGTCTGAATCAGGCACTGAAGCAAAGGCTGTGTCAACCGCAGGTGCATGTGCAATCGGTGACTGGAAGCATCACCTCCTTGATCATCCTGAGCAGGGCAAACTCAGCACACACTGTCTTGCCACTGCCAGTAGGAGCGGCCACCAGCACGCTGTCATCCAGGTTGTACAGCACATTGAATGTCTGAGTCTGAATGGGATTGAAGCTCCTGAAGCGCTGGTACAAACTTTCGAACTCTGCATTCCTGCATACCAGCACCAGGCATTTGAGTCCAAGCTGAACAACACTGCATACGTTCAGACTAAAGCTGCAGATGTGGTGACAAAAGGCTGACAACCCTAGCGACGAAGACTCTGATCCGCCCTATACTTCTTGATGGGTGGCTGAGCTGGTGCTGTTGCTGTTGCTTCCTGCTGATACGGCCACACAAGCTCTTTGTGCTGGTCATGGTGATGTTTAATGTAGACGTGCACGCCACAACCAGATCTAGTGGCCTTCTAGAATCAAGCACATGGGCAATGACAAGGTACTGACAATGGCGTCAACATATCTTGGGTTGGACCAATAAATGCTTGCACGCAATGTCAGCCCAGACAGCTGAGCAAGACGGCCTGAGAGGAAGATGCAGAGGGAATGCTTCCAGCACAGAGCCGAATAACCAGCTGCTGTTGCCTTGATAATGTGCAACGCATCTGCTAAACATCCCAAGACACTCTCGAGCTGCATCAACTCAGCAAACGCACAAATGGAGGCATACCTGAGGGCAGAGATGGGGAGGGCTTGCAGGTCCAGCAGCTCTGTGGGGGGTGGGTACTTCTCAGGCAGGATGAGGTGCCTGAAGGACACCGGCAGCACTGTCTCACACTGCAGCCACTTGTCTGACACCACCTGCACCACCACACACTCATCTGCTCACTCATGCATGCAGTACACAGCTTTTAGCGCTACTTGCTAGGTGTTCTGACAAACACTCTTGAATTTCGAAATTAATCGCCGACATGCACTGATGCATAGCATGGTATGCGCAGTCCGATGAGACTTCTCATGGTAAGTGGCAGAATCCACTGAGACTCACTTTCTCTGGCAGCAATGATGGCAACACATCTATTGCTGTGGCTGCCTGGTCAGTGGCATTGTGATTGCATCAGACGCACACACAATGTGCTTGAGCATAGTGCAGAGCACATGCAAAAAGAGAAAAAGTATCTTGGATACAGCAGTAGCTGTCTGATGTGCAGCTCAAGCTGTGCCATGTTTGCTGTGTGACAGCAGGCAGAAACAAGACCAACCTTGATGAAGTACTGAGGCGGCAGAGGCTCTGAGATGGGAACTGTGAAGGCAACGGTGTGGTCGTCGTCCATGAACTGCTTCTTCAGCAGAAAGAACTCATGGTGCAGCACGTACTCACTGTCGCTGTCCTCCACCACAATCCAGAAGGGCTCCACAAAGCCATGCAGACCATCCTGCAAGGATACATTGGCTGGATCAGTCATCATCAAGTGGGTCTGGACGTGATGCACAGCGCTTTCATGCACACAGTGTGCTGGGTGCTGCGATGAAGCATGAAACAGTCAGTCAGACAGACACAGTAGGCAATACACTTGCCTGGAACAAACAGCAGTGCTAAGAGGGAGGTTGAAGTTGAGTGTGTTTTTTTACTTTTTTTCCTTTTAGAGTTTTTTTTGTTTTTCGGACACTTGGATGTTTAGAGAGTCCTGCTTTGCTTTGCCGGTGCTCAAGTGTGGCTCAGGACAGCATGCAGTCTGACCACACGCCAGAACTATGATTCGTGCCGTACATGTGCAATGCCCAGCCTAGGGGGTTCAGGTGTGACTGGCAGGTGTTGATTGTCTGACTGGTTGATAGTGGAGGGGGGAGGCACTCACATTCCACTTGAAGTCGGGCGTGATGACCAGATCGATCTTGAGGACTGAGCGGGTGATGGGTTGCACATGCGCGGCCAGCTCCAAACGAGGAAATTCGTGAATGAACCTGCATGTTAAGAACAAGGTGTTGCAGCTGGCTGGGTTATGCAGATGGACCATCACATGGACAATGCACCATCTGGTCATGAGACAGTAGCAAGATGCAGCTGTGATGCTGATGTCTAGAATTGGCCTGAGCAAATATGCACGCAGATTCCTGTGTTGAAGGGTACTTGAAAATTTGGCCACGGTACGGCTGCCTCCCAACATATATTGTCTTCCGCTGACTTTAATGAGCTTAGCGCTGACCTGTCATCACTTTTTGTGCTGACATAGATTAGCGTGGCACTGACCTGACACACAAGACATGCCTGCTGACAACAAAGCATATGCACTTCAAGACCACAATGTAACGCCTAACGTCTGAGATGCATCGCAGCACAGAGACTGCACAGGCAGTACTATCAACAGCCGTTGTTGATCTTGAGAAGACTGCAACAGCAAATGCAGTCCCAAGCGGGCTCAGGCGAACCCCCAACAGGAACCATGCTCAATGACAAAGCCCGAACATGATGCTCTGTTTTTGTTAACAGTTGCACATGGCTAAAATGCAATATGCTGATGCTGATAATAGATGCAACAAAGCAGGCAGGTACTGACTTGTGCAGCTGCTTGCCCATCTTGGCCATATTGATGAGAGCACCCAGCTCCTGAGCTGACAAGTCGTAGTAACGCTCCCAGGCCAGGTCTTTCTTCTCCATCTGCAAGCCACAGCCGCAAGCTGAGTCGCCAATCACTGTTTTCAGCGTCAGGCTCGGATGTGGGTATGCAGCTCATCCCTGACAAAGGCACTGTTTTGCAACAAGCCTCACAGCGTTTCCAAAAACGAGGCCTGCTGCACCCGTGATAGCTCACGCAGAGTATGAGATATTTGCAGGCTCAGTGTATAACAATGATGGCAGACTGCGCAGCTGACAGACACCCAAGCAGGCAGGCCAGTTCATCTCTCGTCAGAAGCAGCCTGACAATGGAAGGAAGCAGGCTGGAGCAGACCAAGCTAACAAGAGCAGGTGGTCACACTGTCTTGAGCACATTGACATTTCGAGAATTCATGCTCTTTACTCCATTGCCCTTGTGTACAGGGTGTGTAGCCTTATATAGAAAGCTATGCAGGAGTGTACATGCTTGATGTACGTCAAGCACATGAGTGAGTGAGTGAGTGAGTGAGTGAGTGAGTGAGTGAGTGAGTGAGTGAGTGAGTGAGTGAGTGAGTGGGTGAGTGGGTGGGTGGGTGAGTGAATGAGTGAGTGAATGGAGAGTGAGTGAGCGAGTGTTTGTTTGGCAGGGCTAACCTTAGACAGAACCTCTTTGGGGAGCTGGGTCTTGGGGCCCTTGTTGAGCTTGAGGGCCACCTGGCGCAGGGGGGTCTGGCTACCCCACATGCGCTGGCTCACCATTTTGCACAGGGCCAGAGACTTGTCAGTCAGGCCTGCCCAGCCTCGCTTCAGGCAGATCTCAAACAGGCACCGCATGAGCCTGCCGGCTGACTGTGTCACGTACACCATGTCACTGCTCAGAGCTAGGCCTTCCAGCTTGAGCTGAGACACATACGCCTGCATGCATAGCCAAAGGAGGCTTTGGACATGAGTCAACTCTGGTCAGAATGTTGAATGATTGTCTTGTGCCTGAGAGATCTAACTTGACATGTGGTGCATTGTCTGCTTTGGACCTCACTGATGCAGTCTCTCTCTTGTGCAACACAGGAGATGTGCCTGAACGTTGCTTTTGTGATGCACACATAAGCTTTGGCCGATGGCTTGTCAACAGCCTCTCTGGCAAGTCGACGCACTCTGTCAAGCATCAACTTGAGCTCTTGCTTGTGCTGGGTATAAAGTAAGAAGAGGACAGCAAAACAAGTGGGTGAGTCTACACATCAGGTTCCGTCAGCTGTTAAAACAGAAGGCGCTACTGCACTGAGTATACGCTGGTCACACTCTTCTCATAGAAGCAGAGCCACAGCTGACCTGCATCAGCTTGAACTCTTGATTGTGCTGTGTAAGAAGTGAGAAGGGAAACAAAAACACAGCTGACCTGCAGGAGGACGTTGATCTTGGCAGTAGGCTCATCAAGGGCCTCCTTCACAGGAATGGGCACTCGGTCTATCAGCTTGGCCAGCTCCAGCTTCTCTTCCTCCCTCACAATGATGTACTTGAACTCGTCACTCAGCGCAAACAGCCTGAGCAGCTCAATGTCACCCATGGTGGGCTTCAGGTGCTCGTTGTAGGTGGCGATGGTGTGGTGAGTCACGTAGTAGTGGCTGGCTATGCGGCCCAAGTCAGTCACCTGCATGGGATCCAGAAGCACTGTCAGCATAGCATGGACTGTCGTGACAACGTCACAAGATGCAAGGCCAGACAAGGCTACTGCTGCTATGGAGTGATGTCTGAACAGGCTAGTGAACGGTGATTGCTGCAGTGTGTCAAGCTTGAGTGGAAGAGGTGGTTGCAGCACGACCACAGTTGACATGCTCTGTGTATGATCACCATTGCCGTGCAAGCGTCATTTGTGTATCCTGGTTTTGGTGATACAGGACTGGCTGAACATGATGCAGATCAATGCTAGAGAACACTTTTGCACCCTGTAGCTTGTCAAACAGATCGTCAATGCGTCTGAAGCCAGAAGATGTGTCAAAGACTGCTTTCACTACACCTTTGGTCTGTTTGAGTACATAGTGCTGTGTTGAGGTCTGACCAATGCACCTGCTGCATCACAGTCAGTGCTAATTGGTGTCTTGTATGAGAGATATGCTGGGCAAGATTGCGCTTGTCTCCCTTGATGGTCACAGAACCTTCCTGCCTGTGTTGAGCAGCTTTCAAGCAGGTGCTAGCCTTCTGCAATTTCTGTGCAAGGTCGATTGCAGCAAAGTGCTCGGTTGGGCACCTTCAGACTGTGAATCATCTTGTTTGGTTGCCGAGTGACTCTTGTCATGTGCCTGAGCCGCACTTCAAAAGTGCTGTGCAGACTCGGCCAGTCCAGGAAGTGCAGTTCAACGCAGCTTCCTAGAGTGGTCGAGCCTGCACAGCATGTAAGAAGCGCAGCTCAGGCACTTGACAAGAATCAGCCGACGAACAACTGAGTCCACTCACAGCCTGAAGCTGCCAACAGACCCCCCTGCGGCAAACGACCATGCAGAGGCCTTCCAGAAAGGCTGGAACCTGTTTGGAAGCTGCGCAACAGTTGCCGCAGGGCTGGAAGCAGACCACCTCGTGCTGGAAAGCACAGTGCTTCACAGTGCTTCAGCAGAAAGTACGCCCTGACCTGGAAATTGCCTGTCCGCCTGTCGTACTTGATCAGGTTGTTCTTGTCCAGAATGTTGGCAGCGCTGTGCGCCAAGTCCATCCGCCTCTCATACAGGTTCCTGTCAGTGTCCAGTGCATCCAGAGGCACACCATACAGCTGTGGGTTACGCATCATGCGCACGTACAGATAGCCATACCCCAGCCATGTGGCAGCATCCCGGATGTTTTGCACAGTGCCGAGAACAATCTCAGCATTGAGATTGTCAGGTATGGTCTGCACAAACTGGGACTCGATGGGCAGCTGCATGTTGAAGAGGGACAGGTAGAACTGCAGCTCTTGATGACCTGCATGGGGAGGCAACAGCCTGACTTGCAATTGAGGTGCAGAGGTCCTGCATGCGCTGCATCATGATGCCTGCCAGGCATGACTGCGATGAGGGATGAACAAGCAGAATATGCATCTCCCCTGTTTTGATGCAGCAACGACGCAAGTACCAGTCAAACGCTACATGCATTTCTGATGCAGGTAAAAGTAATGCTAGGGCAATATCTGCAGGCGTACAACAGTCTGTGCAAGCTCTTGAAAGAAAACAAGGTCCACCACAACATCGAGCACCGCAAGTGCTGCTGCAGCACGTGCAATAGGGTTGTGCAACAGATGCACGCTGAGACACTGTATGGTATGATGGTCCTTTGGTGGGTCATCAAGTGTGTGTGGCTCACTCGTGATGATGATGCCCATGCCCTGAGTGTCGTACTGGGGCCGCCCGGCTCGGCCAAACATCTGCATGACGTCCAGTGGGCTCAGCTCCTGCCAGTTGCCCTTGGCAGGGTTGTACACCTGGGTGCCCTTGATGATGACTGTGTGGGCGGGCAGGTTGACCCCCCATGCTAGGGTGGCTGTGGACACCAGCACCTGCACAGTAGCCAAGAGGAGAAACTTCAGGAAATTGCACAGGTATTGCACCAATGGTATGGTGGGCAGGCAAAATTTACACCACATGCCAGGGCACTTGAGAGACGTGCTAGGGCATTTGGGAGAAATGCTAGGGCGTTTTGGAGACATGCGCACTTGCTGAGTGTGGGGCAACAGTGGCGGCTGGAATGGGAAGCAGCAAGGGTGCCCAGTTTGGCAATGGTACAGGATGACATGGAGCGCTGCCGTTACCTGATACAATTGCCTAGTAGAGCCAACTGGTGATAGCACTTGCCGCTCAGAGGCAATCTATGCTCAAGGAGTGGTGTGCTCTTTGAATCGGGGGTCTCACCACACGCTGTCTGTCACAAGACGGGTTCACAGCTTCTGCCAAACAAGCTGCAATGAAACCCCTGTTTCTTACAGCGCCCTATTCCCTGAGCATGCACTGCCTCTGAGCTAGATGATCCAAGAGACAGGCAGCTGCAGCACAGCAGGCTGCGCAGATGAGTGCTCAGCTGTGTCTCACACATGCAGGATAGACCTAGTGTCACACAAGCATTGAACTCTGGCACTGGCTCATCTGGTGGCCAAAGTGCAATGCGTGTGACCCCATTCTGACATG
>JAABUU010005583.1_pt1 | contig 14006 bp, 15 predicted proteins | sample 5559301 | NCBI WGS metagenome assembly JAABUU01 (sample SAMN10711884, study PRJNA513360) | rock metagenome | isolation source: Antarctica rocks | place: Antarctica: Victoria Land, Richard Nunatak white | reverse complement strand
ACAACCACTTCGCCATTGGACACGGGATATCGACGGTAAGCTCCACACCCACCCACACACCCACCTATAGCACAGACCAGAAGTATGTACACCATCCATCCAATGCCCCCGTGCTCGTACAATATCCAGCAACCGGACAAGAACATGGCTATCTACTTACTGCGCCTACGTACACCCTCCTTGTAACGTAGAAAGCTCCCTGCCTACGTACCCGCTAGTCGCTGGCTCGAGACGTCAGTATCATATATCGTCGTCACCTTCACGTAGGTACCTAAGTAGGGGCGAGTACGCAAGTCCGTCGAACTAGGAAGTCCGAACACCGGACTCGTGTACGAACGACAAACACAACACGTCGAGTTCATGAAATCATGTCGCGTAAGATATTCATCACAAGTCTATCAACGGCACTATAACGGCAGTGCCGACCTCCCTAAACTACCTACTAGGTATATACGCTCATGCTCATAAGATAAGATAGCCGGAAGGACGATGGTAACATGCGATTGCAGATCCCGAATCCGAATCCGAATCCGATCCTGAGCCGCTCCGACCGAGTCGAGTCGGCTTACTCTTCTCTTCTCATCTCCTCTCCTCTCCCAGTCCCTATCCCAGTCACAGTCACAGTTCCAGTCCTCCCTAGTCCCCAGAACAAGAACAACCCAACCCAAAACAAACGACGCCCCCCCGCCCATTACATTTCCCTCTAAAGCCCGATTTGCGCCGGCTGCACTGTGGTCAAGAGAGACGGCGCCAGATCCCCGAGTCGCGCGTCCAGTGTGCTTCCCGCGTTGCGCGCAATGAGATCCGCCCCCCTGTGTCTGACTCGTCCTGGTGGGTTAGCTACCATGCGCCTGGGATGCCGCCACCGCTGCGGACGACTTCGCTGGGTGTGTTGGGGACGGAGTGGGAGTCTTCGTTGGCCGTTGAGTTTTCTTGTCCGTGGTCTTTTGGGTCGGGGTTGATGGGGTTGAGTGGCGGCTGGGGTGCGGTTGTGGGGTCGGGGTCGGGGTCGGGGTTGGGGTTTGGGTTAGGGTCGTGGTTGGTTTCGGTGTTGGTGGGCTTGAGGGGTGGAAGCTTGGTGTAGTCGTGGTCGTGGTCTTGGTCGTGGTCGTGCGTGTGGATGTTGACGTCCTCGATGACCTCGTCATAGACGCTAGTATCATGTGATGGTAGGCATTTGGCGTCTGCTTCGGATGTAGTTTGAGCAAGGCCGTCTGAGGCGTCAAGTGCGACGTCGTCGAATCCATCCAGGTCCCGCCGGTCGCTCGGTACTGGCGACGCCAGTAGTATCTCACGCCCGGTTTCCTTATCCTCGTAATCGCTAATGCTGCTCGCCGCGTCGTTACCTAGTCGTTCTAGATCTCCGTTTTCGATGTCACCGCTAGACGGTCGACCGCGATTTGGGTTTCGAGGCGGAAGAGCCGGTGGGATGCGTTTCGGGATTGTGACGATGCGGGCGCGGAGGGAGAGGCGTTTGGGTGCTGCTTGGGCGGCTGCTGCTCCGTGAACGTCGTCTTCGTGGAGGGTTTCGGTGTCGGTTTCCTGTTCGTGGGGATGGTCATCGTGGGGACCGTCCGTGAGATATTCGTCGTCGCTGTGGGCGTTGTACTTTTGATTATGGATATTCTTCACGAATCCGTTGGGACCGCCGCTAAGTATGGGATGATGATCGTTTGCATAGTCCATAGGTTCCTCGAAGAGAGTTTGGGTGCCCGTATCTTCAGTCTGAGTTGCTCGATCCGTGCTCGCTAGGCTGTACTTGCTGTTTCGCCGGCTATCCCGTCTCATTGCGCTGTCTACGCTGTTTCGACCGAAGCTGGTATATATCGGACTTATTGAGCTGGGCTTGTACTCGAACGCGGCGCTCCCAGGTCTACTACCAGTACCGGCCTCTCGGATATCGAGCCCCTCTTGTTGAAGGGCGAGGACTCCAAAAGGGTCGGGATCTCCTAAGATACTGCGTTAGTTCCAGAGCCCTCTTACTTGAGAAAGCTGACGAACCCTCAGCCGGTAACCCGAATGAGCTCCCACCGCCGGTCCTTTCAAAATCCATATCTCCCGGGGTTGGCGCCGATTTCAGTAGCGCGTCTTCATCAACATCCCGATCGCCTTGGGCAGCCTTGATAGTTTCCATGAGCGTCTTGATCTCGTATGGTGGATGCCTCACTTTCCCAGCCAGTATATCGGCAACAGGGATGCGCTGGTGATAAAACCGCTCGTTCTCGTCCGTTCGCTCGATGATCACCGTCCCATCAATCTGCACGCCTGCGTAGAAGCCTCTGCTTTTCAAATACGTCCATACAGGAGCCTGCCGTTTGTGCAGTTCGGATTCCATGATACCTCCAATGCCAACCGGACCAGCCACGGCACTGACTTCTCCGCCGAGCGTACATCGTACTTTCGTAAATGCTTCCAGGGCCTTTGTCGTGTTGATGACGACCACACAGTCATATATATCGACACCGACCAAAAACCCCAAGCCGGCGGTGTGTAGAAGGATGCCCGACGGTGGTGACCAAGCACCAGATTCGGTCCGGGCGACGAGGATACCACTACCACCAGCGCCCGAAACCCACAATCCCGAGCGCATGGTGGTGAAGATGGCCAGACCTTTGGCATTCGCAATGACCTACCATCATGTCGGCACCGTCTTGCGATTCGTGATCACCAATGTTAAGAGGTCCATACCTGACTCGGTATCTTCTTCAATACCTTCTGTTTCGCTTTCGGGCCCTCGCCCTTCCTCGGGCCCCGCTCATCAATCTCCTCGTAGAAGCCATCTTTACAGAAGCTGCGCAAAATCCTGGCAGCCTTGTCGCACTCTTTGTCCAAGCTTGTCGGCCAGAACGCTTCCGCTCCGAGTTTGTTGGAGAGCTTGTTGACGGGCGCGCCAAGCTTATCGGCCCATCCCCAGACCTTGTCGAAGCCAGCTTTGCTGTTGTGTTTGGCTTTCCCCCAAGTCGTGTCTGGCATGGTGGGTAGGTGCTATGTCGGAGCTTTCCGCTGGCGCAGTACAAAGACAAGTGAGAGTGGTCGGTCAATGCAGCGCGGGGAGCCTGGAGCCCAGCCGAACAAGCAGCTTACCGGCGAGTGGCCTGTGAAGATGTAAAGCATCTGTAAGCTGCCGCCTACCGTCAGCAATCGACCGTGCCCGAGTCAGTCGAATTGCGAAGTCTGCACTCATGACTAAGGTAAGAGACGAGGTTCGGAACGGCCCGGCAAATCCATATCAGCCTGCATATCTGCCTTTGTGCAGCTGATGCTTACAGCCTGATTGCTGAATTACACAATGATCTGCTGGATTTATGTGGGTGAGTAAGAAAGAATTGGCATTTAGTTGAATACTCTCGAAACCTTGGGAGGTCTGTCATGGACGTCATGGACGAGAAAGACGAAGGGAGAGAATCCTCCTGCTCCTGGCATTGGCTTGGGCAAGCCGAGCACGTCATTGGTCCGTGCTCGAGATTATCGACCCCCAGTATCTCACGGATGACTGTCATATTGGTTCCTGTGCAAAGCCTAGGAGTGTATCTACCTTACCTTAGGGAACTGCGAACATGCAGGTGGTGGCCTACTATGCAGACGCACAGATACCGATAGAGTGGCAGCCAAAGAGCGCCCACGAGACTATGAAATCGAACTGATGGGTAACAAATCGAATAAATGGCAGCCATCCTGGTGCTACCTTACACGAGGCAGATGAGGCACGAAAGTTCTGTCATCAAGTCAGAGGCGTGAAACGGCTGCCCCGTAGCATGTAACACTGGATGTGCCTCCGGCCTGTGTGAGTGCAGTGATGGTCAATAATGAGTCGCACAGGTACAGATAGGGGTTGATGTACTGTAAGGTAGTGTTGGGATGATGATGATGATGATTGCAGGGTAACGATGAAGGGAGCGAGCGAGAGAAGATTTCTCTCGAGTCTCGAGTCTCAGGTTATTTGATCTACCTTAATGAAGTGGTGGCGTCTGGGGTTTAACTATATCTGCACCTTATCTTAGCTTTATCTTAGCTTCAGATTAGATAAGGTACTAGGTAAGCCTGTCCGTTCCCCTCTGCTACAGCCAGTTCATCCTATCTTCAGTCAGCTCGCAGCCGGTAATAGAAGCACTATACCGAAGCGTGGCAGAGACAACTTAGACTTCTACATGTACCTTACCTTACCTTACCTTACCTTACATGTCGTGTCATGGAATCACAACAACTGCCAGAGCCGTCTGGGGTCGGCAAGCTTGGAAGGGAGTCTGGGGACACATTTACTCGATTGAGGCAAAGCGGCGGGCGCTTTACCGCGAGAGGCGAAGAATTACGGATACTTACCTTAACTTACCTTACCTTCCACCTTACCTTCCACCTTACCTTACCTGCAAGCAATAATTCCAGTCTGTCCCGCACACCTGTACCTTACACTTTTCAGCCCAGAAGTAAGGAAGGGAAGGATGGGTTGGGATGGCAAGGGAAGGGAAGGGAAGGGAAGGGAAGGGAAAAGGTAACAGTAATAAGGACTACCTTGCCTGACCTGACCGGACCTTACCAATCCCTACATAGACACTCTTTCCGCTTCATTCATCGCTATTATTATCGTTCCAACAATATTCATTGTTCATATCAACCTTCACCCTCTCACTCTCGCTCTCGCTCTCGCTCTCGCTCTCGCTCTCGCTCACGCTCACTTACAACGGATAAGGGTGGATTTCGTGCTTCTTGCGTGACATTGTTCCCAGATTCTTGACCTTGTCTTGTCAATTGTATTACTATTAAAGGGGCCAACCTCGCCATAACGATAACGGATCCATTGGCCTCCACATCAACCTCACCAAGGCCTACCTCCAAGCCCAAAAACAGGCTCCTTTACGACTGGCAGTGGTTGGGAACAACCTCAAAGTTCCCTTTCATAGAGAAGTGGTCTGTGCTCTGGTCAAATAAGGACCCGCTGCATTATCTGAAGGCGTTTATTCACTGATTGGGGACGTTCGTCTGATGTGCTTACGAACACTCAGTTGATAACACTTGCGCCTACTTATACTGCGCTCCTTCCCACAACTGAGCTCACCTCACCATTACCATAATCACATATCCGAACATGTCGGACATTCTCCTCCTCCTGCTTGGCATCAGCTTCATCATCAGCTCGGTTGCCTACCTAGCCCTAAGCAAACGGCAACGAGATTTGATCTTGAGCCGGTTTCACTTTCGCGGCCGTCGAGCTTCGACCTCAAACACTCCACCCCGATCTCTCTCCCCGGTGAGGAAACTGCCGAACAATGTCCCCCCAGCGATCGACTACAAGGACACCTTCCCTCCGTCTGGTCGGGAGGCTCTCGTAAAGGTGGCGGGGAGCCTACCTCTTCACCGGCAGCTGAAAGTGGGCCGCGTCCAGATAAACGAAGACGAGTTTCGAAAGTCCCTCATACCTCTTACGGCACATTATGAGACATGTGGATCCTCCGCCTATACTCCGACTGGCTTCTCCATCGGAGAGGTCAAAGCTCTCGGCGATTTCCCAGACTACGCGGAACTCAGCGGTGTGCCACTTCCGGAGCCGTACCATGAGTGCGACTTCGAGAAGGCTCTTCCCAGACCATACAGACCGTTCCGTTGGTCGTACCATCAGACCATGTGTTCGTATCTCCCCATTACTCGCTCACTTCGAGATGTGTTGCTGACAAAACACCAGCCCTTACGAAGATGGAAACAGATTGGTGGCTCGAACTCGAGAGAGATTACACCTCCCGTATTGGGGAACGCGAGGATCTCTTCCATGCACATGGACGGCTTATGCTCGATTACCTCCCTGGCTCCGAGCTAGCTTGCAAAGAACTCATGGAGATGGCGTTGCAGTTCTACTGTGCGCGCTATCCCCAATACTTCTCCCTCTCTCGCGATAAACGGACTTTCCATAACGCCATACTCAAGACGGAGACGAATATCAAGTCCCTACATCCCTTGCATGTCCTGCTTCACAATGTACCCGAAGACTTTGCGATCATGCTTCGTAATCCCGAGGATGGCTATTACTACTTCCGTGCCGGCGTCATCTGCTCCTCTCTAGGTTGGACTGTCGGTACGAAGCTCGGTCTCCAGCTTAAGGAGATACACGCGCCCATCCCAGACTACAAAGAGAAGATGGAATTTTCCATGGACAGGTCTGCATAGCCTTCCTCCGTCGACGGTCGATTCGTTCAAGACTGATTTGGACCTTGTTGCAGATACTTTTCCAAGCTCCCGCCGTCGCGCCCGATCCAACGTGGATCTTGGGGTCTCGAAGTGGACACGCCCCTTTTCATGCCGCCCGGCGACCCCCACGAGGCGCACCGCCTGACCCAATCCCCGACTCTCGGCCTTGAACGGTGCCATCTGCGCGTTGACTGGCAGACCCTCCGCCGCCTCCCCATCAGCGCAGCGATCATCTTCAACTTCAAAGCGCTCTTCACGCCCGTCACCGAGTTCCGAGATGAAGCGTACATTCCCTCGCTGTGCAACAAATTGCTCAAGGGGGGCAAGAAAAACCTGATGCAATACAAGGGCACGTGGCACGTGGAGCATGTGGTTGGGCCGGCGCTCGAGCAATGGGAGAAGGAGCAGGTAGAGAAGGGAATGATACCTGACAACTGGGATGTGCATACGTTAGATGAGAGTCCATGGTATCCGAACTGGGAGGAGAAATGGCGCCGGCAGCAAGGCTTTGGATCAGTCAAGGCGTAAGTTGATGATCTCCGCTGGCATATGTGCTCCTTTGCGCGGTCTCGGATTGCATGGGGTTGGCTCAGCACCACGGGTAGGCTCTTTGACTACATCTCTGTCCATATGGGTAAAGCACGGAGTATAACTCGAAATAGCTAGTCAGTAGTCTTGACACTAAGAATCAAGTGTCGATCAGTCTATGTATGTTCTGGTGAGGACTTATTGGCGACCGAGAGGAACTGGAGTGAAGAGCTTTTGGTATTACACCTACTAGTCTAGATTTCGCTATCACAGTTGTGGTCGTACTGTCGCAAGATGAGACCACGTTGAGAATTGTTGCTGGAGATGTTCGCTGTCACGCACAGCCGAACTCTAGGTAGGGTAAGGTACAGTAATGGAATCCCCGATCACGTGGCGACGTGTTATCTTCGTATTCGCTTCCAGGAATAAGCGCGCGCTGCCTAGAGGTTAGGGCTAAGACTCGCCTGCTGCCTTACACTAACGGAGCTCACCCCTTCAAAGCTCCGACATCTTTGAAAGGGTAGCTCTTGACCTCAACCCCTTGCACGATTCACCTCGACATTAAAGGAACTTTCTGTTCCCTTAACCGGAACTTCCTTTCGGACATCTTTCTCAATTGGCGGACTCCAAGATGGCTCCGCTACTCCAAGACCAGACCATTGCCCTAAGTGGCAGCCACCCCGATTACAAGCAAGGTAAACAAGCGTCTTACATGATACGAAATCTCTCACTAACGTCCTTTGTAGCGGACCTGAGCTCGATGATCAAGCAGAATGGTGGAAGTGTGGCCGCAAAGGTCACTGATGCTTGCACGCATCTTGTCACCACTCAGAAGGACTTTACGGCTCAGTCCAGCAAAGGTGATAACTTACGCTCATCTTCTTGAAATGGTCTGGAGATGGACTGCTGATCTCGAAATCTTATATCTTGCTTTACCCTCATCTAAACCTTGCTGAAATTCTCAGACTGTTTATGTCAATTCGCTATTGTATCTCTCCTTCCTTGAGATACTTGAGCTTTGCAATGGCTTCGGATTGTCCTCAGCTAGACGTTATGCAACTGCAATTTTCACGTATCTCATCCCATCTCAGTCTGCTACATTCTTGCGCGTTATCAACCTTGACTATCCTCTACACTACTGACTGGGTTGTGATCGTCGTTCTTGCAGTGGCTCAAGCTCAAAAACTTCCGGATATCAAGATTGTCAGTCTAGACTGGTTACTCGAGTCTGTGAATGAAGGGAAGGTCCTAGATGAAGGCCGATATTCCTTCACGGATCCGAACACGGACAAATCTGCGCCCAATCCCCAACCAGCTATGCGTCCGAAGAGAGCTCGAGCGGCCACACCAGAGGGAAATGACACTCAGCAAATCGCAACGTCAGAGCCCAAGGAAGACAAAGCGCCACGTAACAAAAGACAGAAGGACGGGCAGAAGGCAAAGTCCGGTTCGGCGCTTACCGTGTCTGTCGATGAGGGCTGTAACCTTGCAAGTAAGGATCTGGTACACTACCACAGTCAGTCATCCCCCAGCTTACCGGACAGGTTCGCACTGCGTTTACATCGACAATGATGGCACGATCTTTGACGCGGCTCTCAACCAAACCAACGTAGGGAACAACAACAACAAGGTACGGTCCTAATGGATTGCAAGCGAGTATGCAGTTCTAGTACTTATTCATCCTAGTTCTATAAAATCCAAGTGCTTTTCTCCGCACAGGATGACGACTATCGAACGTGGACACGTTGGGGTCGGGTCGGGGAACACGGACAGAGCGCTTTGCTGGGTGCCGGTGGTCGCCATGATGCGATCAAGCAATTTGAGAAGAAGTTTAAGGACAAGTCTGGTCATTCCTGGGGCAATCGACTGGATCCACCGAAGAAGGGAAAATACACTTTCATTGAGCGTAACTATGAAGAGTCGAGTGAGGAGGAAGACGATCTCCCAGGCGCAGGTAGCAGGCGGGCTTCCAAGGCTAGTATTGCATCTCAAAGCAGTAACAAGCCCGTGGAAAGTGCACTACCCCCGGCCGTGCAACGGCTTATGGCGCTCATTTTCAACCAAGATTACTTCGCTTCAACGATGTTGGAGTTGTCGTACGATGCTAACAAGTTGCCCTTGGGAAAGCTGAGCAAACGGACCTTGTCCGCAGGTTTCCAGAAGCTCAGGGACCTGGCAGAGATTATCGCTAACCCTGCTGTGGCCCCTGAAAAGCATGGTTTAACAATGGGCGAAGCCGTGGCAACGTTGACGAATGCGTATTACACCACCATTCCGCACTCCTTTGGGCGTAACCGGCCACCGATGATCAGCAACGACCACATGCTCAAACGAGAAATCGATCTTTTGGAGAGTCTCAGCGACATGGAAATTGCAACCGAGATTATGAATGCGAAGACTGCAGTGGGACAAGACACGATGCATCCAACGGACAGACAGTACGCGGGCTTGAAGATGGAAGAGATGACACCTCGTAAGTGTGAGCCCATCATGAAAAATCGATTACTGAGTGTGCTCAGTCGAGAGCGCATCAAATGAATACAAGCAACTGCAAGACTATCTGATCAAGTCCCATGGTCATACCCACTACTTGCAACTCAAAGTAAGTTTCACGATCCCAATGTAGGACGACACGAGCTCACTTGTAGACCAGGTCCAGGACATATTCCGCATCGAGCGCAACGGCGAGAAAGACCGCTTCACCAAGTCACAGTACGCCAAGCTCAAGCAGAGCGATCGCCGCCTTCTCTGGCATGGCTCTCGCTGCACAAACTTCGGTGGAATCCTCTCTCAGGGCCTCCGGATCGCCCCTCCCGAAGCTCCAGCAACAGGATACATGTTTGGAAAAGGCGTCTACCTCGCCGACATCTCCTCCAAGAGCGCAAACTATTGCGTCCCGGGCGTATCAGGCAATATCGGTTTGCTGCTGCTGTGCGAGGCCGAACTCGGTCAGCCGATGCTGGAGCTTCAGGGAGCCGACTCCGATGCTGGGGAGATGGCCAAGTCCAAGGGGTGTATAGCAACCTGGGGCCAGGGTACGACGGGACCGCAAGGCTGGAAAGATGCGTCGTGTGTTCACGAAGAGCTGCAAGGCGTGAAAATGGTGAGCTCCACAACGGTCGATGATGTTGAGTGACTGGTTTTACCACTGACAACTGCGTGTTCCCAGCCCGACACTACAGAGCCTCCCGGACCGACAGGCATACCTACCGCCTGGCTTCAGTACAACGAGTACATTGCCTACGATGTCGCTCAGCTCCGATTACGTTACCTCTTGCGTGTGGAGATGAAGTAGGGGTCCACGATGTCCGATTCTGAGGAAACCCGCGCTTGCCTGGTAGCTATCGGCGTTTTGCTCGGATGGACGACGACTTACGTTGAGTCGTAGTCCCTCGTTGTATAGCATCTCAGGATCTCCGTGTCTTGTTGGCTTTGTAAGTTCCCTCATAGCTAACGTTATGAGAAGACTGGAGCTTTACTTCGTAGTCTTATCCTACAAGAGACCTTGCAATGACCTCGACGCCTAGCATTTTCCCTTGAAATGTTTTCTGCCAGAGCTGATGGACCTCTCCAAGACCAAGCTATCCACACCCCAACTGTCTTACCCTCAGTAAAGTTGGCGTTCTACCGTGCCAATGTGATCCAAGGTTCATAAAGCAACGAGTATTGAAGCAATGACTACCTTCGAGTGTTCGTAAGGTATGAAAATAGACAAAGTGAGCACATTATGTCACCAATCGGCAACTCATCCTGAAGTTGAAGCTGCCCTGCATCACCTTCTCCATCTAGGCTAGGCGCTGCTGCACAGACAAGGTTGTGGCGTGACTCGCAACCCATCAAATCACAGAACTAATGAATCAGATCGCCAGGCTCGGCATGGAGCTGGTGCAGGCATGAAGCTTGACTGATTATGGTGGCCTTCGCCGCACCTACTTCATGTATGGTCCAACCTTCGTCATTTCAGCGTCCGTTACAATCTATGTACGCGAGGTCAGACATCAGGATCGGAGCCCAGTTGAGGAAAGTTGCATGGCAGAACTGGATCCTTCATCTTTTCATCCAATAATATGGTACTGCAGTTTCGTACTCGGTTGCGGTGCACTTGGATTGACGAGAAAACAGGCTGGTCCCTGATCTGCGTGGACTCCGGCCTTGCATACCGCATGCATTCATTGTCCATGGGCTTCCGTAATTCATCACAGATGACGAGGCGGGGTTGGACGGACGACATGCATCCCGCATTCTTTATCAAGCTCGTTGTCCCATATCTATGCCTATTGTTATGTCGCCTTCCTATCCGCTGGTCTTGTCCCTTTGCTTCAAGTGCTGGTAATACCTGTTACACAAGACAATGAGAGGTCCTTCTTCATTGGCATATGCCTCCAGCTTCCTTGCTGTAGCTACTGCTCAGTACTTTCCTCCAATACCTGAACATGTGACTACTTTACAATCGAAGTTCGGTAACGGGGTCTCAATCTCATACAAAGAGGTACGTGCCAGTTGAAGCTCTTCGAGGGATGCCTTGCTGACATGCGCAACCCTAGCCTGGAGTCTGCGAAACCACGCCTGGAGTGAAGTCGTACGCTGGATATGTTCATCTTCCGCCGGGCATTCTTTCGGATGTCAGCGAGACGCAGGACTACCCGATCAACACCTTCTTCTGGTTCTTTGAGTCGCGGAAAGACCCTGCCAACGCGCCACTGTCCATATGGATGAATGGAGGGCCAGGATCATCTTCCCTTATCGGTCTCCTCGAAGAGAACGGGCCCTGCAACATCAACGATGACTCGAACTCGACGACTCTGAATCCATGGTCATGGAACAACGAAGTCAACATGCTGTACATCGACCAGCCGAACCAAGTCGGGTTCTCGTACGATGTGCCAAGCAACGGTACGCGAGATCAGACGACAGGCAACACAACGAGGGTGGACTTCTCTACCACCCCAGTGCCAGAGCAGAACAATACCTTCCTCGTCGGCACTTTCTCGAGTGGGAACCAGAACACCACGGCGAACGATACTCAGAATGCTGCCAAGGCTTTGTGGCATTTTGCTCAAGCTTGGTTCCAAGAATTCCCGGCTTATAAGCCTAATGATGATAGAATCAGCATCTGGACCGAGTCTGTATGTCTAAAGCGCTGCCCTAAAACTAGTGTTGCCGAAGAGATACTGATGGTTTCTTAGTACGGAGGTCGTTATGGCCCAGCGTTCACCGCTTTCTTCGAAGAGCAAAACGAACGGATATCCAACGGAACCCTCAACACGACGGGTGATAAATACTATATCCACCTCGACACCCTCGGCATCATCAACGGTTGCGTCGATCTCCTCACCCAAGAACCATATTACCCCGAGATGGCCTACAACAACACCTACGACATCCAAGCCATCAACCAGAGCTCTTACCAAGGCGCCCTCGACGCATTCAACAAGCCCGGCGGCTGCCGTGACCGCATCAACACGTGCAACGACCTCGCCGCCGTCGGCGACCCCAACTTCATCGGCGACAACGTCACCGTCAACAACGCGTGCCAGGACGCCGACAGCTACTGCTCCAACAACGTCGAGGGCCCGTACGTGACCGAATCCGGGCGCAACTACTACGACATCGCGGCCATCGACCCGGACCCCTTTCCGCCGTCCTACTTCCTCGGCTTCCTCTCCCAGCACTGGGTGCAAGGCGCGCTCGGCGTGCCCGTCAACTACAGCGAATCCGTCAACAGCGTCTACTACGCCTTCTCCACCATCGGCGACTACCCCCGCCGCGACATCCGCGGCGGCTACCTCGCCGACCTCGCCTACCTGCTCGACGCCGGCGTCAAGGTCAGCCTCGTCTACGGCGACCGCGACTACGCCTGCAACTGGCTCGGCGGCGAGGCCGTCTCCCTCGCCATCAACCACTCCGCCGCCGCGGCCTTCCGCGCCGCCGGCTACGCCGACATCCACGTCAACGCGTCCTACGTCGGGGGGCAGGTCCGCCAGCACGGCAACCTCTCCTTCAGCCGCGTCTACGAGGCTGGCCACGAGGTGCCTGCCTACCAGCCCGAGACCGCGTTTCGCATCTTTCAGCGCGCGCTCTTTAATATGGATATTGCGACGGGGAGCGTCTCGACGGCCCAGGACGCCGGTTACAGCACCCAGGGCTCGCCCACTACCTTTCAGGTCAAGAACGCCGTCCCCGACAGTCCCGCCCCGACGTGCTATGTCTTGGCGTTTCAGAGTACCTGTACGAGCGACCAGCAGGCTGCCGTGTTGAATGGCTCCGCGCTCGTGCATGATTATATCGTCATCGACGAGAATACGACGAGTTTGTTTCCGGGCGTGGGCGGGAATGGGACGGGTGGCGGGAACGGAAGTTCGTCAGGTGGTGGTGGTGGCGTCTACGGTAATGGAAGTGGGTATGGAGGTGGGAACGCGACGACGACCATGTTAGGCGGTCCCGTTATGAGTACCAATATCAGTCTGGCGGTCGGAACGTCGTATCCGACGCTGCTGGTCTGGGCCGTCCTTGCGCTCTCGATGGCATTGGCCATGGGTACCTTGAGCGTTTTGTGAGGGCCGGTTGGGACGTGATATTGGTGGGTGTTGGATAGTAATAGTAGTTAGTCGTGTACACTACGACTGAACAAAAAGAGGCAATAGAAGTATATCTAGCGGAGTCTGTCGTTGTTGACCCACGTCTAGTAGCAGCTACTAAGCCCGTAGACTCAACTTGGGGAGAGGAGGTTGATGAACATTTACAGTTCACCAGGGAAGGTACAGAAACGTCGACAAAGACTAAGCCGTTGCATCTCAATCAACTCTATATTCATGAGCGCTAGACTCCAAGCCCTAAATCACACTCCATCCCGATCCGCCCCAACAATCCCAAGTGCGCCAGAGGACGCAACTCTTCGCAAAATACCCCAGCGCCCCAGCCAACACCCACCTACAACTTCGCCCTCTTCCCCCCCTTAACGCCCGTAACCGCCGTATCCGACAGCAAGAAATCCGGATACTGAAAGCCCGCCCCCGCATCCGCGCCATGCGTCCGCCAAGCACCACCATCAACTACCCTCACACCGACACCGTTAACCACCAACCCCACCACCATCACCGCACAAAAGAAGAAGCAGAGCACTCACCCACAACAGTAGCCCCATTCACAAACCCCGCGGCATCCGAAAACAAATAAACCGTCGCATCCGCCACATCTTTCACAGACCCGTACCGGCCCACCGGCACCGCCTTCATCGCGGCCGCGACGTCCTCGCTGCGCGCCAGCCGCGCCATCCCCTCCGTGCCGGCGATGGGGCCCGG
>JAABUU010005582.1_pt1 | contig 14006 bp, 18 predicted proteins | sample 5559301 | NCBI WGS metagenome assembly JAABUU01 (sample SAMN10711884, study PRJNA513360) | rock metagenome | isolation source: Antarctica rocks | place: Antarctica: Victoria Land, Richard Nunatak white | reverse complement strand
GGGGGGTGCGCCTGGGAACCTTCATGAGACATTGAAGGCCACGACTTCTCGTAGGTACGTGGGAGCAGCGCACCCAGGCTTCCCGCCCTCTCCTTGCCTTCCTGGACAAGCCGACCTCCTGACGCTCATAATGGGGTACGTCCGCATCGCGATGGACGGATTAAGAGGGCTCCAATGGCTGAGAGGAAAAAGCATGCCGCTCTAACGATCACACCATTGCTGACACGCGAGTCACTCTACGTCGGGATCGACATCGGCAAGAAGGAGCACGTCGCCGCTTTTATCTCACCCACATTGTTGCGCCAGCACGAGCGTTTTGAGGCGTGCCCAATTCTGCGTTTCGAGAATAACCGGGACGGCTTCAGGGCGCTTATGGACCGTATCCGCAGCTACGTACCCCCCGATCAATGTTTTGTGCTCGTTGAGAAGACGGGGCACTACCACTTGCCGTTGCTTGACTATCTCCTAGAGATGGACCTGACTGTGCATGTCATGGCGGTGATGGAACGCCCGCGGGACATGCTCAAGACGGACAAGCGAGATGCGCAGCGGTTGGCCAACCATCTCTACAATCAATTGGAGTTGCATGTCCAGGTCGCGGATAAGAAGCAGGTGGTGCGCCCGGCCTTGCCGCCGAGTGGGGCTGCCCTGGAGCTGCGCGGCATCATCCAGCATCGGCGCGAGTTGGTCCGTGAATGTACGCGCCGCCGCAATAAGCTCACGGCTATCTGCGACCAACTTTTCCCCGAATTCACCCACATCTTCAAGGACCCGAACGGGCCGACAGCTCTAGCCGTGCGTGCGGCGCTCCCGACTGCACATGCTGTAGCCACTGCGAGCCTAGCAGACCTGTGCGCGCTACGCGTATGGAGGCAGCCATCCAAAGAAAACCTTGCTCGCTTGCAGCAACTTGCCGTGCAGACAATCGGCGTGAAGGATCTGGCCCGCCAGCGCACGCTAGCCTTCGAGCAAGGGCAGCTCATTCGTGAGTTGCGCCTAGCGCAGGAGCACATCACGCAGCTTGACGCCAACATCGAACAGACCATTGCCATAAGCCGTGAGGGCTGCATCTTGACCTCCGTCCCTGGAATCGGGATGGAGAGCGCGGCGGTGCTCCTCGCAGCCATCGGTAACATCTTGAACTTCCCCAACGCCGCCGCACTCAAGGCGTACTTGGGTTGGTCCCCACACTTGACTCAGACCGGAACAACTTTGAACAGCGCCAGCCTGGCGCCCGCGGGGACTCGCGCCGCGCGGGCAACCATGTACTTGGTCGTTATGAATGCGATCCAGAAGGACAACGCGTGGGCTAGTTTGTACAAGCGATTAGTCCCAACGAAGTGCGCTTACGATGAGCGTAAGGGTGATTACGTGGGCAAAAACAAGGTCATCGGGCGCGTGGCCGGACAGATGATCAGCCAGATTTACATGCTGCTGAAGACCGATGCCGAGTTGCTAGCTACCCTGTCGCCCGGGCGGGAGCCCCCGCAGCCGCTACTGTACGACCCCGAGGTGCATCGCGCCCATGTGGCCGGAGGTTATACCCCAGCCAAGGGGCGTCCGATCCCGGCGCGCATCGTCGCCTTACCCCGTCGCTCCGCCGAACCATCTGATTAGGGCCTTGCCCTAAATCGCTACCCTAGCCCGTACCGCATCGACCACCTGGCGAATGGCGTCGGTCATCAAGGCTGGCTCATCACGCTGGATGAAATGGCCGCTGTGCTCGGCCATTACGACATCCGCGGCCAGGCCGGGGAGGTGCGGTCAGCCTCCCCGGTAGCTCGCCTTACGCTGGCGGTACGCTTGGGCGCGCAAGGCGTTTTGCTCGCGCTTCACCTCATCGCGGCAGAAATCGCAGTAGATCGACGCCGGCCCCCGCTCGCCCTTCGTAACCATCTCGCGCTCGCCACACCGCGCACTTGATCCGCTTCTGTTTGACCGCCATTTGCCCCCCCTTTTAGGCCGTCACGCAAGTATTATAGAAAACCTGCGTGACGGCTGTCAAGTGCCCCCCGTTCTCGCTTGGGGGCGTGTGCGGAGCCTCCACGGGCGGGGGATTGGAGCGGAGGGATTTGCGTCCAGATTCGCCATCTCTGCCACCGGCACGAGCCTATCATATCCTAGATTTGACCCAGAGGCCGTACTTAACGGTTGCCAGGCGCAAGGTGGGGGGGAGTCGGCCTGCTAGACTGGCAAGACGACGGGGAGAACTCCAGCGCCCATCACATCCTGAGTTCTCCCCGTCGGCGCAGCCAGGCGCAGCAGGCCGACCAGGGGCGTGTCAAGGGTTTAAGCGGAGCGGCCCTTGACACGCCCCTGCCCCACCGGCGGTCGCTATGACCGTCCATTGTTGAGCCAAGGATGCCATGAGACATAAACCCCAGGAGGCTTTAGCTCTGGGATATAAGCCCTTCATCTGCTTCTAGCGGCTTTAGACCGCATAGACGGTTGGCGCTTACCTGTTCTCACACACCTATGGCGAGTACATACCCTGAAGAGAGAGGGCACGTAGGGCACGTGATGTTGGTGCGCCACGCGTTCAAATTCCGGCTATATCCGACAGGCGAACAGTGCCAGCAGTTGGCGGTGCAGTTCGGTCATGCCCGGCACGTCTACAACTGGTGCTTGGCGCGGCGGCAAGCCTACTACGCCGACACTGGCTCAACCCTCTCCTACTTCGACCTCAAGCGCGCGGTGACGGCGCTCAAGTTCGATCCCGACTACCTCTGGCTCAAAGAGGCGGATAGCCAGGTCTTGCAGGCCAAGGTGGAGGATCTCGCACGAGCCTACAAGGGCTTTTTCGAGCGCGGGACCGGCTTTCCGACGTGGAAGCGCAAAAAGGACCGGCAGAGCGTTCGTTACCCTCAACGGGTCCGCTTCAAGGACCGGCGCATCTATCTCCCGAAAGTCGGATGGGTGCGCGCGATCTTCCACCGAGAGTTGATCGGGATACCCAAGAGCGTCACCGTCAGCAAGACGGCGTCAGGTGCCTACTATGCCTCCGTGCAGTGCGAGCGGGAGATGGAGCCACCTGTCCACACCGGACCGGCCGTCGGCGTCGATGTGGGCTTGAAGGACCTGGCCGTCCTCTCGACGGGCGAGAGGATCCCGCACCCGCGTCATCTGCGTCGGGCGGAGAAGCGACTGGCTCGCCTGCAACGCGCCCTCTTACGCAAGGTGAAAGGGAGCAAGAACCGTGACAAGGCACGCCACTTGGTCGCCCGCCAACACGAGCATGTGGCTAATGCGCGACGCGACACCCTCCACAAACTCAGCCATCGCCTCACGCGCGATTTCGGCACGATACGGATGGAGAATCTGAACATCCGAGGGATGCTGAAAAATCACACACTCGCCAAGGGGATCGCCGATAGCGGGTGGGGCATGTTTGTCGGGTTCTGTCAGTACAAGGCGCAGTGGCGAGGCGGGGTCGTCGCGCAGATCGATCGCTTCTACCCCTCGACGAAGACCTGCCACGTCTGTGGTCACAAGCACAACACACTCACGCTCAAAGATCGGGAGTGGACGTGTGCGGAGTGTGGAACTCTACATGACCGGGATGTGAACGCGGCCAGGGTCATCCTGGCTGCGCCGACAGGGACGCCACGAACGCCAACTCAACGGGAACTACCGCCGGAGCGGCGGAACGTCAAGCCCGTGGAGAGACTGTCAGACGCGAAGGCCAGTGGCCGGAGCGCGGGACTCGCTGAAGCGGGAAGCCCACAGGCTTCTAGCCGTGGGTAGCTAACCCTATCCATTGCCCGGACCAGAATCCACTTTTACGTTCGCGCGCGCGGCCCCCGTGCGTCAACAGATGCCGTTGCACCCGATCAATGCGTTGGGTGAGGATTGAAACGAGATGCGCGTCGCGGGCGGCCAGCCTCTCGCCGCTGCCGCCGAGAAGCTCTCGCGCGACTACGGCATCTCGACCCACCTCATCTCAAGCCATCTGGGCCAGCCCAACCTGTGCTAGCCCAACCCGCTTCGCCAACTAGGCGGCGGCCCCGGCCACGCGTCCGCACGCCGCCGGGGCCGCGCGGCCCCGGCACGCAAGCAAATACCGTTGCGTCCGATTAGTGCATCGGATGGAGGGTCGGCTTTAACATAATATGTGGCCCGTCCAGGGCTGCGCATCGTCCTATCCGGGCCTTCAGCTTGACGATAACTGCCGGCCCGCTCGCATCGTGGGCGCGCTGACCGGCGTGCCAAGCGACTCTGGCGACGAGGCACGGCTGCGCTACGTCCCGTTTGACCGTGTGGAAGGCGTCCGTGAGCCCGTTCGGCACGTCGGATGCCCCCGCACAGGGCAAAATATTATGTTAAAGCCGACCCTCTCGGATGGGGATTGAAACTTCGACGCGAGTCGCGCTCACCGCACGCTCGTTCACAGTGCACCTGATCAATGCATCGGGTGGAGATTGAAACGAGATACGCGTCATGGTGGGCGACGGTCAGCCCCTTGCCGCTGTCGGAAAGCTGACGCACGGGTACGGCGCGTACGCTATCCCCAGGCACTTCCACGGTGTTCGTCAACCAAATCGTCGTCGCCTCAGACGAACGCACGGCCTCGTTGTCGCGCACCCATATCGCGGCCGGGGGCCAGGTCATATGACCCGGCCCTCGGCTGCAGTCCTTTGTCGCGCCTTATATACAGAAAGGATCGATGTGCCATGAGCATTACATCTAGTCACACTAGCAGGCCCACCGGCGTTCCGATCACTGAGATGCCGGCCAAGACGTCGACCATCCTCACCCGACACGTCGCGTCGACGGTGGCCCCTGCCCTCGGCGTCCCGCACCTCATCGTCGGCGGCATCGCGGTCGGTCGCTATCTGCCGGAGCGCACCACCTCCGACATTGACATCCTCATCCACGACGCCCACGCGGCCCAGGCCGCGCGCAACCTCGCCGCGGCCGGCGCTCATCTCTGCGGCGCGCTCTCCATCGGCGGGACAAGCTGGACGCTGGGAGGCATTGACCTCGATGTACTCCCATCGCGCGCCCGGTGGATCTCCCGCGCGTTCGCGACTGGCAGGCCCTGGCAGGGGACCCTCCTGATAGACCTGCCCTACTTGGTCCTCATGAAGCTGGCGGCGGTCCGTCATCAAGACGAGACCGACATCGCGGCGATGCTGGCGCACGCTTCGGACGACGTGCTGGCGAAGGTGCGGCGCGTCGTAGTGGCCGACGCGCCCGAACGCGTCGAGGACCTGGAGGCATACCTCTACATCGGACGAGCGGAGCGAGCGGGGAAGGGGGGCGTTATGCGATGAGGTGTCGTCGATACGCCGCACGCGACCAACTGTCGCACACGCGCGCCCACGGTAGTAATATAGAAAGGAGTAGACACCCACCCCACTCCCAAAGGATTTTACGTCACCGCATGGACGCTTCGACCGCCGCCGGCCGCCGCCGGCTCTATCGCCAACTCTCACGCGGCCAGCAGCAGCCGGGCAGCGGGACGGCCCTCGCCGTGATGCGGGCGCGCACCTGGGCATTCCCGGTACCCGACCTACGGCCCGTGCTCTCCGTCCATTACGCCATCGCGGGGGGCGTCGCCACGCGCCTGTACATGCAGGAGCGCGACGCGGACGACCTCGACATCGTGGTGCGCCCGGCGGACGGTGAGCGAGCCACAGGCGACCTGCGACTGGCCGGGGCCATTCCAGTGCGTGACCACCCGTCGGGCGGCACGCGGTGGCTGTTGCCGGGCGGGACGTACCTCGATGTCCTGACGCTCACAGCCCCGTGGGTCGACGAGGCCCTGGTCAACGCGTGCCGTGCTCCGGACGGACAGCCCGTGGTCAGCCTGCCCTATCTGGTCGTCATGAAGCTCTCGTCGTATTGGAAACATGACGGCGGCGACCTTGCGCGTATGGTCGGCGACTTGGACGACGACGGCCTCGCGCCGGTCCGGGAGGCCGTCGCACACCATGCCCCCGATGCGGCCGACGACTTGGAGTGGCTGATCGAGCGGGGGCGTTTAGAGTATGTCTAGCCCAACGTATCGGTGAGACAAGCGGCCGATAGGTCGTAGATAGCCGTTCGCGCGTCGGGTCCGCCGCCATATCCAAGGAACGGTGGCGGACCCGGCGCGCGAACGAGGCGGCGCCAGAGCATGTGCCGCGACGAGATAGGGGCTTGTGCTATGACATTCGCGCCCAGCGCGCCGCTGTTCATCCTTGGGGCCATCGCGATCATAGTCATCGCGGTCTTGCTGACCGCGCCGGTGCTGTCACGGTCGCGCCAGGACCCAACGACCACGCGGCACCATAACGACGAACAGCGCAGGCTCTATCAATTAACGACGACGAGGAGCGTCGCAGGATGCTCGACGAAGAGCGCGAAGGGCATTCGCGGGACGACGAGGAGCGCCGGCGGCAGAACGACCGATACTAGCCGTTCCGCAAAGAGATCGTTGCACCTGTACAGTGCGTCGGATGAGGATTGAAACCACATGTCAGATAACGCACTATCGGTACACCGGCGCGGGGGTGGTGGGCCCCGCGAGAGGGGGTGAGGCGTGGGCGACACCCTCGACGACCACCAACGCGACGCGGTCGATGCGGATCCGAACTATGCGACGCGCGTCCTCACCCACCATCTGGCGCGGGCGATCGCGCGCGGCGTGGACCCCGAGCGACTCCTGTGCGTCACCTACTCTCGACGCGCCGCAGGGGAGATGAAGGAGCGCGCGACAGGCCTCCTGGGAGAGGATGGGCATAGGGTGATGATCTCGACGATCCATTCCGCCTGTTTTCATTTATTGACCGAGTGGGCGGACGGGCATCTCCCGCACCTCGTCGCGGGTGGCCGGTTGTTCCTCGCCACACACGCGCAGCAGGGCGAGGCGGCGCGGGCGGCGGCCGCGGCCGTCGCCCGCGCGCATGGCATCGCGCTCGACGCGGCCCAAGCCGCCGCGGTCGTCGGGGCGGCCAAGGTCGGCGCGCCTTGCCCGTTGACCCACAAAGAAGCGGACGCGCTGACCGCGGTGGCGTGCCGTGCCCACCGGCGCTGCCTGCGGCGCCACGGCGTCGTCGAGTATCCGGACCTGGTGCTCTTCACGCTGCAGCTCATCGACGAGCACCCGGAGTTGCTCTGGGATCTCGGCAAGCGCATCCAGTATGTCGTCGTGGACGAATACCACGACGTCAACGACTACGAGCGCGCGTTGATCGAGCGATTCGCGCCGAATGGGCGCCTCTACGTCGTGGGAGACCCCCGGCAGTCGATCTACGCGGGGTGGCGTGGCGGCCGGCTCGACATCTTCGATGCGTTCGACGAGGCGCACCCCGGCGCGCAGCGCCACCATCTGGAGTTCGCGTACCGCTCGCACCGCCGCATCGTCGCTCTCGCCAACTGGATCGCGGCCCCGCTCCCCGCGGGCGACAGGCCGATGGTCCCCGCGCGCGCGGAGGATGGCCCGGCGCCGATCGTCCACGCCGAAGATACCCCGCGCGACGAGGCGGCCTGGATCGCCGCCGAGATCGAGCGCCTCGTCGATCACGGGGTGGCCGACGGCGCGTTTTCCGAGGTTAGCGCCGCGATCTTGTGTCGCAACGCGGGCCAGCACGAGGATCTCCGCGCGGCGTTATGCGCCCTCGGCGTCCCCATCAGGCGGAGGGTCGGCAAGCTCGTTGACCGGCCGGCCGGGGGGGTGATCCGGGCGTGGTGTGCGCTCGCCCGCGACGAGTCCGACGCGGCGGCGTTGCGGGTCGTCGCGGGCGCGGTGCCCCGGGCCGAACTGGCCGTGGTCCTCGATCGGGCGGGGGGAGCGACCACCATTGTCGGGCTACGGGAGCGCTACCCGGATGGGCTCGAGCCCGCGCAGGTGCGCGGACTCGACCTCGTGGTGCGCTTGCAGGGCGTCCTGTCGGCCGCGTGGGACGGTCTCGACGCGCCCGGCCTGGTCGATGCGCTCGTCCGTGAGGCGGAGATAGACCGCATCCCGCCGGCGCGCGGCGCGCGCGACCCGCACGGGGCCATACGGGACATCGCCGCCCTGCGCGACCTCGCCGCGCGCGAGCCCGACCTGGGCGCGTTCCTGCTCGCGCTTGAGGAGGAGGAGGGCAGCGAGACCGAGGGGGTGCTCCTCTCGCTTATCCACACCGAGAAGGGGCGGGAATTCGACATTGTGTTCATGCCCGGTCTGAACGAAGGCGTGCTCCCGACGCGCTACGCGCTCGAGGAGGGCGCGGAGGCGATCCTGGTCGAGACGGCGGTGGCCAACGTCGGCGTGACGCGGGCGCGCACGCTGTTGTACTTGACCTACACGCGCTACAAACGAACGCGGCTCACCAGAGCGCGGCTATCCCGTTTTCTCGTCGGGCCCCTCGCGGTCGGCCTGGTGCGCGAGGTCGCGTGAACCTGGCGCGCGCTCAAGCGCACGGCGGCCGCACAGGTGTTGGCAGCCTACCGTCGCTCCGGTCGCGCCCATGAGAGACGCAAAATAGGGTGACTACTCCCAAGGCTGTCCTTGGGCTGCTACGGTCTTGCACCGAGACTCTGTAGCCCCAGAGTCACTATATTGATGGCCGCGTTGTGGTCCCGCCCGATCTCCAGCTGGCAGCACGGACACCGATAGACGCGGTCATCCAGCGTCAACTTCTGGCGGTGGCCGCACCGCGAACAGTCCTGGGAGGTATAGGCGGGATTGACGGCGATGAACCTGCGACCGGCGCTTGCAGCCTTGTACGACAGGAACGCGGAGAACATGGACCACGCGGCGTCCGAGATAGACTTGGCGAGGCAGTGATTGTGCACCATGCGATTAACCGACAGGTCTTCGACCACGATGGTGTCGTGGGCGTCCACGATGCGGCGCGACTCTTGGTGCGCGAAGTTTGTGCGCCGATTGGCAATGCGCTCGTAGATGCGGGCCACCACCTTGCGTCGTTTCCGGCGCGCGGGCGTCGAATGCTCCCCCTTGGGCGTCTTTGGCTCCTTGGCAAGGCGGCGTTGGGCTTTCGCCAGCGCTGTCTCATCCTTACGAAAGAAGCGCGGGTTGGCGACATCCGATCCATCCGAAAGGGTGGCGAACGCGGAGAGGCCCACGTCGATACCCACGGCGCTCTCTGTGGCGGGTAGCGGAGCATCTTCTACCTCGCACACAAACGTTACGTACCACTTGCCCGTGCTCGTGCGCTTCACGCAGCAGGTTTTGACCGTGCCCTCCATTGGACGGTGAATGATGGCGGTGACGTGCCCGATCTTGGAGAGGAACACGCGGCCCTTATCGTCCTCGACTTTGTGCCCGCTGCCAGGGTAGCAGAACGAGTCGTACCGGCCATATCCCCGAAAGCGCGGGAAGCCTGGCTTCTCACCCGCCTTGACGCGCCGGAAGAACGCTTGAAAGGCCAGGTCGATCCACGTCGCCACATTTTGGAGCACCTGACTATGCACGCTGCCCAACGCGGGCCGTTCCCCTTTGAGGATCGGGATACGGTTCACCTGATCGTACAGCCGCACGCTCATTCCCGCCTCCTCCCACGCCAGCTTGCGCTCTTCAAGCAGCCGATTGAACAGCCAGCGGCATTGATCGAGCGTTACCCGCATAGCCGTCTCCTGTGCGGGCGTGGGATATAAACGGTATCGGAATGCGCTTTTATGCATATCCTAATTATGACATAAATACGCGTGTAGCGGGGGGCTAAAGAGCCAAAGCGAATGAACCCTTATATCCCAAAGCTCACAGCATTGGGTTTTACGGGATATTTCTATAACATCAAGGTGCATCGGGCGTGGCGGCGGGTGGCGCGGGGGTATGCCACCGATCGAGAGGGGGATCTTGTGACGGACGCCATCGACCCCGACGATGAGGTGATGGCCTACCTGCTGGGTACGGTCGCCGTCCAGAAAGACGGCCAATCGTCTCGGGTCTTGGCCGCGCCCACGGCGACGTGACGGCGAGGTTCGATACGCGGCGGATCGGATACTATCCGATCCGCCGCCGGGCGCGGGCACGATAGGCCGGCTGTCCACAGGCCCGTTTGTCCCGCCGCGGCATGCCGACACGCCATACCGCGGCGTGCGTCGGTCCCACAGGGCGTTTCGGTGGATGAGGGATGGGGTCGGATTGCTCTCGATCGATGCAACGGGCGCGGGGCGACGTGAACACGTACATGCCGCGCGCCCGCGCTTCATCGTAAAATTGTAGAGCATAGGTAGAACAGAGGAGGTGGTCTATGCCCGGAATACCGCGCGCGCCCGGCGGCCGTGTGACCGAGGAGGAGAAGGAGGAGATCAAGCGGAGTCTCGACGTCACGGACCCCGCGATGGCCGCATGGATCGGGCTCGCGGACGTCGACCGTCGGGGGAACAAGACCACCGCGCGCTGCCCCAACCATAACGACCAAGGCAACCCAAACCTCACGTTGCACCCGCCGGGCTTCCGCTACGACATCGTCGCGAAGTGCTTCAACTGCGGCCTCTCGGCGGATGTCTTCGGGCTGTACCAGAGGATCCACAATTGCGATTTCGGGGAGGCGGCCGGCACATTGGCGGATCGCGCCGGGGTGATGCTCGCGCGCGACGAGGCCCCCCGCCCCACGAGTCGTGTGAGGCGCGGTCCGCGGCCGGTCGAGCTGCGGATGACCTCGGCGCCGCCGATCGGTTCGGTCGCGCCGGCGCGACCGGCCGACCGGGCGTCCGAGCCGGATGGGGGCGCCGACGAGGGAGTCGATGAGCACGATGATAGGGCTGACGCGCGGGGCGTGGGGGCGCCGGGCGCCGCGGCCGGCGGGTCGGTCTCGACCGGCCGCGTGGCGCCGCGCACCGCGTTGACCGACCCGCAGCGGGAGGCGCTGGAGGAGGTGTGCCTCCCGCATTGGCGGCGCGCCCTCGCCGAGGATCCCATCGCGCGCGGCTACCTCGCGTCGCGCGGGATCGACCGGCGCATCATCGAGGCGCGCGGCATCGGATACGCGCGCCAGCAGCCGCTCCGCTCAGGGGAAGACCTGCGGGCGGCCTTCGCGCGGTACTATCCCGATCCCGGCCGCCTCGAGGCGGCCCTGGGCGCGATGGCCGAGGTCGGCGTCTTCTACCGAGATGGCAGGACCGAGCGTTACGCGTCCCATTGGTATCGTGACGACGAAGGCAAGCCTGTCGCGAAGACGCACATGCCGCGCATCATCGTGCCCGACTTCGAGGGGGGGCGGGTGCGCGACATCATGACGCGCGTCGTCGGCGACATCCCCAAGCACAAGGGCCGCAAGGACCTCCCCCAGAAATATCTCAACCTGAAGCTCATCTCCCCGATGATCTTCGGGTATGACACCGCGATGGCCGCGCCGCCGGACGTCATCGTCATCCTCGTCGAGGGGCCGTTCGACGTCATGGCGGCGGAGATGCTGGGCTTCGTCGGCTGCGCCTACCGCACGAGCCGCCCGACGCCCGTGCAGGCGGGCGAGGTCTCGGACATCCTGAGGTCCCACCGGGCCGCGATCGTCCACGACGACGACGCCGCCGGCCGGCGCGGGGTCGAAGAGTTCATCGGGCGGCTCGGTGAGCAGTCCACTGTGCCCGAGGGACGCTACCCCGCGACGACGCCGTGCCCCGGGGCGAAAGACCTCGGCGAGCTCGTCAAGGCGCACGCCCGCGCGGGCACGCTTGCCGCCGCGCACGCGCTCCTCTGCGGGGCGGTCGTCCGCGCCTTCGCGGAGCGCGGCGAGGGCGTGCGCCCGTATCTGCCTCCGCTTCCGGCGGCAGCCTAGCCCCCGCGTCGAGGGTGGGCGACGCCAGGGGAAGGAGGCATTCCCGCCCATCGACTGCGCGCGTAGGGAGCAGGATGCCGCAAGGCGCCCTGGAGGGCACAACGTAATCGAGGTATTCAACGAACGCGACGTTGAAGGCGGATATCTCGTGGTCAATGACCGTTCCATTACAAACGCCTCGGACAGAGGGAAGGGAGGCCGCACGACATGGAGAAATTCGTCATCCCCAAGGCGTGTCCCCTGGCCGTCGGGGTGCCTTGTCTGTCGATGGCGCGATATCCTCGCCACGGCGACGCGCACCAACAGGCCTGTGTGGCGGAAGGGCCCGCGATCAATTGTTGGCTCTCGGCGCGGAGTATCGTCGATCTGTGCAATCTGCATGGACGCACGGCCCTCGGCGCCCGGGTGCTGGCGGTGAATGATCCGCGCGACGCGCTCGAGATAGCCGAGGGCCTCGCGGTTATGCTGGAGGAGAGGTCGGCGCCGCCGTCGCGCGCGAGGGCCGATCCGGGTGGCATCTTCGCGTTCCTCTCGCCGCTTGGGCGCGCGCGACCGTGGGAGGAGACTCGGTGGGGGATATTGGGCCCCCGCGACCGTGACGAACTCACCGTGGCGATCGAGTTCTTCCGCAGACACGGCGATGCCGGGATCGGCACCTATGGAAATCTTGGGCGCCTCCCGCCCGGCGCTTCCCATGGCAAGGGGATCGGACAGGCGCGGGCGACGTCGTTCCCCGCGGCAGCCTCTCCGCCGGCCACGCCGACGCCATGGCCTGCCATCGCGTCGCCCCGGACCTCACCGCTCGCGGACATCCCGGTCCCGCGACGGCGGCGGCCCGCCGAAGAGGCTGCCGCCCCCGAGTTGCGGGACAGTTCGGCGCGAGGGCTGCCCTGCGCCGTTGGAGACGGGTTGCCGCCGGAGGACCTGCCTCCCGCCCCATCCCGCGCGGAGCGGGACACGACGGTCCCCGATTTCTTGCGCGACGCGGACGGGGACGATGATGACTAGCCCCGCGCCCGATGCCACTGCGCCTGGAACAGCGGGCGCCGCGTCGGGACCGCGCGCCGTCCCCGTGCCCGCCGATCGCGCGCGCATCGAGTCCGACATCCGCATCCTCACCCCATCCCTGCTCGAGGGGGTGCGCCGGGGCCTGCATCGCCTCGTCCGCCGACAGAAGGGGGGAGCCAAGCGCGAACTGTACGCGGAGGCCACCCTCCTTATCGACATCGCGGCGCGTGGGATCGGCGAGGACGATTACATCGACATCTGCCGCGCCGCGGGGCCGACCATCGTCTACGCGGCGCTCCTCGTCGCGTACAAGGCGCGCGCCGCGGCCTTCAAGGATGACGGGGGCGACGATTTCCCGTATCTGGCCATGCTCGCGGTGGCCGATGCGCACGGCGAGGCCCGCGTGCCCGCCGACGTGCCCTTTCCCGCGCCGGGCGACGCCCCGCGCCGGGCTGGCCCCTCGGCCCCAACTGGCGGAGTTCCCCTGCGCCCTCTCGCGCCGGAGCATGCGTCACGCCCGTCGCAGGGCCGCCTACTCAGCTGAGGGGCCATCGCGTCGCTTGTGGCGCGGCCGATCCCTAGAAAAGGAGGGAGGCATCCATGACGCCGACCCATCTGGCCGTGGGCGCGGTGATGCCCTGGTCCGACCTGACGACGGACGAACTCGACGCCGAACTGCGCGCGATCTACAAGCTTATCCGGGCGCAGTGCGCGATCGGCGCGCATGTCGGGTACGACCAACTGCCGACCGATCAGATCCTGGCGATCATCGACGCCGCAGCGGCGTCCCCGGGCGACGGGGGGGGGTGCGCTACGCCGACTATCTCGCGACGCAGTCCCGCGCGGCGATCATCGCCGCGCTCGCCCTGACATACCACTGGCTGCTGCAGACGCAGCAGGAGCGGGGCGTCGACGTGCGCGATTACGCCGTATACCTCGCGCGGTGCCTCGCCTATCACCCGAACCGTGGCCCTTGACCGCCGCATGGATCGGATCGGACCGGATCCGTGCCCCTTCATCGACCATACCTGTCACCACGACATCCTGGACCCGGTGACGCTTGACCCCATCGTGGGGACCCTACCCGATCGTCGATCGCAAGCCAGGTCTCTAAGAAGGAGGTTATTGACATAAATACGATGAATATGCCGTGATCGAAAGGGGTGCGCCCCACGATTGTGATGAGAGTGGTACCCTACCTCCGAGCACGGGCGGAATGAGCGCCCGGAGTGTGCTCGGAGGAGGGAACGAATGGACAGAACAGAGCTGTCCGAAGCCATCATACAG
>JAABUU010005580.1_pt1 | contig 14008 bp, 20 predicted proteins | sample 5559301 | NCBI WGS metagenome assembly JAABUU01 (sample SAMN10711884, study PRJNA513360) | rock metagenome | isolation source: Antarctica rocks | place: Antarctica: Victoria Land, Richard Nunatak white | reverse complement strand
GTGAAGAGGTACGGGAGGACAACATCAGCAGGAGGTACTACCACAGTTGCCACTCCTCCACCGCCCTCTGCTGCAACTGCCCTGAATCAGGCCGCTGCCAAGGGGCAAGGCCCCGCGCCCCCTGCTCAGGCCTCTGCTCTGTCAGCATCCTTGCGGGTCACCTCCCAGCATATGTCTGCCGACTCAGCTCAGTCTGACGGACAGACTGCAGGACTGTCTCACCAGGTAGAGCATACAAACATACCTAGCATGAATGAGATACCCATTCACTGGCTGCTGCTTGGTATATGACAAAAATAGAGCTGGCTGCGATTTGCAGTCTGCTGCTATCAGATTCCTTCAGCATGAAGTTACATGACAACTGTCACACTGTGCTCTATGGCTGCTCTACAGCCATTGTCACACCATGCATAGCATGTTTTCCTACACACATCAGCAACAAGTGAGTCATCAGCTTGACTCTGACCCTGCAATGATGCTTGACCCTTGGTGAATGACACAGGCGACAAAAGAAGTGACCAAAGCATCGGCCACAATGAAGACAGCTGGGGCTGATCCAAACGACCCTGCCCTCCATGGCCTGTCTGAACAAGAGTCTGGCCACAGCCTCAGCAGAGCAGTCAGCCCCAAGGCCCCCAGCTTTACCCGGGGGGTCAGCTTCAGTAGCACCCAAGGCAGTGGACCCATCGGCAGTCCAGCCTCAAGCAGTCAAGACAGGAACCAGAGTGACTCTTTCACTAGGCCGGTGGCCTCAGCCAGGGATAGGGGTCATCATGAACATGAGGGGGTGGAGTTGGGGATGATGAGGGGCAGCTCCCAAAACATTGGGGATGACTTGCTTGCTGAAGAGCTACATTCCTTTGCACCAGACTCTGCTGAAGCACAAGCAGGCAGCTCTGCAACTGGACATGGGCAGGTGCAGTCAATGCAAGACTCACAAGCATTGCGCTCTCCTGGTGCTGATGGCATACAGTCTCACCGTGTCTCAGTAGGAGGAGATCAGACTCAGCCGGTGTCATTTCAGTCGTTAGCTGCTGTAGCTAGCAGGCATGCTAGTCAGGCAAACCCCAGTAGGGTGCCAGCTGCTGAATCTGCTGAGGCGGTTGTCACTGGTCCCCCTAGAGGTAGGGAAGCCTTAAGGCAGACCCAGGCACAGTCGCCCTTCAAGACTGCTGCTGAGGGTGAGTTTGACAGCGCCGCACAGCATCAAGAGAGGCTAGCAGCTGTCTCCACAGGCAGGCCACTCACTTCAGACACCCCTGGCATAACCCCTGCCAGAGACGGCAGAACCTCTGCCCAGCCCGATGCAACCTCTGCCAGGACTGCTGCATTGGGTCGAGTGGGTAGTGAGAAGAAGTGGGCGTACCCCATGCCAACAGGCAGCCCCATGTTTGAAAGGGTGTGCAGCCGCAACCATGACCAGGAGCCAGGCTCAGAGGCAGAGCAGTCCCAGCCTGTCTTGCCACCTGCTCATGCTGCTGCTACTCAGCAGCCTGCGCAACTCCCACAAGCAGCTGTCACAGACAGGTCACAACCTTGTGCATGGGCACTCACCACCTGCAGAGCTTACTGCTTGCGTTATACAATGTAACAGCGTAATGTGAGATAGACTTGCTTTGAATTCACAGGTCATAGGCACGTGCAAAGCTCAACGCAGTGCTTGTACTTAGATCAAGGCCTGTGCATTGTGCAGCAACTGTATGCTCTGTAATGCACCTGCCGACTTCCTGTAAAGATGTAGCTGTATGTGCAGGCTAGGTGAGCCAGGGCAGCAGCCTGAAGCAGGTGTGCCAGGGTCTGCAGCATACCCAGCGCCACCTGGGGCCTCAGCACCAGCCTCAGCAACCACGAACACAGAAGCCTCGTCTCCTGGCAGAGGTGATAGTGCTGCAGTGAAGGAAAGCTTGGCAGGGCCGTCGAGCCCCGCGCCTCCGCGCTCATCACTCACTGGCGAGGGCTCTGGCGGTTACACAGCCTCCCCAAAGAGCTGGTACATTCTTTTCTGCATCCATTTCATTTTGACTGCAGGTGCATTATTAGACTACCCTAGGACCCAACGCAATTCTGACCCAGGAACACCTGTCATGCATAAATGTGCCAGCAGTATATCATGCACTTGGACAAATTGTGCTGGTTCAGATTTGCCTTGGGTCCCAAGGTAATATAAGAATTATGGTGTCTGAACTTCTGTGCTGGCCAAGGATCAGGAGGCGTCGCAGCATTTAATAAAATAGTAGGTTTGACTAATTGTGCACAAATGAGCAGCGCTTTGTGTGTCATGAGGCATCATGGAATCCATGGCAGATATGTGAGTCAAGGCTGCAGTGCGTATGGCAACATTGCTGACCTGCAATTGGTCTGCAGGTTTGGTCAGCAAATCAAAGGTAACACCAGCCTGGCTGGCAGAGCATGGGAAGCCAAAAAGGATGACATACAGCTGAAGGTGAGCAAAATAGTGTGCTATTGGATGTTGCTGCTGCTTAAAAGAATTTGCTGCTTGAGTGCCCTACATTTGATTGGTCTAATGAAGGTTGATATTGAAGATTGTGTACTGCAGGGCAAGAAATTTGCTTCTAATGTAATGGGCAGCTTTACCAGGGCGGAAGAGAAGTGGCGACAATCCTTGCAGTCCAAGGAGCCGTCAACAAAATAAATGTCATTATTGCTCAGCTGGCTCTCAGTAGTGCATGCTGCAGAGTCTATGGGTCAATTTTCTAATAGTAAAGATGTTCAGAAGGTGCTCGTCAAGCTTTCAATAAAGACACTTAATATAGCTACTGTAAAAGTATGCAAGTGACGCAGATACCTAAAGGTTGTCAGCAGGACAGCACGACTCTTGACAAATGGTTCATGCAGTGTGAGCTACACAATCAGGATGGAAACATTGCGACATTGACAACAGTGTCAGGTCTTAGGTGTCTCATTGTGCTCGACTTTGTTCAAAAGGTCCCATTCACTCATGAGAATATCCCTCTCCCATTCATCTATATCGTCCCGAGCCAACTGCTGCTGTATCACTGTCAACTGATGGCCCACCTGTCACAACAAAGTATACGTGTAGAAATTAATCATTGAATGACATTGGTAACAAAATGCAAGTGCACATAGCAGGCCACCACACTGTATATTTTCATACCCCTGATCTTGCAAGTCATGCCAACCAGAGCAATCAGGACTGTGTTTCTCGGCAGAGTGATCCCTTCAGGGGAAAGGCATGACTCTTGATTGCCAAGCACTAAAGACAGTTGTAGCTGCAGGCTAATTAACTTCGAAACTCACACTGAGTGAGATTCTGGGGTGAGCATGAGCAACAACATTTACTGTGACACACCATTGTGCATAAGCCAGCATATCATGCGTATTCTCTGGACATTTGCCCAGCTAACACATGCATGCCACGCAGCAATGGCTCTTCAGTTAAGGTCTTTGGTTGCAGCATACCTCTTCCTCGTCAGCACTACCATTGTCAGACTCATCCAACAAGCTGCTGCCACTCAACTGGAAATGTGTATTCAAGCTGACACCTGGACTGTGCTCTGTGCTGTGCTGAGCACCTGAACAACACACACTCACATTTCCAGGACATGTAGCATTGGTGCACCCTGCTCTAGCACTGCTGGACCTCTGGCCTACAAGAAAGCAGCGTGCCAACCATTCCTGCCACACCAAAGAATGGGTTACATAGCGCTTCACTCATGCTAGGAGTCCGGGAGGGAAGATGCAGTAGCCAGAAGCTTCACCGCAGTACTCAAAAGCTGTTGTATTTCTGCTAGGGGCAAATCTCAACTACTTGCTCACCTGGCATCAGGGATTGCTGGACACTAGACAATGATTGTGCAGCATGTGAGCTGCCAGCAGGCACGGTAGGCAGAGGCGCCATGACAGAGTGTGACCCAGACTGCAAGCCTGCCACTGTGTGATGTACACCTGTTCCAAGGGGATATGCCACAGCCGATCCAGCAGATGCAGTGGTGGTGGGTACGCTGATGCTTGCCGTCTCATGCGTCCACAGCTGGTTGTGGTGGAGTGACAAGCCGGGCATGCTGCCTTGTGGGCTTGTGGTTTCATCCACTGCTCTGCTAACAAGCAAATCAGAGTGCTGCTGCTGAGGGCGAGGGCTGCTGCCAGGGCTCAACAGGGGTGGGCTGGGGTCATGCAGCCGGCTCTGGGGGGAGGGGGTGGGGGTTGGGGACCCAAACACTGCATTGTCATAGAAGCTGATGCCAGGCATTGGACTAGCAGGGCGACTGTCTGGCTGGGAGTCTAAACCAGGCTGAACATGCAATGCGTTGCCATGTGGGTTAGCCAATGCTGCTAACACTGGCTGCGTTGGTTGCACCATAGCTGTGGAGAGGTTCCTGTGCAGCTGCTCAGTCATAGGAGCAGTGGTTGGCTGTGCATGCTGCTGCAGTGGGTCAGCTTCACGTGAAGCTGCTGTAGCAGCTGCTGTTGCCAGCAGGGAATGACTCACTGGCTGGTGGTTGAGTCCTGGTGGGCGAGCTCCAATGGCAGGACTGAACGTCATCAGATCTGGCACTGGCACACGGCTGTCTGCAATGGCCCTGCTGGGATTGGCCTGTGGGGCAGCAGCAGGCCTGTGAGGAGCTGCCCTGAGCAACTCTGACGCAGATGCTGGCACCATACTTTCCTGGTGCTCAGGCAGGCCACTCAAACTGGTTTCAAATCTGCTAGAGGACACAGCATCACTAGTGCCAATAGCCTGAGCTGCTTGAGCCTGTCTGCTCCCAAGTCTAGCATCTGCTGTGGTGGCTGTTGTAATGTCTGCAGTCCTAGCACTTGCTGCCGGCCTTGCTGTGGCATCTCTTGCTGATAAGCTTGCAGATGTTGGGGAGCTGAGAGGCGAAGCCAGTGCGGTCACACGAGCCTCCAAGGCTTTCATCTGAGACGCCACCTCCACCAAAGCATCTGCACCAAGCACAAATGGCGTCACTATGCATCAGAGCAATGCTTTGCCACCTGTCACACACTGCCACAATGAAGTTCAGCAAAGTGTGTGCAACCGCTGCAGTCTGTTGTGGTGGTGACATATTGCTTGCTCCTGCACCTCCTGGCCCCTGCAAATGGAGTTGCACAGTGACAAACAGGACACATGGTCCTGGCTACAGTGTCTTTGTAACACTTCATTATCTCCATCAACATCATCATAAAAAGAAAGAAAGCGACAACAGCTGTGACTCATTGGCAATAGCACCATGAGGTTGGACTGAGCACTTGTCTATATGTCACAGGCGGCTGCAGTCAGCTGTATGGTGCCGCCTTGCGTGTCCAGCCAGCGCCTGCAGCCTTTTGGGCTCTAGCTCGCACATAAGCTCTTGAAACAGGCACAACCATGAAGCCACAAGCTGACCCTCAGAGCAGACCTGCTCAGGATCCCGTATGCTGCTAGAGGTGATTTCACACTGCAGATTGCAAGGCTTGCAGGAGGGTCAGGGTGAGGGCATACCAGCTACAGTGAGCTCTATCTTGCGCAGGCGCTGCTGCAGGGCCGCCTGCCCTGTCTGGCCCTCCTCTGATGCACTGGCATGCATCTCTGCCAACTTTGTCAGGTGAGCTGCCATTTCAGTTGTCTCCCCCTGCAGGCTGCCCAGCTGCTGCTTCAGTGCCTGCTTGCACCATGTCAACAGGTGGAGGGTCCAAATCGTCATGGGCATGAGTCGAGAAGGAGTACTTGATTCATGTTAGATCACAACAGCAAGGCTAGGTCTGATGACAAGCCATGTGACGTCTAGGATGCGCATAATGGGCTGTGCAATTCCCATGATGACAATCGCCACATCCTTTTACTACCGCTCTAAGTTTTAGCAAGATGCCTGAGTCAACTACAGGCTCTGTGTTGAGTGACTGATGGCCTGATGCTCTCTCTTATGACAGATGCATGTGACAACACAGATCAGTGGTGCTCAGAAGCAACCGACAAAATCACTCAGAAGCTGAAAATGTGGTGATGCCAACACCATAGCGGAACTGTGTGATATGACCCAAAAAGGCAATTGCAGAAAAACCCTTACTTGCAACTCAGCTTGGGTCTCCTTGCTGGCATCAACTTGAGTCTGCAGGCCGTGCACCTGCTGCTGAACCTCATGCCAGCCAGCACTGCTGGTCGCAATACTGTTGCTGGCAGCCTCAGATGCCCTCTGTACTGATGCAACCTGCCCTTGCAAGCTCATCAGCTGCTGCTTGTGAACATCAGCAATTGCATGCAGACCAGATGCCTCCTGCGAGAGACTTTGCTGCTGCTGCTGCTCTTGCTGCTGCTGTTGGACGGCAGTCGTCTGAGCTTGTGCTTGCACAGCCTTCAGTTCTTCCTGCAGATTGCTTTGTTGCATGACCAGGCCTTGATGCTGCTGCTGCTGTAGGTGCGCGACAGTGTCCGCACTGCTCTGTACACTCTGGAGCTGCCGAAGCAAAGCATCGTGCTGAGACGCCAGCTGCTGGTGCTGTGCCTGCTGCTGCTGCTGAAGTCCAGCGTGCTGCCGTGCTTCAGAGTCCAACTGCACCTGCATGTTCTTAATCTGATGCTGCACAGCTGTGCACTGAGTAGCCAGCTTCTGCACATGAGCCTGCTGGGCATGCTGTGCCTCAGCATTCAAACCACCGACGCTGCTTTGGACAGCATCCAACACCCGTTGCATGTCTGCGCAGTGCTTCTCAAGATCAAGGGACCGCTGCTGCTGGGTCTGAAGCATCTCCTGAAGCTGACGCTGCTCTATCAGTTGCTCCTGAAGCTGCTGCTGCAGCTGTTGGTGGTGCTGCTGTGCATGCTGGGGGTCAGCTGGTGTGGACAATGCCGATGCTGCTTCTGGAATTGTGGCATGGGCAGCCTCCAAAGCTTGCTTGCAGGAGGCAGCAGCCTCCGAAGCCTCCTCTGCATGCTGCTCTGCCAACTCAGCCTGCAACAGCAAAAGGCGCCTTCAGCCGCTAGTCGGCGAGTCAAAGTCAAAGCAAGGGTCGATGACATTGTGGCAATGTGCCAGGAATGGCAATGTGCGCTGTGACTTGCAATGGTTCCTCCAAGATGGTGCATTTCCTGGAATGTGAGACATACCTTGCGCTTGATAGAGGCAACACTGATAGTGGTGTCATCTGCCAGATTCTGCAGCTCCACTCGCAGCTCAAACAAACGCTCATTGAGCTCCTCAGCCTCACTCTGAGACCCACTCTGTCCTACTGTATCTTTGCCGCTGCTGGGATCAGCCTGCAAGCCACAATATGAGCCTGACCGATTGACACGTTTGTGCTCAGAGTACAACTTTGCGTGTAAAGTATGCCAGTTGTGGGTGAACACACAAGGTTAATGACTAGTCACTACGCAAGGAGCAGTGTATCAGAAAACAGATCATACCCTCATGCCCACACCATCAGACTGAGATATACTGCGACCAAGCACAGAAAGCCTTGTGTTGTTTCAGCGCAAAAGCGTCTGGCATGGCAACATTGGCACATCAAAGCATTTTGCAACTTCAGCAGTGTATTTGGATTTTGCGACAGAGCACCTGAGAGCTGGAGGCGGAGCGCGCATGTCCAGCTGAAGACTGCATCTCAGCATGCAGTTCTGTTAGGCGCTTCTCCAAGCAGCTGAGCTGAGTGGCATGCTGAGCCACAGCTGCCCCAGTGTCTGTCTCAGACTTTATACATGCAGCCAGCTCACCCCTCAGCCGCTGAGTCTCCTCCTGCCACTGCTCATGAGCAAGCTGGGACCCTTGTGTTTTATCAAGCTGACTCAGCTGACCTTGCAGAGCGACCACATCCTGTTGAAGGTGTGAGTACAGCTTGTGAGCTGAGCTCTGAGCTGCTGGTTGATCATGCAGTTGACTCAGCTCCAACCTGATGAACTCAATTTTCTGATCAATGGCAGAGCTAGTGACTGAGAAATGGCTGGCATGGTCCTTCCACGTCTGACTCAACTCAGCATTGAGGGCAGCCAGATCCTGCTCAAGCTTTGAGAGAGCTGGGTCAGCTGGACGCTGAGCAGCCTGACTGCTCTGAAGCTGAGTCAGCTCATTTCTGAGAACAGCAATATCATGCTCAATGCTGGCGAGACTGCTACCAGCTGACTGCTGTTCGGCTTGACTCGCTCTAAGCTGACTCACTTGCCCTCTGAGGGCATCCACATCAGACTTGAGCTCTGAGTCAGCTTCCTTTGCACTGCCTCCAGCACTGACATTCTGCAGCTCAAGTACTGCACCATTGAGTTCTGCCAATCGTGCAGCAATCTGAGCAACGCTCGAACTCTTGTCCCCATCCTTCACCTGAGCTTGCAGACGTGCTAGGTGAGCTGTCAGGCCAGACATGGAGGCTGCCTGGGTGTCTTGCTGCTGCCTGAGGCTATCTACCCGATGCACCAAGTCTGTTTCCAAGTGGGCGATGCGAGTCGTGCATCCCTGCACTTGTTGCTCACCCAGTTGTGCCACCTGGACATCACAGGCCTGCGGTCAGTCGTGCTGCTGGCAATTTTTGCAGTCAGCGCAGCTATCAACTATTATTTAGGTTGGAGGAATTAAGAGGCGCAGGCACCGTATGATTGCTGCATAGGCTTGATGGTATGCTGTGCAGGATGCTAGAGGGCGAGCTGACATGTCTACACCAGGCATTCACATGGACAGCATGTCAAGCGTTGGTCTGTGTTGCTGACTGCCAACTGCTGAGATGCAATGGCATGCACAGATTGAGAACAGAGAGCAGCTACACAATTTCACCATCCATCAAAGCCACATTTGTGGTGTTGTCGTGGCTGACAGCACGGATCTTGACATTTGCATGGCAGCCACATCTACTGCTGTACTCTGCTACCGTGGTAAAATGTCAAGATTGTGTGAAAAAGTGTGTCAAAGTGGCCATGCCACAGGAAAAGTATGACCTGATCGATGATGCTGCTCATGGCATCAGTGGCAGCAGTGCTGTGGGCCAAATCAGCCTCCAGGGAAGCCAGCCTGTCCTCAATACGACTGCCAGGATCCCTGCTCCCAGTCTCGCTGGCACGCCCTGAAACACATATCACACTGTGAGAGTGCTTGTCTGTTGTGCCCTTGATAAAGTCAAACGCAGCAGTGCTCAGAAATGCATGCACCATCTGTGACGGTTGTTAAGTTGTTCATCATGTCAACCAGACCATCAGCAACTAAGTGCAAGCATTTCAAACCACGCTGGCAGTCCTTGCTGACGTTGTTATAATCAATATGTTTTTTAGTGCTTTTGAAATAATGGTGTCATATGTGCTCACAGGGACTACTAATTGTGATGAGGCTTAAAGCATGCAGGCCACCACATTCCAATGTGCTAGTGGCAGATATAATTGCAACCAGGCAGTGGCGGTGTATAGCGTACAGGCAAGTCCACAACAATTAAATGCAACCTATAGTAATTGAGATGCACAACAATGGACTAAGATGCGCAATGAGTTGAAATGCACAACAATGGACTGAGATTCATGGTCAGTAAAAAGGATGCGTTTGCATTGCTGCTTGCAAAGCTTTGACAGCCCATCAGTGATGCTCAACACAGCATACAGTGAAGTTGAGCTTACTTGATCCTGTAATGTGTGAGCTGAGGGCTCCTGTGTGCTCATTCAGCCTCTGCAATGCCTCATGTGTTTCCCTTTGAGATGCCGCGCTACTTGCCAACTGCTCTTCATGCTGCCTCAGAGTGTCATTATACAGCTTGAGCTGCTCATCATGAGCTGCTGAGGCTGCCCTGAGCTTGCGTAAGTCCACATGATGCTGACTCATCTCCTCGCTGATCTGACTTGATGTGCTGGCATGCTGTGTCTCAAGCTGACTGTGTGCGTCTTGCATGTCATTGACATATCTGGCAAGATCTGAAGCCATACCATCCACACTTAAAGTCAGACTCTGCTGTGTTTGCTGCATCTGTCCTGTGAGGATCTCCTGAGCCGTCAAGCCCTGTTGCAGCACAGCAGCCTGCTGTAGAGCATCACTGTGCGCCTGCTGCAACTGTTGTGCCTCTGCTTCCTGCCCCTGTAGCCGATGCCTGAGCTCAGCCAGATCTGAGCTGACGTTTTCTGAGGTCTGAGCATCTGACCTGGCCTGATGTTGATCCTGACTCAGCCTTGACATCTCAGTGTGACAATCACTCAGCTGTTGCATGATGCTGATCCCAGGTTGGTCCCGGGCAGTACCACTTGCAAGCTGATCTGGCGCTGTCTGGTGCTTTGCAGCCTGAGGCGGCTGTGCATCGGGTGTGCCTGCTAGTTTGGTCCCAAGCACATCTGCTATGAATTGCAGGTGTCCTTCCATGGCCTCCAGGCGTCCTGTCACTGCTGAATCCAACTGATGCATCTGCACATGCCACGAGGGTTATTCCTTTGCATGAGGGGAAAGCTGATGCACAGGACAATGCTCACACAAGCCCTGCAGTTTCAGACACCAATTGACAAGGGCATTGTATTCCTCAGGATTGCTACCCACATCGCCATACTCCAGGAGGTTTGCATTGCATGACCCATGAGAGCATGAGCAAGATTGCTGAAACCTGAGAGCTTCCAGTGTGATTGTGTTCCAGGCACTGCAACACTGCAAAAGCAAGTGACTGGATGAAAGAAATGAAACAGCGATCAGAGTGGCAAACAACAGCATGAAGGTGCATCTGTTGCAGCCTACACCTGCTGAGACATTCGCTGCTCAAGCCTGTCCGCAGGCTCAAGCCGTGCCACTGCTGCTTCAGCAGTCTGCCAGCGGGTATCAGCTGCGGCCTGGGCTGTCTGCAGGTGCTGTAGACTGGCCTCGACACTGCACATGCTGTCTTGCAACTGCACCATGTCTGACCTGGCAGGCACCTCTGACTGCTGCTGGGCAAGCACAGTCGTCCTAGCCTGCGTTTGCTGTGCAGTGGCAGCCAACTCAGTCAGGTTTGCTTTCAGCTGAGCCACCTCTGCTGTGCTGACGTTCAGAGACCCTGCAGATGCAATGGTGGTCCTTGGTCATGGATGTGAACCATCTTGTGCAAAAGATGGAAGTCATGTTCTGAGGACACAAATTTGGGCAGAGGAGCTCCGATTGTTACCAGTGTCTGTCAAGCAAAAGCCACAAATGACGAGAGACTTGAAAGCTTTCATGCATGGTGCACCTTCCACGGAAGCTATTTGGCTTGTGTGGCTTGCCACAGCTTCCTGAAGGTGCCGCATGAGTGCATGTTGCCTCATGATGCCATTGCCTTCATTTACTTCGCCTGACATCCTTGCAGAGATTCGGGGACTGACTGCAGCGGAAGCTCCATACAGGTCCCACTGCAGGTGCTGGTTATCTGCAGACTTGGATAGACGCGGCAGCTGACTTGCAGCGTGGTTGCTGATCTGCTGGGCTGCGCTGACCTCCAGCCTGAGCTCAGCCAGGGAAGACTGCAGGCAGTGCAACAATTGATGTGCTGCTGTGGGCCAAAAAGATAAATAGTGTACAAATATGATTGCCTACTCCAGCAAGAACGCTGCTGGTACACTATAAGTTCTTGCGTCTCTCTGTCTGTGAGGTGTACATTATCTATGGACACCCTTGCAAACCTTACCTGCACAGTGTTGACAAGTGACGAGAACTCTGCTCTGGCGACACGTGCATCAGTCTTGTATGTCTGCTCGGTCACCTACAAAGCAGACGAATCTTGTGTGCAATATAAGCCATGATACACTAGCAAAGAAATGGTGATCAAACCAGCAGCAACCTTCTGCAAAATTGCCGAGGGGTGGGTGCTGGGGCCGACGGAGGTGACTCGTAAGTTCTTGTCAGTAGCATCTAATATGTTGCATAAGGTTTCCCTCCACGCCATGACAGCCGCACAAGCCTGAGCCTGACCAGGTCACCCGTTTTGTCAATAGCAGACTCTTGTCCTAGCGAGCTCAAGCATCCTGCCCGCCGGGGATCGTTTTATTTATGCACAGTCAAACTTGAACTGTTGACAGCTGCGAGCGTTTTGCGAAACCGAGCTCCGTGCCATCTCCGTGTGCGTAGCTCACTGATGCTCATGGCATGCTATTTAGCAGCATCACACGCATCTGTTGGCGTCAGAAGCATCTGCTTGTAGTATCCACACCCTCGCTGCGGTGAGTTGGGCTTCCAAGCACCGAATTGCTTGTAATTCTATGAGCGCAAGTCTGCTCCAAGTGGTCGCACAGCTGCTTGCGAGCGGCCATTATGGCGATGTGGCCCCTCAGTTGGACGCCATCGAACTACGAGTACGTATGGCCTTGAAGGCGACTAATGCAGACGTGAGTCTGCTGTTTTTGACACTGGTGGTGTGTGCAGACAGTAGACCAAGCAGATCTTGATCATTGGCCATATGCCGTGCAGCTCCTTGGACACCTGTACAACAGCAATCTGTACGAGACTGACTTGACTTGCTGTTGAGTGCATGTTTGTTGAAAACCCTTTACATCATGTGCTGACCACCAACCACCCACCTTTGCGCAGAGAAGATGCCAGGTTTGTATACAAAAGAGCTTCCAGCACTCACAAGCAGGTGACGCTTATTTGGCAGGCAGCTGTGCTGGTACATCTCCAGCTGGCACTTTACCAGACATGCGTTGCTCATAGGACCCACAGCTCAAGGCTGCTTTTGCAACACTACAGCATTTGTGGAATAAGGACTACCAGGTATGCAAACTCTGCGCTCAGACCCACAACGTCTGCTTGATGGCACAGACATGTTTCAGTGTGTGGCATAGCCTCTTCATGTCAACATTTAGTCTCTGAATGCTGCAGGGGTTTTGGCCTCTGCTGACCACAACACAGTGGAGCGAGGTCGCATTGCCTCTAGTCCATGCTATTGCAGCCAAACAGCGGCAGGATGCAGTCAGGCTTGTGTCATATGCCTACTCTAGCATACAGCCTGATCGTTTGGCATCCCTCACTGGCACCAACCCTCAAGAAGCTCTTCAGCGTATAGTCCAGTCACCATCTTTGCATGCTCTTAGCCAAGCCAGAAGTACTCCGCCTTTGCCTTGTGACTGCGGGTTTGGTTTCCTGACTGTTTGGCTAATTCAGTGCTGTGCATACGCAGTTGCCCAGTCAGAGGGATGGCAGATGAATGGGGATGTCATCATGGCAAGCATTTTGGCTAGAAAATTCACATCACGCAGTGCATTTAGATGACATGCTCTCTATGTTCCACATCTTATGGTCGCTGGTCATTTTTGCTCTGTGGTTGTTGTGGGAATGTATTGTGTCAACACTATGGCTGACATGTTGTCTTTCTGTAGGTGAAGCGTAAGGTGCAACCTGATACCCGCAAGGAATCCCAAGATCATCTGCAGCATCTGACAGAGTGAGCTTGCGGCATGTGTATTGCCCCATGCATCTTCATGCCTGTTAATTTTACCAGAGTATCAGGAAAATGCTCTGCCTGCAGGTTTGTGGTCCAACTTGAAGTCTAAAAAAGAAGCTACCAGGTCCCTAGCAGCAATCATCTAGCCCTGATTTGGCATAGATCTTCACTATACTTGCACAAGCATCAAAATGTCAACATGGCAGCATGGCAATACTTGATTGGTCATCATAGAATTCTGATTTCTGGTCGTGTGCTGCAAACATCTCCTGTTGTTCTACCACTAAGTTGAGCAGCATCTGTATATGGATTCACAGTAGCAGTGCTCCCTGAGAAGTGTTGCGATGTGTGGCATCGCCAAGCACGACTTCGGCTTAGCACGCTTGGCCGGACGCCTAATGTTTATGTGATTGGCCTCAGTAGGCGTACCTTATTCACCGCGACCTGGAAGTTACACGACGCTCTTCTGGACTCAGCTTCCTGTTTCAGATGAGGGGTTTTATGCGGTGCAGCAATCTGAGCACAGTCTTGAAGGACGACTAGCTTGAGGTCTTTGCGCCAGTTTGATCGGCAGGTCTGCTTCTATTGCTCTACTTGATAAAATTTGCGCTGAGGAGCGTGATTGTCTCCTGGCTTGCGTGCTCAGTGCAGAAACACAGTTACAGCTCAAAACAGCTGCTGTGCAGAGCATGGGCGAAATCACATTCAAGATACGGCA
>JAABUU010005579.1_pt1 | contig 14008 bp, 12 predicted proteins | sample 5559301 | NCBI WGS metagenome assembly JAABUU01 (sample SAMN10711884, study PRJNA513360) | rock metagenome | isolation source: Antarctica rocks | place: Antarctica: Victoria Land, Richard Nunatak white | reverse complement strand
TAGCCGATGCGGGGGTGAAGCTGGATCACGCTGCGCTCCTCGGGGGAGAGGGCGCCGGGCTTGAGCAGGATGCGCTCGCTGATACCGAGCTTGCCGATGTCATGCAGCAGGGAGCCGAACACCAGCGCCTCCCGACGGTCGGGAGGCAAATCCAGACGGCGTGCCAGCGGAGCGACAAGCTCTGAGACCTCCTCGCCGTGGCCGCTCACCGATGGGTCCTTGACCTCGACGGCATCGGCGAGCATCCGGATCACCGACAGATAGGTGCCTCGCGCCTCACCGTGCAGACGCGAGTTCTCAAGCGCCGCCCCGGCCTGATCGCCGATCGAGAGCAGGACGTCCTCGTCGTGCTCGGCAAAGCCCCCCTCCTTGTTGACGCAGATGACCGCGCCGCTGAACTGATCCTGGATGTAGATGGGGATGGCCACGAGGTTGTCGATCTCCTCATCGGCGGGGCAGGAGCCGTGGACGCGCAGCTCCTGAGTGCTGTCCTCGCGCACCGTGCGATCGCGCTCGATGACCTCGCGGGCAAAGCGCCCGGCCACGGCGCTCTGGGAGGCATCGTGCTCAAAGCCCTGCGCGCAGGCGAAGCTGAGGCCATCGCCGTCCTCGCCGCGCTCGAGCAGCATGCCCTTATCGGCTCCCACCAGCGTGATGGCCATGCGCAGCACGACGGCCCGCAGGTCGTTCCAGTCCCCCAGGGGTCCGGTGCTGTCGTGCAGGTGACGTATCTGCTCGCGCAGCTCACGGCTCCACTCGCGCTCGACCTCGCGGGCGCGCTCCACGCGGGCGCGCTGCCCACGCTCTCGCGAAAGCTCGGCCCGCAGCTGCTCATCGGGCGCTACCGCCCGGTCTCGGCGCAACTCGCGGATGGCCAGGCCGGCCAGGACGATGCCCCCGACCAGGGACACCACCACAGGGGCAAGCAGGTCATGGCGGGCGTGGACGAGCTCGATGCCCCGAGAGAACTTGACCAGATCGGCGATGTCGTCGCCCTGAGCCGCCCGCACGAGCAGATACGCGAGGGGAGCGAGGCTGGCCAGGGTGAGCAGCGCCCATGCGACGGAGGATCCCCGTCGCATCTCCGCCTGCCTTGCTTGGCCGCTCGCCGAGCTCGGCGCTCCCGAGGAGCGCGTCTCGCCGTCGGACGCCACCGTGCGCCGCATGAAGGGGTTGGTACTCGCTGCGATGGCACGCGTCAATTAGGACGGTCTGCATGCAGACCTTTGGGCGCGCTAAGCTTCCGCCAGGTCGTCTGAGGGAGGAAGCGCAGTGAAGCCGAAGGTCCTGGCCAGCGTCATCGGGATCGCCGCCCTGGCGCTGGGCGGCGGAGCGTCGGCGAGCGCAGCCGTCCTGCCCTATCAGGCCAACGACTTCCAGGGCTTTCACGATATTCTGCCGCCGGGGACCAACGGCCTGGCCAACGCCGGGGGGCTGGCCGCCTTCGAGGCAAGCGGCGCCCGCCCGGCGCACTCTGACGACCAGTATGCGATGTACCGTGACCTGGTATACGCCGCACCCAACGTGAAGCCCGCAGATCTCGGACGCTTCTATAAGGACTCAAGCTTCGGCGTCCGCCCCGGCGACGCCGCCGGCACCATCTCCCCGCGTTCAGATGTGACCATCGTGCGCGACAAGGACTACGGGGTCCCGCACATCTACGGGACCACGCGGGCGGGGACGATGTTCGGAGCTGGCTACGTGGCCGCCCAGGACCGATTGTTCTTCATAGACGTGCTGCGCCACTACGGCAAGGGCGAGCTGTCCTCCTTCGCCGGAGGGTCCAACCGGGCCATGGATCGGGGCCAACTGCTCATCGCCCCTTACACCGACGCCGAGCTGGCCCAGCAGGCCCAGAACCTCCCCAAGCTCTATGGCGCCGATGGCCAGCAGGTGCTCGACGACGCCACCAGCTTCGTGGCGGGGATCAACGAGTACATCGCCGAGGCCAAGCTTGACCCCAACAAGATGCCCGCCGAGTACGCGGCCATCAACAAGCCTCAGGGACCCGACAACTGGACGCTGTCAGACATCATCGGCGAAGCGTCGCTGGTGGGGGGCATCTTCGGCAAGGGCGGTGGCACCCAGTTGGCGTGGGGTCAGATCCTGCAGTCCTTTCAGGCCCGCTTCGGGACCAACGCCGCCCCCGCGCTGTGGCGCGACTTCCGCGAGCCCGAGGATCCCGAGGCCCCGGTCACCGTCGATCACGGCTCCTTCCCATACCAGGTTCCCGCGCGCCACCCCGCTGCCGGCAGTACCGAGCTTCCCGACCCGGGGTCGCTGACCCAACCCAACCCGGTCACCCCCGGCGGTCCGGCCGGCTCTCCGGGGACCGGCCTGGGGGCGGGGCTGCTGACCCGCGCCTTCCCCAAGACCGACTCAAACGCCCTGCTGGTGTCGGGTGCCCACACCCAATCGGGACACCCGATCGCGGTCATGGGTCCCCAGGTCGGCTACTTCAATCCCCAGGTCCTCCTGGAGGAGGACATGCACGGCCCAGGCGTGGACGCTCGCGGTTCGGCCTTCGCCGGAGTCAACCTCTACGTCGAGCTCGGGCGTGGGCGCGACTACTCCTGGAGCGCCACCTCAGCCGGACAGGACATCGTCGACGACTTCGTCGTCGACCTGTGCAACACCGACGGCTCGCCTCCCACCAAGATGTCTAACGCCTACATGTTCCGGGGTCGCTGCGTGCCCATGGACGCCATCACGCGGACCAACTCGTGGACGCCCAACGCCGCCGACATGACGCCACCCGGGTCTGAGACCATCACCATCCAGCGCACCCACTACGGCAGCGTGATCGCCCGCGCCACGTCGGGAGGCAAGCCGGTGGCCTACACCGAGCTGCGCTCCACCTTCGGCCACGAGTTCGACTCCGCCCTGGGCTTCTCGGACTTCAACAACCCCGACCGCGTCCACGACGCCCAGAGCTTCCAGCGCGCCGCCTACCGCATCGGCTTCACGTTCAACTGGCTCTACGCCGACAACCGCGACATCGCCTACCTCAACTCGGGCAACAACCCGGTGCGCGACCCGCGCACCGACCCCCTGCTCCCCGTCAACGCCAAGTACGAGTGGCAGGGCTTCAATCCTGACAACCAGACCGCTGCCTACACCCCCTACGAACAGCACCCCCAGGTGGTCAACCAGAACTTCATCACCTCCTGGAACAACAAGCAGGCGCGCGGCTATGAGGCTTCCGACGGCTTCTACGGGACCATCTATCGCTCCCAGCTCCTCGACGACCGCATCCGCGCGAGCATGGCCCACGGCCACAAGCTGGTGCTCACCGACCTGGTCAACGCCATGGAGGACGCCGGGACCGTCGACCTGCGCGCCGACAAGGACCTCCCCTACATCCTCGCGGTGCTGGGCACACCATCCGATCCTCGGCTCGCCGCCGCCGTGAGCTCCCTGCGAGCCTGGATGGCAGCGGGCTCTCACCGCCGCGCGCCCAACCAAACCGCCCCCTATGACCATGCCGCCGCGATCGCCATCCTCGATGCCTGGTTCCCGCTGCTGGTCAAACAGGAGTTTGCACCCGTCATGGGCCAGCCCCTCTTCGATCAGATCGCCGCCCAGCTCACGATCGACAACGCTCCCAACAACGACGGCTCCCACCTGGGCTCGGCCTATGACAACGGCTGGTACGGCTACGTACAAAAGGACATGCGCGACCTCCTGGCCGCCAAGACCACACGGCCCACTCACGCGCGGCGGGTGAGCCACCGGCGACACCACCGCCGGAGCCACCGCCTCGTCCGCCGTCACTCCCGAGTCCGGGCACGCCAGTCAGGCGCCAGGCACCTGCGTCACCACCGTCCGCGCCCGGCGGGCGCCACCGCCTCCGTTGGTCCCCGCGTACTTCAGCCCTACCACCGCATCTACTGCGGAAACGGCGACCTGAACGCGTGCCGGCAGATGCTCATGGCCACCCTCGCCCAGGCGATCGCCGTTGACCCCAACAAGCTCTACACCGACTCGAGCTGCGCCAGCGCGGGCAACCCGATGGGCATCCAGCGCTGCTATGACTCGATCGTCTTCCGACCGCTGGGGGCCATCAGCCAACCGTTCATGGCCTGGATCAACCGGCCGACCTACCAGCAGGCCGTCGAGATCCAGAGCCACCGCCCCCGTTAGCGAAGTCCAGCCGGCTGTCCTTCGCCGACCTCAGCCTCGACGAGGACACCCGAGAGGTGACGCGATCGCAGCGCCCGATCGACCTCACCGTCACCGAGTACGCCCGTGGACGCGGGTTCGCGTCTGCCGAAGCGGGTCCGCGGGGATCGAGGGCGACCGCTTACGGTAGAAACCAGCGATGACACAGGGAGACATCTACAGAGCCGCCCCACCGGTCAGGCTCGCTGCGCTGGCGAGCCTGATCGTGCTGGTCGGATGCGGCTCGCGTGCTCCCGTGGCTCCCTTGGCTGCCGATCGGGTCGCTCAGGCGACGGCCCCGCCCCGGCAGGCCTCGGCGCGGACTTCCACCTGCGGCGGCCACGCTCCGGCGGAGCACGTCATTCGCCGCCGGCGCTGGCTGACGGGGGTGCAGATCACCGAGTACTACCCGGTTCCCGAGCGCTGGTTCGTGGGCTCGACGATGCACGCCCCCGGCCTTCCCGGACGCCACCGGGTGGACTGGCTCTACTCGGCTCGCGGCGTGTCGATGGAGGGAGACGGCATAGACGCCCAGGGACACCGAGCCCACATCGCCGACCTGGGCAACGCGGGATGGGTCAGTGCCAGAGGACGCGCCACGCGCCCACCCCGCTGTGGCGCGGCATGGAGCACCGGTGCACCGGTGTGGCGGGCCGGCGGCTGGCGCAACCGCGGCGGGGCGGTCACCTTCCCTCTGGGCTCAGGCGGTTGGTCAGACGGGCCCGGGCACCCGGTTGGCGGCTACGGGGGCGCCACCTTTGCCCCGGGTCCCTCGCTTCCTCTGCACTACTACCGCAGCGTCGCCGTCGACCCGCATCTCATTGCGCGTGGCAGCCGGCTCTACATCCCCGCCTACCGCGCCATCGGCGGTGGCTGGTTTCTCGCCCAGGACACGGGTGGGGCGATCCTCGGGCGCCACATCGACGTATACCGTCCGCCGCCGGCGACACCGACCGACACCGGTCGGTCCTTCGGCGCTGCCCGGGTGCTGGTCATCCCACCCGGATCCTGAGTCTGCTCGGGCGGGCGCCCCCTCAGCGCTCGGTCGCCCCTACCGGCGAGGCGGCGGCTTGGGCTCCCAAGATGACCGGATCGTCGATGTGACGGCGAAGCCTCACGAAGGCCAGCGCGCCGAGCACCCGGGGATCCACATTGAGATGGTGCAGAACACCAGCACCGCCGCGACCGCCGGGCCGGCATGGACGCCGTAGAGCATGAGCATTCCCACCAGCCCACTCTCCACGGCACCGATGCCGCCCGGGAGGGGAACCTCGTTGGCCAGCATCCCCACCAGATAGGCCATGACCACCGCGCCACCGGGCACGGCGTGACCAAAGGCATGCAGGCAGACCCACAGCACCGCGTTGTCAAAGGTCCAGTAGCCCACCGCCCCGAGCACCCGCCAGCTCGGACGGCGGATGGCCAGGGTGGTGCTGGCCACCCCTGCGCTCAGGGCCCCCCAGCGCCCGCGCCATGCGAGGTCGCACATGGCGTTGACTGCGGTCCCAGGTGACGAGCGCCTCGAGCGAGGATCAGGGTGGCCACGATGGCGGTCGCGCCCACCCCGGCGGGCAGGAAGGTCAACAGTGCGTCATGAGGGCCATCGAGGATGCCCACCCCCATGCCCACGCCGCAGACCACCAACGCCACCGCGTTGACGACGCTGGTCAACGCAAACAGCGCAACCGAGCGTTCGGCGATGCGCTCGGCGGGGGCGCCCTTCAGGCGCAGAACCCAGGCACCCAGGGCGATGCCGCCCGCCCCTCCCATGGAGACCAGCGAGTTGGCACCGAGCTCTGACCAGGCGATGCGGGCGGTCAGGGCGCGCGGGCCCCGCCAGAACACTCCCTGAAAGAGGATCACATAGCTCAGGCACGACAGCAGCTCGAGGATGGTCCCGGCGATCACCCATGCCGGCTCGGCGTCGGTCAGGCGCGCGGCCACGGAATGCAGCCCGGGAACGGCGAGCAGCAGAGCTACCACCATGGCCCGATCACCGCGAGGCTGACGAGGCTGCGGCGTAGCTGGCGGCTGCGGCGGTCAAGCTCGTCGTCGAGGCCGGGCGAGGCCACGGCCTCCGGGCCCGCCGGCTGGGGCCGGCGCCGGGGCGGAGGGTCTCAGGCCGAGGTCGGGCGCACTCATCCGCGGCGGTGAACGGACTGGGACAGCCTCAGCGCCCAGGCCTCACGCCGACCGGTCAAGTCCGACCGGGTAGACGACGCGCCGGCCCGCCGGGGCCTCACCGCGGTCCCGAAGAGCCGATCCCAGTAGGGAGCGCTCACACCGTAGCCGCGCGTGTCGTCCTGGAAGTGGTGGCGCATATGGCGCTCGCGCAAGGAACGACCGACGCGGCTGGTGGGAACCCGGTGGTGGACGAGGTAGTGCAGGGTGTCATAGACCACGTACCCGGTGAGGAATCCGGCGGCAACCGCTCGCCACCCGGGATCGCCCGCGATCACGTAGAAGACCAGGCAGAAGGTGGCCGCCAGCGGGAGGGACGCGCTGGGGGGCATCACCAGGCGTCGTGGGTCGTTGGGGTGGTCGTGATGGACGCCATGGATCAGATAGTGCACGCGCAGGGCGAACCCGCCTTCGGGCTCGAAGTGAAAGACCCCGCGATGCAGCCAGTACTCCGTCAGCGTCCACAGGGCATAGCCGCCGAGCACGCTGATCGCCGCCACGCCTGCTGCCTGGGCGGCCAGGGCCCAGACGATGAGCACGCCGACCATGGGCCCGAAGAGCACGAGCGGGACGGCGGGATGCACCCGAGTGAGGCGATCCAGCGCGTCTGATGCGAACAGAGGCGGCGAGGCGCGCAGCTCGTCGGCTCGCGACGAAGGCGAGTCGGGGCGCGACGGCGACGGCGTAGATGGGGACGAGACGGACACGCAGACTCCTTGTTCCCGGTAGGGACGATGGGTATGCCGCGCCAACTTAGCAAGTCGTTGCGCGCACAATTTATTGGTCCCGATCGCGTCGGGGGTGCTCCGTGCCGTGATTCGCCTTCCCCGGGCCGATCGCGCGTCGTCGGAGCGTCGGTGGGGCATAGGTGGTGTCCCCTAACCTGCCATGTCGATGGGCACAGCTTCACCCGGCGTCAGACCCGACGGCTTTCGCTGGCAGGATGGCGAGCGCCTGGTGTGCTTCGGCCCCGGCGTCCTTGACGACGTCGGTGAGCTGCTGGGGCAGGGCTACACGCTGCTCAGCACCGAGCGCTCGCGGGCCAGCGCACCCACCGTGGCCGCGCGCGCCGGCCTGATCCTCACCGTCGGGCCGGGGCGCGTTGATGGCGTAGCTGCGGGACTGCGCGAGCAGGTCCAGGGAGAGCTGCTCGTCGCCCTGGGCGGCGGTCGGGTGATCGACACCGCCAAGGCCCTGGCCGCCGCCGACCCTCCTCGGCGGGTCGCGGCGATCCCCACCACCCTGTCGGGCGCGGAGATGACTCGCGTGCACCGACACCTGGCCGGGATACCGCCCGACACCCCTCACGTGCGCCCCGCCGTGGTCATTTGCGATCCCGCCCTGGCGGCCTCTCAAGCTGAGCCGGACCTGGCCGCCAGCGCGGCCAATGCCCTGGCTCATGCCGTCGAGGGCCCTCTCACCCCGATGGCCAGCCCCGTGCCCACCCTGGTGGCTCATGAGGGCGCGCGTCTTCTGCGCGTGGCCATGGCCGGCGCGGGGGTGGACCGCGACAGGCTGGCGCTGGCAGCCCTGCTCTGCGGCTATGCGATCGACTCAAGCGGCTACGGCCTGCATCACGTCCTCGCCCAGACCCTCGTGCGCGAGACCGGGGTCGGTCACGGCCCGGCCAATGCCGCCCTGCTGCCCACACGCTCAACGCACTGCTGATGCGTTTTCCCGAGGAGCTTGACGCCCTGCAGGCGGCCATGGGCTTCGATCCGCGGCTGCTGGCGATCGAGCTTGCCGACCGGGCCCAGGCCCGGCGCCTGCGCGACCACGGCGTCGAGCATGAGCGCCTGGCCAGGCTGGCCGACGCCGCCGCCCAGCGACCGGAGCTCGGTCTCACCCCTCCGGCCGCAGACTCCACGGAGCTGTTGGGAATCTATGAGGCGGCCTGGTGAGCGAGCTCGACCTCCTGACCGAGACGGTGGCGCAGGTGCCCGCGCGCTGTGGCTACGCAGAGGCGCGTTGGCTGAGTGAGCGCCATGAGCGCGTGGCCGTGCGCGGGGGCCGGGTCGACGAGCTGGCCAGCGACCGCCGCGAGGGCATCGGGGTGCGCGTCCGCGTGGACGGCGCCTGGGGATTTGCCGCCACCCGCGACGTCAGCGCCGCTGGGGCTCGCCGGGCCCTGGCGCGCGCGGTGGCGCTGGCCCACGCCCAACCGCTCACCTCCATGCGCACCCTGGCTCCCGTGGAGCCCGCGCGCGGGCACTGGAGCAGCCCGTGTGCTCGCGACCCGTTTGCCGTGTCGATGGAGGAGAAGGTCGAGCTGCTGGCGGGCGCCGAGGCGGCGATGCGCGGTGATCGGCGCATCGTGCGCAGCGAGGCCGAATGTCAGTCGCGGCGCACCGACAAGGCCTTCGCCTCGACGGAGGGAGCCGCCTGCACCCAGCGGATCGTCGAGTGCGGCGGAGGCATCCGCGCCGTCGCCGTCGATGATCGCGAGGTCCAGGTGCGCTCCTACCCGGGCGCTCACGGTGGCAGCGTGGCCGCCGCGGGCTGGGAGCACCTGGTCGGCCTGGCGCTCGAGGACCAGGCTCCGCGAGTCGCCGCGGAGGCCCTGGAGCTGCTCAGCGCCCCGCAGTGTCCCGCCGGGATGAGCACGGTAATCCTCCACGGCGAGCAGCTCGCCCTGCAGATCCACGAGTCCATCGGTCACGCCCTCGAGCTTGACCGCATGCTGCTGGGCGAGGCCTCCTACGCCGGCACGAGCTGGGTCTCGCCCGAGGATGTCGGGCGCCTGCGCTACGGCTCCGACGCCCTGACCGTCACCGCCGACGCCACCCTGCCCGGGGGCCTTGGCACCTTTGGGTGGGACGACGAGGGCGTGGCCGCGGGGCGCACGGTACTCATCGACCACGGCCGTCTGCAGGCGACACTGTCTGATCGGGAATCGGCGGCGACGGTCGGGCTCAGCGGCTCGGCCGGCTGCGCGCGCGCCGACGGCTTCTCGCGACAACCGATCGTACGTATGACCAACGTCTCCATCGCTGCGGGAGAGGCGGGCAGGCTGCAGGACCTGATCGCCGACACCGACGACGGCCTCTACCTGGAGACCAACCGGTCGTGGTCGATCGACGATCGGCGCCTGCACTTTCAGTTCGCCACCGAGGTGGGGCGCGAGATCCGGAGCGGGCGCCTGGGACGCCTGTACCGAAACCCCAGCTACGCCGGGATCACCCCGAGCTTCTGGACGGGCCTGGACGCCGTGTGCTCAGCATCGGAGTGGCGCCTGTGGGGCCTGCTCAACTGCGGAAAGGGGGAGCCGGGCCAGGTCATGTCAGTCTCCCACGGGGCCTGCCCCGCTCGCTTTCGGGGAGTTCAGGTGGGGGTGGCGTGAGCCTCACGGAGTCAGCCCTGGAGCTCGCCGAGCGCGCGCTGGGTCACAGCAGCGGGGAAATGCAGGTGACGGTCATCCAGGAGCGCTCCGTGCTCTCGCGCTTTGCCCGCTCGACACCGACCCAGGCCACCGAGGTCGACGACCTCACCGTCCACTTCCTGGGCGTTGCCCGCGGGGCGACGGCGTCGGCGACGACCAATGCCACCTCAGACGCCGGACTGCGCGATGGGGCACGCCGGGCCCAGGAGGCCCTCAGGGTGACGGTGAGCCACGGTGGCGGCGACTATCCGGGTCTGCCTGCTCCGGCGCCCGTGCGCACCCACTCGGGGCATGACCTCGCGACCGCTGCCCTGGAGGCCTCCGGCGCACTGGAGCAGGCCTTTGCCGGTGCCGGCTCGCGAGACCTGGAGGCCTTTGGGGCGTGGACGGTCGGTGAAGTGGTCACGGCCATCGCCTCAAGCGCCGGAGTCCGGGCCAGCGACGCCGTCACCGACGCCCACATGAAGGTGACGTGCCGCGACCGGCGGGGGCGCAGCGGATTTGCCGCGGCCACGGCGGTGCGCGCCAGCGATCTGGACCCTGGCGCGCTTACGCGGCGGGCGGCGGAGAAGGTCACCTCCGAGGAGCTCACCGATCTCGCCCCGGGCCGGTATCCGGTGGTGCTTGACGCCGAGGCGGTGGGAAGCCTCCTGGACTTCCTGGGGGGGCTGGGGTTCAACGGGCTCGCCCACGCCGAGCGCCGCGGCGCCCTCTGCGGTCGCCTGGGGACGCGGGTGGCCGCGGCAGGGGTGAGCCTGTCGGACTCACCCCGCTCTGCGGCGACGCTGCCCCGGGCCTTTGACGCCGAGGGGGTCCCCAAGGGGCCGATCACGCTGATCGAAGACGGAGTGGCCGTCCACGTGGTTCACGACGCCGCTCGGCGCGTCGCGCGGGAGGCGCAGCTCAGAGCACCGGTCATGCGCTGGAGCCGGGGGGCGCCGCCGACGGGCCTGCACCCACCAACCTGGTCCTCACCGGCGGTGGCGCCGCCGATGTCGAGGAGCTGGCCGCGCCCATTTCCCGGGGCCTTTACGACGCGTCTGTGGTACGTAAACCCCGTAGCGGAGCGCGAGGTCCTGCTCACCCGGATGACGCGCGACGGGACCTTCCTCATCGAGGAGGGCCGCATCACCCGGCCGGTCAGAGACGTGCGCTTCACCGATTCGGTGCTGCGGATCCTGGCGGCCACCGAAGCGCTGGGGGCGCAGGTGCGGCTGGTGAGCGACGGTGACTACTACGGTCGGCGCTTCGCCAGCGGGGTGGTGTGTCCCGCGCTGCGGGCCACCGGCTTCAGGGTCACCGGCGCCAAGCCCGGCTAGCGCCCGCGCCCGTGGGCTCAGGCCCAGGGCTTCTTGAGCAGGAGGATGGTGTTGAGGGTGAAGACCACGGCGAAGCCGATCGTCCACCGGTTGAGGTTTCGCTCAACCAGCGAGCCTCCGCCCAGGGGGCCCTGCCCGCTGCCCACGCCAAAGGCGCCCGACAGCCCCGCGTCCTTGCCCGAGTGCATGAGCACGAGGAAGATGAGGACCACCGAGACGATGACCTGCAGGATCGACAGAATCGTCTCCACAAAGGCAAGCTTAGCCGACGGGAGGCGCGCCCTCACCGCTCACGACCGTTGCCCCAAAGCGTCGATTCGGTCGAGGATGTCGATGGCCTCGCCGCGCAGGGACCGGTCGACGGCGCGGTAGTCGGTGTCAGAGAGCTTGCCGGTACGGAAGTCGAGCTCGGCGTCACGGATCTCGCGGTACTTGGCCTCCTTGGCCGCCTCGAGCTCGGCGCGCTGCGCACCGGGGGAGTCGGTGGCCCCGCGGCGCAGGGGAGCGGTCACCGTCCCCAGCACCAGAGCGATGATCACCATGAGCGCCAGGACCGCGAGCACGTTCACGGCATGGGACTCCGGCCCGCCTGCCTCGACCCTAGGCGGAGCGGGCGGGCCCGGGGGCCGGCCCGGCGGGCGCGGGCTGGATTCCCCGGCCCAGCCGGGCCGGGTAGCCGACCCGGGCGCGCCGGCGCACGGCTCGCCGGGCCGGCCACAGGGCGGTCAGCCCGCCGCCCAGGACGATCAGCCCCCCGATCCAGATCCAGGTGACCAGCGGCGAGTCGATGAAGCGAAACTGAGCCGCCGGAGGGTGGGAACGGTAGTGGCCGGCGATGGCGGCCAGGGCCACCAGCCCGAGATCGGGACGTACGGAGGGCACCACCCGGTTGCCGCCGTCGACCAGCGGCTGCAGGGCGCCGATGTCGGGCTGGATGGCACTCCACAGGTCACGTCGCAGTCCCGCGCGCATCGACACGTGGCTGGTGGCCTCACCGCCGATGAGCTGTCCCACCGAGCCCTGGGTGGAGTCCATCGACGGGTAGTAGCCGCGGCTGGGCTCGAGGGTCGCCACCCGGTGGCCACCCTTGCTCACGTCGACGATCGCGCCGAGATCGAGAAAGGCGCCCGTGTGACGCGGGTCGTTGGCCACCGAGGCGGTGGCCCGCACGTAGGTCAGCCGGTAGCCGCCCACCTTCGCGCTCTGCCCCGGCGACAGGCGCACGTCGCTGGCGTGATCAAAGGTCGACGAGGCGGCCACGCCGGCGAACAGCACCGCCATGCCGACGTGGACGAGATAGCCGCCGTAGCGGCGCCGGTTGCGACGCACCAGGGAGGCCAACGCGCTGGGCACCGACTCGGCGGTCATCGCCCGGCGGGCCCGGGTCCCGCGCCAGAACTCCTGACCCACGCTGCCCAGCACGAAGGCGCCGGCGGCGAACATGCCCAGGGCCAGCGGCTGTGAGCCCAGGCCGGCGATGAGCAGGGCGAGCAGGCAGACCGCGGCGCCACCGAGGGGCACGAGGAAGTTTCGCCGGGCGTTGAGCGCGGTGGCGCGTCGCCAGGCGATCACCGGTCCGATCCCCGACAGCAGCACGAGCATCAGCGCCAGCGGCACCGTGTAGCGATCAAACCAGGGAGGCCCGACCGAGGCCTTGGAGCCGGTCACCGCCTCGGAGATAAGAGGAAAGAAGGTTCCCCAGAAGACTACGAAGCACAGCCCCACGAGGACGACGTTGTTGGCCAGGAACACCGATTCGCGGGAGAGCAGGGAGTCCAGGCGGTGATCGCTGCGCAGGGAGTCCCGGCGCGCCACCACCAGGCCCACCGATGCGGCCACGAGCACGGCGATGAGCACGACGAAGGGGACCCCAAGGGTGGAGGCCCCGAAGGCATGGATGGAGCTCAGGATCCCCGAGCGCACCAGGAAGGTGCCGATGATGGCCAGGATGCCCGTGGCCAGCACCAGCGAGACGTTCCACACCCTGAGCATGCCCCGCTTCTCCTGGATCATCGCCGAATGCAGAAACGCCGTCCCCGTCAGCCAGGGCAGCAGGGCGGCGTTCTCCACCGGATCCCAGCCCCAGTATCCCCCCCACCCCAGCTCGGCGTAGGACCAGCGCGCGCCGAGCAGGATGCCGATCCCCAGAAACAGCCACGCGCCGAGCGCGAAGCGCCGGGTGGCGGCGATCCACTCCCCGTTTACCCGGCGGGTGATCAGGGCCCCCAGAGCGAAGGCCAGCGGGATGGTGCTCAGGGTGTAGCCCGAGTACAGCAGAGGTGGGTGGATCATCATGCTCGGGTGGCGCAGGAGCGGGTTGAGCCCCGCGCCCTCGAGCGGCGCCGGTGAGCTGGTCTGAAAGGGGCCGGCGTAGAACACGAGCAGGGAGGTGAAGAACGCCCCGAAGCCCAGCAGCACCGCCGTGGCGTAGGGGGCGACCTCACGCAGGCGCCGGCGCGTGAGGAACAGCACCAGGCTCGACCACAGCGACAACAGCCACACCCACAGCAGCAGCGACCCCTCCTGGGAGGACCACATCGCCGCCGCCTTGTACAGCGTGGGGGTGGTGGTGGACGAGTGCCCGGCCACGGTGTCAAAGCTGAAGTCCGAGCGCACAAACGCGACCTCGAGGACGACAAAGGCCACGCTGAGGACGCCGGCGAGGGCGTAGACCGCCCTCCGTGCCGAGTCGGCCCACTGGCGACGGCCCGTCCGCGCGCCGTACAGCGCGGCGGCGATCCCGTAGGCGCAGATGGCCAGCGCGAGCAACAGGCAACCCCGACCCAGCCCCGCCATCAGCGGCTCCCGGGGTCCGGACAGGCAACGCTCACTGCTGCCGGCCCGGGCGCTGCGCGGAGAACTTCGAGGGGCACTTGGTGGTCAGCGAATCGCGCTGTCCGACGAACCCGGCGCCCTGGCGCTGGACGGTGACGATGACCTCGCGTCCGGCGCGGAAGGGGTCGGGGAC
>JAABUU010005578.1_pt1 | contig 14008 bp, 15 predicted proteins | sample 5559301 | NCBI WGS metagenome assembly JAABUU01 (sample SAMN10711884, study PRJNA513360) | rock metagenome | isolation source: Antarctica rocks | place: Antarctica: Victoria Land, Richard Nunatak white | reverse complement strand
AGGACCTGACTAAAGTCGTCGAGTGTAGGAGCCGACAGCGAGAGGTCGAACAGCGTATCAAGCTGGGCTGGCTCGGAAATCGCGCTGATGCGTGCGACCAGTGACTCCGACAGCGGGCCAAAACGGCTGGACACGACCTTCAATATGTCGTCGCGCCTCGCTTGCCCCCTGCCCTGCTCCAACCCCTGCTCCAACCCCTGCTCGCGTCCCTGCTCCAGCCCTTGCTCCAACCCCTGTGCCATGCCTCGCTCCAAGCCCTGCCGTAAGCTCCGCTCGAGCACCGACTCCAACACGTTCGTCGCCATGAGATCCTCCACCAATCGATCGAACGATTCCCGTCCCATATAATGATACGCCAACGCCAGCAACGTGCCGACAGCCCGCTGTTGTTGTCCCTCCGGCAGCGTGCGCGCCAACTCCAACGCCGCGGTCACGATCTCCTCAAATGAGCGATGATGCGCCATCAAAGGTAAGAATACAAGTTCCAGCCGGTCGTTCTCGTCCAGGGCTTCGCCGCGCGCCACCTGTTCACCCAAGCGCCGGTACGCCTCGTCCCCATCGCGCTGTCCCAGGAATATGTTTTCGACCGTGTAGTGTATCGAGATAAGGTCGAGGGACGCCGGCGCCGTCGCGACCGCCGGGCCATAAATGACAACGGTGTGGATCCGCCGATGATGCTCCTGGTAGAGACCGACATCATAGGACAAAAAGCGCGGCAAGACGTCCGACCGATACTCACTCTGGTACTCCAGGTGCAGCAGGGTGTCGTCGTCAAGCTCAAAGACGGTGTCGAGGCGCTCAGTACGCAGGGTAAGTTGGGGCAACTCGGTCGGGTAGGCGCGCACGATACGCGGGATAGACAATCCGAAATAGCTTGATAGCGCCGTCGCCAGTTGCTCGGCCTCCAGCTTTAGAATGACGTCGAGCGCGTGTACGGTCACATGTGTGTCGGCCATTGCTTACAGCTCCTTTATAATTCGTGCGGGGACGCCCGCGACGATGGTGTTGGGCGGCACGTCGCGCGTGACGACGGCGCCAGCGCCAACGATGGCGTTGTCCCCGATGTGGACGCCGGGAAGAATGACAGCCCTGGCCCCCACCCACACGTTGCGGCCGATCACGACGGGCCGCGTGATGAGCCCGCGTGAGGCGATGGGCTCACGACCGCGCCCCATGACGTGGTTATCGTCGTGGATCGAGACACCCTCGCCGAACAGGGAATAGTCCCCGACCGTCAGGCTCTCTTGCACCACGACGTGACAACACCGGTTGAAGAAGACGCCGTCGCCCAGCGTGACTCGCCCCATGAAGTGGCCGGTGAAATCGCGCATGAAGCGCACCTCGCGCCCAAAGCGGACCCGCGCCCGTGGCCCGATGACGATATCCGCTCCTCTCCCCACATGGACGTAGCCGGTGCGTAGGTTGCGGCGGCGCAACCGCAGCCGCAGCAGGGCATAGCGACACAGCAGCACGGCGTTGCGGCCCGTCAGACGTGGCCGCGCGTCATGGTACGCTGAACGGGGACCGTGCGGAATCCCCCTCGACGCCCTCACCGCGGACGCGACGGAACCGAGAGCGGCCAGGTCAACGCGCGCGTCGATTGGCGCCTCGACCGGCGCACGTTCGTCATGGGATCGCATCATCGCGCGGCCCACCTTTGCTCGGAAGGACTACAACCGCCGGCTGTGTCAACATAGGGCGCAGGTTCGCCGCGCGGCCCCACCGCCAGCAGTCCTCGGCCAAAGGCGTACGCGAGGAACGCCGCGGACGTACGGCGTGGCGGCGTCGACAGCACCGCCTCGACAAAACGTTCGAAGTCGCTGGCCCACCGCTCATGTGTCCGGTCCGCGACGAGTCGCCGCGCTTCCCCGCCAAAAGACGCGCGCCGGCACGGATCAAGCGCCAATGTGAGCATGCGCGCCGCGAACGCCCATGTGTCGGCTGGCGGCACAATGTAGCCCGCCCGCCCATCCGGGAGCCGGCGCCGAATGTCGCCGGCCGCCTCGGTGCAGATGACCGGCAGCCGCGCCGCCATGGCCTCCTCCACGACGAGACCGTGAGGATCGCCGAGCGTGGGAAAAACCAGCGCGTCGGCGAGCGCATAATACAGTGGCAAGTCGCATGGCTGCACGAAGCCCGTGAACACGACATCCGGAAGCCCCTGAGCCGTTGCCCGGTAGCGCGATTCGTCCACACCGTCGCCTACGATCAACAGCGAAACGTCACGATGGCGCGCACGGACGAGCCGGTACGCGTCGAGCAGGTAGTCCAGCCCCTTGCCCGACCATAACCGGCCAACGTACAGGAAGACGCAACCACACAGGCCCAAATCAGCGCGTCGTCGCGCGCGCTCCGTTGGGCCAACCGAACACGCGGCGGCGAAGTGGTCGACGTCGATTGATTGTGTGACCCTATGCACGCGCGCGACAGGTAGGCCGTAGCGATCGGCCAAGCGAGCGCCGTCGGGTCCCGGCGACTTGGCGCCGTCCACCGCCCGGAACAGGACGTGTTTGCCGGCTTCCTTCCACCAGGCGCGTTCGCTCCACGCGTCGTAGTTGGGCAGGACGCGCAGAGCCGTGCGCGAAGCGGCGGCACGGGCGCCCAGGACACCGAGCGCAAACGGCGCGCGCCACTGCCGGCCGAGATAGGAACGCTCCGGGATGAAGCGCGCGCGAAAGGCCCACGCGCGCACGTCGATATCCCAGCTGCGATCCGGCTCCCGCTCCGCATTGAACCAGGCTTCAAAGGCGATGGCGCCGCGCCCCGTGAGGGCGTTAAAGCGCGCGACCATATGCGGTGAGGGAATGTTCTGCCAGTACACAACGTGTGGCTTACGCATCAACGCTCCGTCCTTTCGTCACCATCATCCTGGATGGCGCCCTCCATCCTTTTATATAAACGCCCCAGCTACGCCGGTATGCGCTACCAATGTGTATAGCCACAAAGACGCCGCCGCAGACCTGGGCGATGAGCCAGACCAGACCCGCTCCCGCGATACCCAGGAGCGGGAGCGCGACCCAGGCCAGCGCCAGCGCGACGACGGCCATACCCACGTTCAACCCCGCAGCGCGCCACACCTGTCCCCGCACGCGGAGCATACTGACATAGACGTTCGTGAGCGCGTCGGGCACGGCTGAGAGGACGAGTAGCGCCAGCAGGGTCAGCCCATGCCGCGCATACTCGACTCCGAACAAGCCCATGATCATGGGGGCGATGGGCAGGAAGACGAGCAGGGCGGGGCCCAGCAGCGCCGCGATCATCAAGCCCGCGCGACGCGCCTGACCTGGCAGCACCCCCGGACGGTGCGCCCCTTCGGCAAATAGAGACACCGCCACAGCAGGCGAGATCATGAAAAACAGACTGCCCACCTTCCAGGACGTGTAGAAATAGGCGTTCGCCGTCGTCGACAACCGCGCCGTCACGAGGAGCGGCAGCAGGTACATCGGGGCCGAGCCGCCCAGGTTGATGAGGTGCTGCCCCATGAGCGAGCGCGGCAGCACCCGCATTTCCTTCGCCGTGCCGCGCGCCGTGCAACGATAGCCGCGTCCGAGTCGACTAAGCTGGACGAAGCCCACGACGCAGGAGATGGCCGTGGACAGGACCCACGACATGAGAATACCTTTACCGGACGGCCCCTGTTGTAAGAGCGGCGTCACGAGCAACGGTATCTTCACCACCGCGAACAGCGCGCCGCGCGCGAGGACATGGCCCGCGGCCCGCTCGGCCACGAAAGCGCCGTCGAGCGTCGTCGACACGGTCCACAACGCCACACCCGCGATGAACAGTAGCGTGTAGGAGGGGTCGGCACCGGTGTCCAGTGGCGCCGAGAGTACCGGCAGGATGACGGTCACGACGCCTCCGACGATCGCGCCCGACAGCAGGCTGAGGATGAGCGCGGCGTTGAGCGTGCGCGACCAGGCAGGGCCGTTAGAGCGGCCCGGCAGTATCACGACCAGCGCCGATCCAAGGCCAAGGTTGGCGAGCAACGCGGCCAGAGTCATGGCGGAGACGATGGCAGCGCCGGAACCGACGACGCGCGGTTGGTAGGCGCGCGCGGCCACGACCCAGTACACGTAGCCGAGCAGGGCCGTGACGATCGTCGCGCCCATGTTGTAGGCGCCGTTGCGCAGCAGCGAATCCTGACGCAGGCGCGTCAGAACGCAGGGCGCTCTCCGCACCACGAGCCGCCAGTTCCGCACGCGCACAACCATATCCACTCCTACTCTTGTATAGCCTGACGCCCGCGGCACGTGGCCTCGTAGACGGCCTCGATTCTTGGCACTGCGGCAGCAGCGCTGAAAGAGGCGGCGCAACGCGTTGCCCCCGCGCGCCCCATCCGTGTGGCCAAGTGGGGATTGTCGACCAACAGGCGCAGCGCCCGCGCCAGCGCCTCCGTATCGCCCGGCGGGACCAACAATCCCGTCTCGCCCTCGCGCACGATCTCGATCGGGCCGCCCGCGCGGCTCGCCACGACGGCCTTACCGCGCGCCATCGCCTCGATGAGGACGAGGCCAAACGGCTCGGGCCACAACGCCGGGCTGACCAGGAAGCGGCATCCGTCGATCGCCGCGATGACATCATCGTGGGCGCGGTCTCCTATCGCGATAACGCCCGCGGGCAGGACGGTAGGCGTGTCCGGACACGCTGGCCCAACGAGCACGAGCGGGATGTCGCGCGCGAGGCGCGCGTAAGCGTCGAGCAGGAGATGTAGCCCCTTGTGCCGCCCCAGCGCGCCGACGAACAGGATGTACGCATCGGGCAAGCCGGGCAATCGACGGTTGCCCGGATCGCGTAGCACGTCGTCGCGCACGAAGTTGGGGACCGTGTCGACCCGCGCGGCGTCCAGCAGGCCGGTCCGCGTGTGCGCGCCGGCGACATGGGAGCTGATGGCGATGAAACGACCGATGCCCGCGACGCCCTTGTGTCCTAGCGCCAGCCCGGCCGTGACCGCCAGGCCCCGTGGCCGTCCATACATCGTAGGAGCGCAACGTAAACAATCCCAGCCCAGGCCGGTAGTACACGGGCGCGCGTCAGCGTAAAGCATGGTCTTCTTGGGACACAGCAGGGCATAGTCGTGCAGCGTGAGCACGGTGGCGATGCGGCGCGCGCGACAGATCGGTAGCGCGGACAGCAGCGCCCAGGAGTGCCCATGGACGACATCAGGCTGTACGTGCGCGATCAAAGAAGCTAACTCATGCGTCACCCCTGGGTCGGGGAAGGGCGGATGGTAGCGCTTGCGCGGCTGTGTGTAGAGCAGCGGCAGACGCTGGGCCAGCCCGCGCAGACGATAGACGGTGAGCCCGTCGATCTCTTCGTAGAAAGGTAGACCGTCCTGCCATAGAGTAGCGATGACCACGGTATGGCCGCGCTGTCGCAACTCCTGGCTCAGTTCGGCGATGGCGCGCTCAGTCCCTCCGATGGTGGGCAGATAGAAATCGCTGACCATGAGTACTCTCATCGCTTCACGTCCGCCCCATCCCCGCGCACAACGGAGCCGGCGCCGTGCCGGCGCGAACCCACAGAACCAGCGGGCGCAGCGGCGTGCGGCTGCCGCGTTGGTGTAGGGTGACACTGAGCCGATGCAAACAGGCGGCGACTGATATACGTCCGCTTACCGCGCCAGTCCACGTCCTTCCTGGCAGGACCACGATCGTATAGGCGCGCCAGTGCGCGTCGTCGAGCAGTGGCGAGATCCGGTAGACCTGTCGCCGGCCCGTGTTGTTGGCGACCCCGACCGTGACGGCGAACCGGCGACCAGGCGCAACCGTGATGACCGTGTCGACGCGCGCCCAGCGGCCGGAGAGGTAGAACGCCGTATACGGGGCGGCTGGTACGGTAGACAGCGCGCGCGCCGCGCCGGCGACACTGACTCCGGCGCACACGACGGCCACGACCACGCCCAGCCCCCACAGGGCCAAACGTGTTTGATCGACGGCGCGCCTGCCTCCAGGAAACAATGGCTTCCGGTCCGCCGCGTGTGAGGGCTGGAGACCCCTGGTCCCGCCAGAACCGCTCGTGCGCGACACGCTGTGTGAGGTAAGGCGCCACGCGGCCACTGCCGTCAGCGCCAGAAAAAAGGCGTCCATGCCGCCCAACACACTCCCCATGCGTAGGGGCAACCCGATAACGTACAAGGCCAACGCCAGCAGCGGATAGAACGCCATACCAAGCAGCCCGGCCAGCGCCAGTAGCGGCGCCGCGTCTAGGGGCAGACGCCGGCCGAAGAGAGTCAGCAGAAGCGCGTAGCCCGGCGTGAGCAGCGCGAGCGGCAGCACGACCACCGCGCGTGGCGCCGGTGGCAGCGCGACGACGGCCACATTGAGCATGACAAGCGCCGCGACAAGAGCTTGAACGGGGGACGCTACGGAAACACGCAGGGGCGCCCGGCGATGGGCAAATGGATACATCATGAGCGACTCCCCAACTGATGCGGCGTCGATTGGTGATTCAGCCTCGTCGACGCGTGTGCTGCAAGCCGTATCAGGGGACGAGGTAGGTCAAGCGATGCGAAATCGAAGCGGTAGATCGCCAGGTTGTCGCTCTGGTACACCGGGATCGTCCACGGAAGCCGGTTATATCTATCGAGCGCGGCCAGTGGCGGCGGTGTCTTACGCCGGAATGCCTCGGGCTCGTCAGGCTCGAAGTACACGCCGATACGCGGCAGATAGCGCGCCATCCGCCGATCGACGACCATATAGCGGTAGTTGGAGGTCCGCAACTCGCGCAGCAACAGGGCGCTCGGGCGATGCGTCGAGAAGTAGAGTTGCCAGACCGGGAAACCGGCCGACGGCGCGGCCGGCCACTGTCGGCCAAACGAGGCCAGGGCCAGCCCGCTGAAGCGGTCAGCCACCACACGCCTGTCCGAACCCTGTGTCGCCGTGAACCATTGCGTCAGCCCCAACAGTTCGGGCGTGAGCGAGCGCACGTCCGAGCCGTAGACGTACGGACCTGGAAGTCCATGGATACAAACAATCTTTTCCGTTCCGCGTGACCGTGCCCGTCGAGGACCCGGTGATTGCCTACGAAGCCGCTGTTTTGGAAAACATACGGAGCTTCCTCAACGAGTGCAAGGATACCAGCCCCTTGTTAAGGACCTACGCCGCGTGGCCTGGCCGGATGGTCTCTCCGAGCTTCGTCACGAAGCACTTCCGTACATGGTCGGCAGCCTGCACGGCGGCGAGGGCGGCGACCATTGAGCGCCACACCAGCACTAGAAGTTCTGTGGCAGCGCGTTAAACTGGAACGAAACGACGACAAGTCGTTGGATTGGAGCCTGTGATGAGATCAGTCGTCTTTTGTATCCGACACGGCAACGGTGAGAGAGCCGTCTACGATGGTTTCCTTCACGAGGTAGATGTGCTCTTCATAGCGACGGCCAGGGCCGTTGAAGAAGGTGCGCTGGCGGCTCTAGTCGCCTGTAATGAGTGGTCGGACTATTACGAGGACGAGGAGGACGAGGAGGACGAGGAGGACGACGCCGGTGGCGACGACGATGACCCTCCTGGCTTCCCGAGCCTGGACGAGATATGGGATAGCGATGGAGGGCTACGCCACGCGACCCATGCGTTCTACTTCTTCGCGGAGCGCACGCCCATCGACGGGATCGGGGAGGTGTTCGAGAACATCAGTGTCGCATCGGGCGTTGTTTGGGAGGTCCACGGCGCTGCTACCATGCGCCAACTGCGCGACGCGCTGCGCGACGAGTACAAAATCGTCGTCATGCAAGACACCGACTACGCCTACCCAGCAAGCATCGAGGCTGCCGAGCAGATGATCACCCAAGCGCGCAAGCGCCGGAAGCTAGAGTAATGAGCATGGTGTTCACGGTCTAGACCTGGACCCTTGTGCGCAGGCACCGAACGGTACAGCGCATTGGTGTGGCACCTGCTGACAGAGAACTACCTCTGCACATCGCCGTGATAGTAGGCATGGGCCAGAGCCGTATGCGACCGATCCAGTCAGCGGGCGAATACCCTGTCCCAGGGGACTTGTGCCTGTGCGATAACGTTGAAGGGATAGATAGAGAGCATCGCGATCTCGCCATGATACCACGCTGCAAGAGAGGCGACGCAGACAGGGACCCTATCCCTGTCTGCGTCGCCTCTCTTGCAGCGTGGCCGACTGTGAACTTCTAGACGAAGGTGAAGGTGCGGGTACCGATCAAGGTCTGACCATCATCAACCTCGATCATATACTTCCCCGGACCGGAAGCGCCTGTTGCCTCAAAGACCGCCGCTAGTCCAACGGCTGCCAAACCGCCGGAGAGCGACTGGTCATACTGCATCCGACCAACTTCACTATAGCTACCGTCACGATTTACGCGAGATACGATGATGGTGTTCGTCGTTGACGTGAACGTATCGCCCTTGGCTGCCCATGCTAGGCGGGCATTGCTAAGTTGCCCGTCAGTCATATGTAAATCGTCCCGCGTGCACACAACGTTGCTGTGGCTGTAATGTTGTCCTGTGCACACATGCACACCATCGTACATGCTGGCAGGGTATGAACTTGCGTTCGCGGCGGTGGCACCACCTACACTAACGCTCACGGCGATCAGACCGATAGCGACATATCGTCCTAGCTTCATAGTGTCTCCTGATGGGCTGTCACGCATCGTTACATCAAGCTCATGTGACCAATGTGCGTGCGTGTTATTTCCATACGGTCACAACCTACACTGTTCATACTCCCGCGTGGAAGCCCCGGATGGGTACCTAGCAAGGCTTCCACCCGAGGGGGCCTAAAAGGGGTAACGCAACTAATCGCCGTTGCCGTCACGCACTTCTATTTCAACTACCAGGTATTAGTGCCATGACGGTATCGAGGGACATGTGCCCCGATGACGCCCGTGGTGGCCCTTGCGACCCGGATCGAGCAAGCTCATCCTGAGGGGATATCGTTCATCAAGGACATGTTGACGACCATACTACAGCAGCCGTTCTAAAACCGGCGTTCTCCTGCGAAAAGGACGCGATTACGCGGACGACCGTGTGGGCCTGCACGAGACCATCATCAACTGCGCCTGCTCGACCTGCTGCCGGAGGCAACTCGATTCCGTAAACTTGAGACAAGCACGCAAGAAGAAGGCGCAAGCGGCTGGACTGCTGCCAACAGTACCAACCGCTTTCTACATCGCATCGGAGGTGTCAACACGATGGCTATATCGAGGAAACCGCACGACAAAGATGCGCGTTCCCGTGTGTTGGAGCTGGCAGAAGCGCTGGTCGAACATCCCGACCTACAAGCCGATATCCGGCAGTGCCATGAACTCTTCCGAGAGGCGCATAGCGAGCGAGAACATCGGGAGAACCTGCACGCGCAATTGGATGAGAGTTCACACGAGATGTTCAACGCACTCGGTATCTACTTCGACCCGGTACACATCGTTGAGGAAGCCGTGGACTGGCTCCTCCTTCGCTATCAGCCGATATGGGATCGCATGACTTCCGCGCCCGCCACGCCGGACGCCAACATCCACGCTGACGCCTCCACGAACGATGCGCCCGCCACACCGGACGCCAACATCCACGCTGACGCCTCCACGAACGATTTGCTCGACCGTAGGAACATAGCCATAGCACTGGAATATGCCGTCGAAGGGGGGGAGTGGCGAGCATCACTCCCCCCCTTACGAGCGTCGCTTGATGAGCGATACGGCTATCCGAATCCCAGTTATGTGGATATTCGTCGCCGTCAGTACGATCAGGCGGGGCAGATTGTGGAGCGGAACTATTGGACGAGTGAAACGCCCAAGCCTGATGACGCGGGTTACACGGTCACGGTGATGCTCCGGCACAACGCGACGGTTGAGGATGCGAGGCGCGCTTTCAGGGAAACCCTGCGCCGGATGGAGGGATCGTTGGACCACGCGCCGGATGCTGGCCTCCCTCGCGGACGGCCTACCGAGTTCGCGACACATGTGGCTTTGTACCGCGAACGGTGGCTATCGCGCCGCCAGGGCAGGTCGGACGAAAAGTTCAAGCGCATGGTGCTCAAGGGCGATATCGTTATCCGAGGACTGGACCAGCCAATCCCGAAGGACACGTTAGAGAGCAAGTTGCAAGAGATCCGGTGGCTTAAGCCCGAAACGGACGTGGCCGCCACACTCGCATCGTTCTACGCTCGCCGGTGTCTGGAGCGACTACGGCGGGTGTTGGGGGGTGATTAAATCAAGCCCTCTGGTCGATTTAACCACGTAGAAAGAAGAAGAGGTATGCTGCATCCTTCGCGGTAGGGGCCAACGAACGTGGCCCTCTACCGCGAAGGAGAGACACATGCCAAATCGCCTGTATCCACCAGACCCCACCACGGCCTGCTCTATCGTTGCCCGTCGTAAGGCCCTCGGCCTGAGTCAGAACAGTCTCGCCCGCATGGCCGGACTGACGGAGGCTGCGATCACCAAGTACGAGACTCTGCGGGTCGGCCCTCCCCCCAACAAACTGGCAGCCATTGACCGCGCCCTGTCTGAGGCCGAGCGAAAAGTGAGCGTGACCTCATGAGTCGCCGCGAACGCCATCGCCCCGTGCAACCACACGTTCGGTATCACCATAACCCGGACCTCGACGCCGATGACGCGCGGAGGCGTATTAGTGCCGCCTACGGCCTCATCCTATGCGCCGCCGCGCGTCGGCTTGAGAGTCCACCGGAGCGTGCAAAATGAGCGGCACGGGAAACGGAACCTTGGCGGCTTTCGCGACGCCCTCAGCATCCCCGACCAACGGGGTACGTGCTTGTCACACGGCGCACGCGAACCACATCCTAATGCCCGACGCTGCCCCGGTCCACCGTCAGGGTGAGGTAGACACGATAAGTCGGCTGCACTGCGAACTCCCCGTCTTAGGACAGGCGCACATTGATGAGCACCTGGACAGGGTGTTGCCGCTTGGTGAGGTCAGAGGCCGCAGGCCCAACTGGTTGGTGGTGAAAGGTGAGCACGGGCCGTCACTACTGGCGCAAAGTGGCCGCAGGCGGTTGGAGGTGATGGGCGACCTCTGCACGTTTCAGTACGGGCGCGATCTGGCTGGAGAGCTTTTTCTTCCCGGTTTGATTTACGGCGTCGCATCTGACCTCGTGCAGATGCTTGGCATCAAGGTCACGAGCGACGATAAGCGGGCGTGGAGGACAGGGGCGTATCGGCTCCAGCATGTCGAGGTGGCGCGGGTATACGACCTGGGCACGACGCAGCGGGTTCGCCAGTGGATCACGGCAGCCGCCGCCCTACTGGCGCGCGCGGGGTATCAGCAAGTGTCCAACGACGGGGACCAGGCGCTCTACGTCGGCCAGCATGTACACTGCGCGGCACTGTCGTTGCATGGACAGGTGGTGGATGACCGGCGTGCCCAGGGGCTGCCATACGTCTTTGCTGCACGGGACGGCCTGACCACCGTCGCCGAGGGCAAACTCCGCGTTGCGGTCAGTCTACAGGCGATGGACCTCCGAGATCAGCATCTCGATTGGGCGGCGGCATGGTCAGACCCGACCGTGGTGACAACAGTCATTGATCGCGGTTTGCCGCCGTTGCTGTACCACCTCCAGGACACGCTCTAGCGCCCCTTCCTCGGGCGCTCCGAACTTACCTTCGACACGCAGCTTCTTAGCTGCACCGTGATGGCGTGCGCCATTTTCACGCGGGAATCAGGACAACGACGAAAGAAACGAAGCGCCGGGACATGCCTCCACGCGCGGCCCAGCGCTTCACGAGTATAGGGGCCGAAACTACCTTTTCCGGCCCGAGGTGAGCATCAAATGGGCGACACCCCACAGGCTCCATCTAATGGTACCGTATCGCTCCGTCTGGCGGCTAACCTCGATGACCTGCGCGCTATCGCGCTCAGGCTCATAGACAACAAGGGGCTGCGCCATTGTGGTTCGGCGCGGGCGCGGGGCTCCGTCACGGTGTGCCGTCGTGCGCGTGGCGAGTTGTTCATCGCCGGGCGGCAACAGTGTAAGCTGAACATCTGCCCGCGCTGCGGCCCCCGGTGCGCGCTCGGCTGTCGCCGCAGGCTGCGCGCCCGTCTGGACGCTGCGGCCCGCGCCGGTCAGACCGTGATCTTCGTCACCCTGACGATCCCGCACGGCCACGACGGCTGCGCCAGGCTCTACGCCCTTGTGGGCGGGGCGTGGACAAGGATGCAGAATAGCGCCTTCTACCGGCGTTTGCGCCGCGATCACCACATCGTGCAAGTTATCCGCTGCTGGGACTATAGCTGGTCGCCGCAACAGGGGCACAACCCGCACCTGCACCTGCTCGTCATCCTCGACCACCCCACGGGAGATGCGGTGGCGGTACAGGCTGACTTCGCGGCGGCATGGATAGCGGCGACCGCCGCCGAGGGGGGTGAGGCGCGGATGGCCTCACTTGAGCATGGTTGCATAGCGCGACTCGTGGGCGACACGCCCGAGGATCGGGGCCGCATAGCCACGTATGTCACCACCTATGACAAGCGCGAGAAACTAGACCGGGAAGGCCGCAGCTTCTCGCCCCTCGGCCTCTTGCGACACGTCGCCACGACGGGCGATATCGACGGCACGCACGCGCGTGCCTGGTGGCAATGGGCACGGGCGTTCACGGGCAAAGCCCTGCTACGGGCGAAACCGGCGCTGCCCGAGGTCGATACTCCCCGCTCCCGCGCGGATGCCGAGCCCATCGTACCGATCCCCTGGCATCTGCTGGATACCCACGAGCGCCGCCAGGCCGACGCCCTCTGCGCGGACGACGATCTTGGGGGGCTGCACGCGCTTATCGGTAAGGCCCGGAGACGGGGGGGAAGCGCCGCACGCAATTCTGTAACTACGGCAACTTTATCGGAGGCCGGTGCGAGGCATCGCCGTGGCTCTGCCGGAGCCATCGCTCAACCTGTGACCGTGGAGAAGCGCGGACACGCTATTCATGTCGGAGTCGAGAGACAGGCCGACGTGATCGCTCCATCCGACTCCGGCCTTGCGTCCTTAACATGGGCTCCATCGGAGCGAGAACACAGGCCCAGGGTGATGGTACGTCGGCCTATCTCAACCGGAACGCGCACCCTACGCCTGGGCGTGAGGCGGGTGGCGCTGCCATCACGGGACAGAGCGGCAGCAGCAGAGCGCCGGAGGAAACAAGCGCGGCCTGCGGGACGAGCGCCACCTGCGGGACGAGCGCCACCCTGATTGCGGCCCCATGGCGCAAACAAGTCCACGCCATCGCTAACGGGCCGGAGGGCCTAGACAGGCCGGAACGCCGAACGACGACGGATAGCGGCAAGACCGACCGCCACCATGCCCATCGAGGGCGCAACGGGGTAGTCCCGCGTCACACGCGACTTCCAACCCCAGTCAACTGGGTTTCCTAACACTGCCATCTATAGCAGCGACCAACACCGGCAACGTGCCGGACCGACGAAAGGAAAGACCATGACCGCGACGACCACTAGCGACCGACAGGAAAGAAGCGACGCACGGACACCAGAGCCGTGCAACCAGATGGAGCGCAACGATGACAACGCAAGAAAGCGCGCGTCCGTGTCAGGTGTGCGGGAACCCCCTGCTGCCGACCTACAGGCGGGGCGCGCAGCCGTCGCGGCGAAAGTACTGTGACTCATGCAGGGTAGAGTACTTTCGCGCCAGGATGCAGGGACCGGCCAATCCGATGAACAACGCGGCGTGCCGCGCCAAGGTAGCACGGACGCTACGAGAGCGCGGCGTGCAGCCGATCATGCGGTGGAACCCCGGCCTGGGGCCGACACCACACGAAGCGCGCCTAGCGGCGGCGCTGGGCGACGAGTGGGCCACCGGAGTGGCGATACCGACAGGTTTGCGACCTCCCTACCCGCGCTGCTATCGCCTCGACGTGACGTGCGTGGGCGCGTTGATGTGCGTCGAGGTCGATGGCTCGTCACATCAAGGGCTTGTTAAAAAATAAGGTTAGCATATTAGGCGGCATGGGGGAGGATGGTGTAATTCCACTCGCCGTGGAACTCGTCGCGCTGGAGCTGGATCGTGGCCATCTCGTCCTCGGACACCTTGACCT
>JAABUU010005577.1_pt1 | contig 14010 bp, 22 predicted proteins | sample 5559301 | NCBI WGS metagenome assembly JAABUU01 (sample SAMN10711884, study PRJNA513360) | rock metagenome | isolation source: Antarctica rocks | place: Antarctica: Victoria Land, Richard Nunatak white | reverse complement strand
GCCGGCGCCCTCCGAGAGGCCGATCAGGCCATGTATGAAGACAAACGACGCTCCCACCCCGACCGGCGACAACACCGCAGGACCGCGTAAATCCCTCAACTACCGAACCGGTCCGGTGGCGCCCGGCACGTTCCGAGAGACGATCGTGCAGTGACACGAAGCAGACTGTGACCGATGTGGAGAGTTGGCTGGTGGCCGAGGTTGTGGGTGTGCGGGTGGCTCGCCCCGAGGACTACGACTGCATTGCGGCACGCGTACGCCGTCGGCGTGTCGCGCAGTTCGCCGCCAACGAAGACGACGACGACGGTCCATCGGCATCACCGCCGGCCGCGCCGCCGTGCCGAACACCTGCTGGGTGAAGCGGTCCAGGTCCCGGAACGGGTCGGTACGCATCAACATCAGTCCCACCTCCACAACCTTTCCTGTGTGCCGTTGCGTGAGCAGGTCATCTATGGTTCCTGCTACACGTTTGTTGTACCACCGATGATACAGTTGGACAAGAGAAAGAAGCACGACACGGACGGAGGTGGTGATGGAGCAGGAAACACCCTCCCAACGCGGGGTGTACGGCATCTCGGTGGCCTCCGAGCTCTCCGGGGTGGGCCCCCAGGCGCTGCGCTTGTACGAGCGACACGGGCTGCTGCACCCGTCCCGCACCGACGGCGGCACCCGCCGCTACAGCGACGCCGACCTGCACCGGCTCCAGCGCATCACCGACCTCATCGATGCCGGGGTCAACCTCGCCGGCATCGCCCAGATCCTGCACCTGCAAACCACCAACACCCAACTGGAAACCGACAACGCCCAGCTCCGCGCAACCAAGGAGGCCGACCATGATCGAGCCCACCCGACCCGGCGATGAGGTTCCCGAGGCCGACCTGATCGAGCAGCGCACCCCCATCGAGGACACCGACGACGACACCGGCACCGACGGTGCCGGTCGTCTCTTCCCCACTCCGATGGCCGCTGGCTGGGACGCCGACGAGGCCGATCAGCTGGAGCAAACAATCACCGTCCCGCTGCCCGAGGAAGACGATCACGACCCCGGACTCGACCGCTGACCCGCACCACCGCACGCCGTTTCAGCGGGCGGTGAAGTGCTCCGCCAGGAGGTCACCCACATAGGTGGGGGCCTGCGGTGGGGCAGGAACCCCGCAGGCGGGAGACACCCAGGCGGTGAGGGCGCCGCTGTGGTCGAAGGCTTGGATGCGGCGACCGCGGTAGCGGCGCTGCATCCCACGGGGTGCTGCGGCCCCGTGGTTCCCGCCGCGGTCACTGTCACGGGGCAACAACAGGCTTTCCAGTGACGGAAGCCAGATCATGAATTCCACCCCGGGGCAATCCGTCTCAGCCCGATCCAGCATGGCATCGACGAGCCGCTGAACCGCGGTCGGCTGCTGCATACCCCCACTGTGCCTGCCAGGAATGATCATCGCCACCTCAACGCCACCCGCGCCTTCGCCCTGATCACCCAGCTCTCGCAGGAGCAAAACATCCACCTGCGTGACATCGCCGCGAAGACCGTCACCGACGCCGCGGCCCGTCTTCTTCCTGGCCCGGCAGCGCAGCCCCCTCTATCGCAAACGACCCTCCGTGGTAGACCCATCGGTACTCTTTTAGTCAACGGTTACCGGAGGTCGCCCCTCCCCCGAAACCCGCCACATGTTCAAGCCCACACAGCACCGACGCTGGTACGGGTTGCGATAGTGTGCTCGGTGCGGGTCTACGTCAAGGAACCGATCCCGCGGCTGCACCGCGCCCATCAACCGCCGAGTTATCTACCCGGAATGCTCATTGGACCAACCTGCATTCCTGGCACCGGGCCGATGTCACGAACACGGAAAGAGACCGACTTCGCCTCGTTCCCTACCTTCGCCATGATCCGGTAACCACCGGCAGATGGGAAGGGAACCTCTCCGTTGATCGCGATCACGCTCCGCAGGTCCGAACCATGGATCAAGCCAGGAGCTCTGCCTGTCTCAATCTGACCTTCTGCGCTGATCAGAGGTGCCCGATGCTGATCCTCGTCCTCGACGGTGAGACTGAAGGGGAACGTTATATTCGCCTCCGTCCAGGCCATCAGGATGCTGACGCCGATACCTACGTGAGCAGGCGCTACGTTGCCTTGAGCATCCACTTGGCGGTTAATGTCCGTCCACCCGGCGCCCGTCAGGTAGAGCAGTCCATTGTGGGCCTCCGCGTGGGCCGCGGTGGTGATGTACTCGATCGCGGGCATCTCCGACTCCGTCCTGACGCGCCCTGTTTACAGGCGTCTACACCAGGTATACCCTCGTAGACACCCGTTGACAAGGCGTCTACCCTTCGGAAGTGTGGATCACGGAGTGGGAGTGGGACGACGTAAACGTCGGCCACCTAGCCGAGCGAGGGCTGACGCCTGAGCAAGTCAGTGAGGTGTGGCATGGAAACCCAAAGTTTCGGAGAAACAAGAAGCACCGGGCCGCTTCGCACCAGATGATCGGTGCCGACGCCGGAGGTGCGTTCTACGCGATCTTCGTCCGTCAGAGCGAAACTTTTGCAGGCAGGTGGCGAGCCATCACGGGCCGTCCAGCCGAGCAACACGAGACTGATTGGTGGAAGAAGTCATGACCAAGATGCAGTACGACGATGACGCAGCCGAGGTGCTCGCTCACAGCAACGACGACGACGAGTGGAACGACGAGCCCGCGACCATCGAAAAGCGACCCTCCGGTTCACAGGTAATCTCTGCCCGCCTACCCGAGGCTCTGGCGACTTGCGCACTCAACGTCGCCGCAGCTCGCGGCCTGAGCCCATCGCAGTTTGTCCGCGTAGCACTAGAGAAGTACCTGGCTGAGGAGCACCAGAGCCTCCCAGCTGTCTACTCGATCGAAGACGGGCGCGGTGTACTCAGCTCCCGTCGTCTCTATGGAAGCTCAGCTCAATCATGGCTCAAGGAGGAGCCCGCGTTCGCACCGGTGTTTGTCTCGATCGGCGCCGACACTCAGACGGGATCTTCCTAGCGCCCCAGTTCAAGTTCGTCGGCGAGGTCTCCGAGGTTGAGGTTGACCAGCGTCGGTGGTGGCGGCCCGGCCGTTAGTGCGTCGGTGATCGGACCTCCTGCGTCGCCCTCCAGGCCGGTGGCGGCGCCCGAAACGGTGCCCAATCAGGTCGTCATTGGCCGGTCCAGAGCATCCCGACGTGGCCTCGGTTGCGAAGCCGGTGAGTTACGGCGACGAGCTGACACCAGCATCCGGCTCGTTCATCACCGGCCGGGTCCGTACCTCGCCGAGCTCGGGCACCCTGCGGTACAGGGTGGCCCGGCTGACCCCGAGGACCTGGGCCACCTCGGTCACCGGGGTCTTCTCCTCGATCATCTTCCGGGCCTGCTTCAACTTCGCCGGGCTCAACGCAGTGGGCCGCCCGCCGAGGCGACCACGCTCCCGAGCCGCGGCCAGCCCGGCGAGGGTGCGCTCCTGGATGAGTTCCCGTTCGAAGCTCGCCAGGGCCCCGAAGACATGGAACACCAACCGCCCGCCGGGGGTGGTGGTGTCGATGTTCTCCTGCACCGACTTGAACCCCACTCCCCTGGCCTGCAACTCACCGATGGTCTCGATCAAATGCGGCAACGACCGACCCAGCCGGTCCAACCGCCACACCACCAACGTGTCCCCCGCCCTCAGCTGGTCGAACACCGCGACCAGCTGCGGGCGGTCGGTCCTGGTACCGCTGGCGGTGTCCGACCAGATCCGCTGACACCCCGCGGCCCTCAGCGCGTCCTCCTGCAACGCCGCGGTCTGCTCCGCGGTGGACACCCTCGCATAACCCAAAAGTTCGCTCATAACCACGCACTGTTGCACAACCCGCTAACAAGCCGATTGGTGACACACCGGTTTCGTACAGTGCTTCTGCAACACTCGGCGGCCCTGCTGACCTGCAGGCACTTTTCGCCGCCGGGGTGTTGCTTTAACGATCGTTACCGCGACAGTCGTTACTGACACCGATTTTCGGAACGAACGCGCGCCGAGGTCCGTCTTTCGTGAGAGCGCAGGTCCACCGCGGCGGCCTGCTTCCAAGAAACTGGGGCGGGTGTCAAGGGCCTTGTTAAGTGGCATGACTCTGAACTTGGATCGACCCGCTACCCTGACCAAATGTACTGCGCCTGGGATTAGACCAACCAACGGCCGCCCTTCGGTGGCCCGTTGAGACCGACCGACCTCGGTTACCTGTCTGTCCTTGGGAGTCCCATGTCTGCAACTTTGTCAGCTCCGGGCTACGGAGCAGTACTATCCGCGCCCCGCGCACGCCCTGTGTTTATCGCCTCGCTCGTAGGGCGACTGTCCTACAGCACGATCTCATTGGCGCTATTGTTTGCCGTCCAACAAGCCACTAATTCTTACATAGCAGCTGGAGCGGCGTCTGCGGCGTTCGGGGCGGCCACCGCGGTCGTGGCTCCGGCACGTGCGCGTCTTATCGACCGGTGCGGCCCTCGGTTAGGTCTTACTGTCCTCGCCGCGAGCTACATCCTGTTCTTGGGACTGTTGACTGTGGGTTGCTCCACACACGGGACTCCCGCGCCGGTGCTCGTGATCCTCGCTGTCACTGCCGGGCTTTTCCCTCCTCCACTCGGCCCGATCATGCGTGGCCTCTGGGCGCAGATGTTCCCCGATCCTGAGATGCGGCAGCGTGCCTACAGCCTGGATTCAGTGGTGGAACAAGTGCTCTACACCATTGGCCCCCTGCTCAGTGGACTGCTGGTCACCCTCGCGAGCCCGGCCTGGGCTCTAAGCAGCACAATGCTCCTTCTCGCGCTGGGCGCTACCGGGATGGCCGCATCCCCCCTGTGTCGAAGCTGGGATCCATCCTCCAGCGACCCTCGCACCCGAGCGGCCACGAAACCGCTCCGCCAGCCGGGCTTCCGACCGCTGCTGCTCGTCCTCGTGTGCCTTGGTACCGCACTCGGCATTCTCGACCTTGGTGTGGTCGCGTTTACGCAGAAGCATGGCGCCCCCGCCACGGCCGGCCTCTTGCTGGGACTCCTTTCACTGGGCAGCGTGCTTGGTGGGCTGTTCTACGGCCATCGTTCGTGGCGCCGCTCTCCTGCCACCAGGCTCATGTTCATCACCGCGCCCATGTCCGCTGTCATCGCTGCCTTAGCCGCCGCCCCGAACCCGGTTGCTCTCGGCGTGGGGCTGCTCGTAACCGGCGTCTTCCTCTCGCCGGCCTTCATCACCGGCTATCTCCTCGCCGACCAACTCACGCCGCGCGACTCTCGTACGGAAGCAAGCACCTGGGTCAACACCGCGAACAACGGTGGAGCAGCAGCCGGCACGGCAATCGCTGGCCTCCTCGTCGATCACGCCGGCACGAGCACAGCTTTCCTGGTTGGGGGCGGTGTTCTTATGCTAGGGGCAGGCATTTCAGCCATCCAACGACAACAACTGCGCAGTAGACAGGTGGAGCGCGACCTGATCCCCGGGCCATTCGCAACGTAACAATGCCCTAGCACCCTAAAGGCAGAACAAGCTGGAACCTCAGACATCATCGCAGACGGGGGATCTATAGACGATGCGCGTGCGCACACTGCAGAAGTCCGCCGTCCGGCTGAGATCGTGCTGCACGCGATCAGAGCGGCGAGCTTGCTCACGCTGCAATAGGAGCGGAGAGATGTGTCTGCAACTGCGTAGTGTAGATCGAAACGCTGGCCGAAGATACACCGCTACGGTGTCCGTGCACATTCCGACATTCAGCTCCAGAATTCTTGCGCCTTAGCGCGAGAGCGACGAGCAGCGCCACATTGAGTTCCACGCCTTCCGACGGATCGGTCAATTCGTCATACACTCCCTCCGCCGTCTGAGCAGCTGGCGCCGTCGTGCTACCAGGTGCATCATGACATCCGAGTTGAAGCCTTGATGAAGAATCCCGCGAGCGAGGAGCGCAGACGATCGCCAGCGGAGGGATCCACCCGTCGCACTGTGTGAAAGGTGTCACTGGTGAGCAGGACCATACGGTTAGGTCGCGGCTGAAAGCACAGGGGATCCGCGACGGCGAACAGCACGTCAGTCTCGGCGTCGGTGGACAGTGGTGACTCCGTCGCGCCCTGCACAACGAGGCCCGATTCAAGAGACTGCTTAACCATGTCCGAGGCGCAACTGTCGACGACCAACAACTCCCCACCCCATGATGCACCCCACCGAGGATGCATATACCAGACGAAAGCGCCCGTCTGAGTATCGGGACCATCGTTATGCCACCCGGCCTGGGTACCAGCTGGATATGACCAGCACGTGCGGGTGGCTGAGCTCCAGTCACGTTCTGCCACTCCCACGACGTCTTTAGCGAGCGCGGCGGCAGCAAGGAGTGTTTGGTCGACCAGAGTCTTAGCAGACCCTGCTGCGTCAATGGTTGTAGAGGAGCTGGCATACACGATGCCGTCGACGGGTCTACGAGCTCCATTGCCCGGGGCATACACTCCAATTTGCTGGCTCTGGAACCAGCGCCACACCAGTTCTGCCCCTTCCCCAGTGAGAACATCGTCGAGGACAACAACACGGCACCCTTGATACGTCAGACGCATAACTCAGCCGACCTTCGCCGGTACGGACGCCCTTAGTTTATCGGCAGCGCGGGTCATTAGAAGAACCGCCCGATCCGTGAAATGCCGGTCTCGGTCTGGTCGTTGGAGCACCTCGTCCGCACATCTCAGCGCGCGTTCGACAAGCACACCATCCGGGCCATGCACACCATCCCGAACCGGTTCCGTGTCGACACTGTGGGCTGCACGTCGCTGCAGCCGCAGGCTCATGATCTCCGCCGCGACAACCAAGCTGTGGAAGACGACCGTGGGTGATCGCATGGACAGCGTCACAGCGCTGCACCCGAACTCCTGGGGGCGGGCCGCATCAACGGGATCGATATAGTGGCCATACCGATTTTCGTCACAACGCAGGAGTAGATGTGTCATCTCGTGTACGAGGCACTCCGCGACGTCTCCTACCTCCCAACCAGATGCCGGCGAGACGTAGACGGTCCCGAGCTGCTCAAGCAACGCGCCGCTGCCAGGAACGATCACATCACCATCGAGCAAGGCCACTTCGGTAACGAGCAGGCGAAATAGCCGCTGCGCTGGCATTGGAAGCGAACCGAGGGCGTCCCAGAATAATTGTCGAGCGTGTGCAGGTGCGGCGAGCACCACCACCTCTGTTGCTGCTGGCTCTCGTCCGAACAGTCGAACGAGCATCCGGAGCCGTTGTTCCTCCACGACCAGATGCACCGGGCCCGCGGCAGGGGGACGCGTTGAGGCAGCGAGGGCAAATGCCCGCACACCCGCAGCGAGGTCTACACCCGTCCGCACCGGAACGTTTGAATGGACGTTCGCCAAGACCACCAGGTTGTCCAGACATTGAGGAAATCCGCTTGTGTAGTACATGACACCTTCCTTCATCGCCCTAGGTGAATCATCCCGGCGACGACATCAATTGCTTCCTCGGCGACGGCCGTTTCCTGTAAGGCGTAGGAGGCAAACGATCTGAACATCGACGCTCGTCCTTTCCGTCATCATTGCTCTGACACGTGATGGTCTCATTTGTCCGTGCTCGCAGCGACCCAGCGGATCCCGCACCTGGCGGCCTACCGATCAACACCTCACGCGTTCGACAACGAGTCGCTGCAGATGCGCTCGCCGGCCAGCTCCACCAGCTCACGCATGCGCAACGTGAGCAACTCCCCTGCCCCGTCTTCATCTAGCACTTGCCTGTGTGCGGTGCGCGCTCGCTCCGTGAGCTCCGCAGTGGGACCGTGCAGCCGGAGGCATGCACTGTCGGGAGTTTCGTGCCTATCTCGCCAGGCCAGCAACTCGGCCGCGACTAGCACGCTGTGCACCACCGCCGCGTACTCGCGTAGATCCTGACGAATGGCTGATCGAACGCGATGATCGGCTGCCGCAGGTAGGAAATGACCGTAGCGCCGTTCGTCGAGAAATAGCAGGGTATGGGTGAGCTCATGCAGATACGCCTCAGTGACCTCCTCGAGATGCCAGTTGCGGCCTGGCATCAGCCAAAGTGAACCCAGGTTACGACTCTCAGACATCGACCCAGCCCAGTCTGCACCAGACACGAATACGGTTCCAACGACGGTTGTGGCGATGTCGCCAAGCTTGCTATCCTTCATCAACATATGGCGCCAACCGTGTTGCGCCTTTTGAATTCTCCAATCAGGCGCCGCCGTAACTCTATCGTTGTTTCGTTGGGGCAAATCAAAGGATGTGACAAGACCGATCAGGGCGTCGCCGTCGCTAACAAACTGTGGATAAACCGCCTGGCCAGAGTTCCACCCTGCGGCTAATAGTTGCCCGCGGTAAGCCCGTCGAAGTTGTTCCAGGTTGCGAGGAGGACCAGCTGCCCCACCGGAAGTCAAAATTAGGAGGTTTTCCATGATGGCACGGGCGCCAACCAAGCTGTACACGTATACCCCTACCGTCCAGCCGGCACGAGATCCAGATAAGCACAGCATTGCTCGATGATCGCGATCGGTCTCGGCATCAACAGCCGCTCCAAGTCTAACGTCCTAGCTGCCTCCACGCTGCGCCGAGCGCCTGCTCGCAGGGTCTCCGAGTCGGGGTGAACAGCGCCGCTAAATGCGGTGTCCGTACCCAGCTTCTGTCGTGCAAGAAGAATCTCCGTAGCGACAACGATGCTGTGGAAGACCTTATCCATCGGTCGTCGATCCTGACGGATGGCGCTTGCCACGAGATTCTGATTCTCGAGAAGCAGTCCCATGTCGTGGTAAAAACCATATCTGCGCTCTTCCAAGAATAGCGTCGTATGCACCAGTTCGTGAATAAGGAACTCTTGGAGGTCAACGTCACTCCACGTTGGCTTGGTTGCAGCCCAAAGAACACCTGGAATACTGCTCGCCGTCCCACCCGCCAGCCCACGCGCAGGTGCCAACAGCACCACCGGAAGAAGTAGTCCGTACAATCCACGTACCTGGGGCCAATCGCGGCCAAGTTGCTTTAGTGCATTCGTAACGCGTTCGGCCGATTCTGATAGCGCTTTAGTCTCCTCGGCGCTATAGCGGGGTGACACGTAGTCAACGCTATCGATGAGACAGGCCCGTTGAAATGCATCCAGGAGCCTCTGGGCCGCCACGCCATTGCCTACAAAAATTGGCAACTGGGCGCTGTCAACCTCAATAAATGGGATGGCAGGTTCGCGCCGACGCATGTACTCGTGCCACGACCGAGCCAGCCGGGTCTTCGGAGATTCCGTCAACAGAGACGCTTCAACTGGCCTCTCCGCAGCGACAACCACTGAGAGTGTCTCAAGGACCGCTGGTAATCCGTAGGTGCTGATCAAGACGTGACCTCATCCCTTAACGGTATCCGGATGGTAGATAAGCCCACCGGCCCGTTCATGAGCCGGTGGGCTTATGGGTTGATCAGACCTTGTCGAGTGCGAACATCACGACTGGGCCGAAAGCGGCCGGCGAGTCTGTCAAGAACGCCGACACACGTCGAGCCTCTGCAACCTGATCGGTCGTGACTGTGTCTGCGACGTCGGCAATCATGCTGTCGAAATCATCAGACTTGATGCTGCTGCGATCACTCATCTAGCTCTCCAGACCGTACGAAGTACCTGTCTATCCGGACTCTTCGAGTGTCGCACCATCCGGGTAGTACGTCTACATGTTCATGACTTTTTTGGAGGAGCCGCATCTGATTGCGTTTTGTACTATCTCGGGGCGCATGCCCAGCAGTGTCCATGCAGCTCATTCTATTCGTATGTTTGTCCGCCCTCAACCGTACGGATTCGTACTTTGCGCTGGCAGGCGGACGAATTGGTGCACATGGCAATGCGGAGTGCACGGATTCGTATCTACAGGGCCCGCGCTGATGATCGATGACTCCTCGTTAGGTAATCGTGGGATGGGCGGGAACGGAGCAAAGGCCGGACAGGTATGCCCAAGCGACCGCTTGGGTGCGATCTTTCACCTTCAGCTTGCGGATTACCCGGTGCATACGCCCTTGCAAAGTGGCCGCCGACACTCCCAGCTGTCGCGCAGCCTCGTCGCTGTTGTGTCCCGCAGCTATCAGCACCAGCGTGGCGTGTTCGCGAGAGGTCAGCTGGCCGCCCGACGGAACGGACTCCGACGCCACAGATAGCGCCGCAAGCACCGGTGTAGCGACCGGCGGCGCTCGCATCGCTCGCCAGTGATCCACCATCGGGGTACTCACTGCGGGTGCGACGAGCACTTGCCCCGCTGCGGCGGCCCGCACCGCCACATCCAGCAGTGAGATATCAGCCTTGTCGATTACCCCCCTCACCCCGGCCCGCAGTAACTCCACCGCGTCAGCAGGGGTAAGGCCGGTGGTCAGGACCACGACATGGCCCCCTGCCGTGATCAACTGCGCCAACAATCCCTCTGCGCTGAACGGCTGCTGCCCCACGTCGACCACGAGCACCGACGGCGACACCGACTCCACCGCGCGGGTCAACTCAGAAGCTCCGCTCACGCAGCCAATTACCGCTACGTCGGCGGCGGCGGACAGCAGCGCGGTGACCGCTTGAGCAGCGAGCGGATCACATTCACCCACCACCACCCGAATCAGCGGCCCCCGCCCAACGAGATCATCGTCGCCCTGCTCGCCGCCGCGGCGTCCTGCTGGCTCCCCTGCCATTACACCCATAAACCATCCCTCGAAAACCTTCGCGCTCCCACCGCACCCGAAGCGCGAACCTCAGTCCCGCGGGATACCTCGCCCGTCACGCACTGCGATCCGCGCAGTCACTTACAGCGATGACCGACACACCTAGACGACGCTAACCAACCAGCCGATATCGGGCAACTTTCATGACCGCCACCGGGCAGCTAAATGGCCGTCTCCGGATAGTTTCCCGTGGCCGCTGTCAGCCGCCCAGAACTCACCCGCGTTCGACGTTCGCTGAAATCTGCCAGGTAAGCGCGCGAGTGGTGTCCCGAACGCCCAGACCATGCGATCGGCGACCGCCCACAAGCCATCCGCCGGGGTCCGTCGGTAGATGTCCCCGGCGTCTTTGTCTTTCTGCCGGTCCGGGCGAGCATCCGCGACGCGCTCCTGAAGCTTGATCACCTTCGCCACCACCAACGCGCCCACTCCGGCCACGGCAACCGCGGCGCTCCGGGTGTCACCCGGCGCGAGACCGTGCACGGCGAGGACCTGCTGGTCGACCAGGGCGGCCTCGAGGCCGCGGGTCTGCATCGCCGCGCTCTTCCCGTGCGCCCTGAGTCGAGCACCCCGCGTCTTCCCCGGGGCCGGGAGGGGTAGACACTCGCCCGGGACACCCCCAATGCTGTCGCGATCTGGGTCGGGCTCTCCCCCTTAGCGCGGCGCGCCCGGGCCGCCGCGAGCTTGTCGCCCGATAGCCGCCGGCGTTCGGCCGTACCCGGGGCGACTCGTGCCGGGCGTACATCAGACGTCCTCCCCAGCCTGCGCGGGAAGCCGCACGACCAATCGGCGGTCGGTGCTCTCGGCGAACCGAAAGCCGTAGTGCTTGATGTACGCCTTCGCGAGACCTTCGTCGCGGGCGTCGGCGACGACCGCGATGCGGTGAGCGTCAGCGTGCGCCAGCCAGGCTCGCATCACCTCGTTGCCGTGGCCGTGCTTCTGTGGGTGCGCCGCGAAGTTTGAGGCGATGGCCACGGGCCCGCGGTGGCCTGCTTCCCCTACCCGTCGGGCACCGTCGCCGAGTCGGCCTCCGCGGCCGGCGCCCTGTGTCTTGATGTATCTCAGCTCCAAGCCCAGCGGAACGAAAAACGCCACCACCGCTAGCATTGCGGCCCCGAGGGCGACGTAGCCATTGACACCCAGACGGGTCAAGGCAAACAGCACCACCGAGACGACGATCCCGAGCAACACCCCGGCGGCGGCGGCCACGGCGACCGCGGCCGCCAACCCGAGGAAGGCACACCATTGCCCGGCCGCGGCAGGCACCCGCCACCACCAGTTGTCGACCCTGGGGGAACCGAACGCCCGGGTGGCCCGGTCGGCCACTGCCCACAACCCACCGATCGTGGTGCGTAAACCATCCGGCACCAACGGCGGCGGCATCCCTGGCTTCCCCGCCGCGGAGCCCGGTCGGTGACTCATCATTGTGAGCATTCATGCGGCGCACAATCAATGCGAACCCGCACAAGCGCCGCGCCGCTTGGCTCCCTCATTGCGGCCACCCGAAGACCGGTCCCAGCTCGAGGACGGGGGTGTCGGCGGTGATGACGACTGGGCGGCCGTCCCCGGGACGCTCGGCGGCGTAGTCCTTGTGCTCGTGCGAGCCGTTGGCGTGGGACAGGGCGCCCAGCACCAGGGCGAGGTTGTGGCGGTCCAGGCCCGTGACCGCGTCGGCCAGGTCCACCGGGATGCCGGCGGCGAGGCTGGCGGCGATGCGCAACATGCGGATCTCACTGCCGCTGCCGATCAACAGATGGCCTGCGTCGATGTTCGCGCTCACCTCCTCCCAGAGCACCTCTGCGTAGCACGAAGTCGACCCGGCGGCCGTCGTCGCCTCCGAGACGGTGAGGAGCCCTGCGCCGTCGAGGCGGAGAGGCCAACTCCCGTGGGCCAGCAGGAGTCGTATCGCGGCTTCGGTGGCGTACACCCCGAATGCGGCGCGCAGCAAAGCCGCACGCAACTCGTCGCCGCTGAGGCCGTTGATGGTCATGGTGTGGTGCTCCCCTCGGTGCTGGGTTCGGTGTGCCGTGAATGGCTGACACGCTGAGCTGGCGACAACGTTGTCGACGCGTGGTTCAGTCGTTCGGTGGCGTCGCGTTGCGCTTTTCCGATGCTCAGCAGGTGGTCGAACAGCAGGTCTTGGGGCAGCTGCTCGGCGGCGGCGGCCATGGACCGGGCCGCGCGGTGAAAGCTGCGTCGGTAGGCGGCGGACAGCACGGCCACGGCGTAATGCCCCACCGTTTCCGGGACAGCACCGGCGATCGTGGCCTCTGACAGTGCCCGGGTGAGCTGGGCGCCGCGATGCCCACCGGTACGCCCGGACTGGGTAAGGGTGGCCGCGATGCTCGCCGGGTCGTGCGGTGCCCCACTCCGTACCTGAGCGGTGATCACCTCGAACAGCTCGCCGTAGACACCCCGGTCGAAGTCGGTGCTGCACAACAGGTCGCTCACGTGCCCGGCAACGTCGGTCGCCGACCACAACAACGCACACAGACACAGGGCTTCGACATCGGTACGCGGGTCGTCGAGCAGGTCCCCGACTCCTCGATCGGCTCCCCTGCGTCGACCTCTTGTGTCGCGTCCTCGTCGGTGTCCTCGGTGCTCATCCCCGCCTCCCCCGGTTGCCCTGGTCCACCTCTGCCCGCGAGAAGGCCGACGAACTCATAGTGCTGCCTGCCCCTGCTGGTGGGCAGTCTCCTCACCACCCCCGGCCGCCGTGGTATCTGTGTGGGTCTCCGGTGGGGTCGCATTCCGGTCCCGGCGCCCCCTCCCCGCTGCCCGCGCTGTAGGGCTTGTGCTGACAGAAACATGCCCGGGCGAGTCCCGCCCGGCCCGCGAGGGTGTCCTCGCACACCGCAGCGGTGTGGGGAACCTGGCAGGGTGCGCAGATGCTCATAGTGTCTCCTTCGGTGCCGGTGGTGCCCGACTACCCCTACCCTAGTCGCACTAGTCAATCAATGCTAGTTAATATAACGCACCGTTTCTCGTGATTTCCCCACAACGAGCACTGTTCATTTGGGTTGGGATTGCGGTACTTGCGTTGACGAAGAACGCCGCGGAGTGGGCTCACCCTCGCGGCGGTTTGTTGGGTAGTCGGGCGGGTGCGGGGGGCAGCTGATGACTGCCGTACCGCTTACGGGTTTCGGTGATGGCGGCGCGGACGGCTTCGGCGACGAACTCGGTGCGGCTGGTCATCCGGGCCAGGGTTTTGCGGTCGGCGACGATGGCGGCTTCCATCGCCGCCACGGTGGCCGCCGCCACGGTGAAGCTGCGGGACACTCCCGTGCCGTCCTTGGGTTCGGGTCCGAGCGTGTGGGCGATCTTGGCGC
>JAABUU010005576.1_pt1 | contig 14011 bp, 8 predicted proteins | sample 5559301 | NCBI WGS metagenome assembly JAABUU01 (sample SAMN10711884, study PRJNA513360) | rock metagenome | isolation source: Antarctica rocks | place: Antarctica: Victoria Land, Richard Nunatak white | reverse complement strand
GGGGGATGGGTGATGGGTTGTGTGTGCACGCGGATGGGAGTTGCAATGGGGGAGGTTAGATGGGGGGGGATGGTTGGTGGTTGATGGTTGGTGATTGTCGGTGGTGGTGGTGTGGCGATGGCGATATACCCAGGCCTTTTTTTCATGACTGAGGCGCAAAGTACCTGCGAGGAGACGTCCTTTCCGCTGGCTTAGATTTCTGCAGAATCGGAGAACACAGGGATGATATGATATGAACATGACGACAGGTTGTTCAGCGAGATGTCCGTTTCCTTTGCTTCAGCTTCTTGATCTCTTTGATATATACCACGAGTTGAAACGCATGTGCATTCTTCGGAGAAGGAGGATATCTATTTCCTACCTGACGAAGGAAAGGGATACATTCAAGTGGCATGATATATGCAGAACTACCCTCCGTGCAAGCACTTCCAGAAATTGGAAAAATATACTCAATCGCACGCGTAGAGATGCGCGCATGTGGGCATCTATGCCTAACCTCCGAGTAATATAAATATAACATATCCTCCACTATGAGAATGACAGCGTTATCCTACCGCCGGCAGTAACGGAGAACGAAGTATACGTATAGCTAGCCACACAGCTCGAAGCAATCCTCCTCCTCATCAAGGACGGCCAGACATCTGTCATTTATTCCCTCATCTTCGACACCCTATCACTCAGGCCCAACACACATACCATCGGGCCTCGGAAACTTCTATGCCAGCCCTGGGCCCCGCCCACGACCGACCGGCATCCCCCAGCCCCAGCGTTACCTCAGATGGCTGCCATTGCCGCTCCCTTCCCTTCTCGCTGTCCTCCAGTGACGATTGCCCGCTCCCTCGACCGCTGACGCGGATTGCAACTCGCAGTGCTGTTGATGGCCGCCGTATCCCAGTGCGCGCGGAAAAACCCGACTTGCCTTACCCTGCCTTGTCCTGGCTGGCCTCACCATCCATCGACATCGTACGCCGCCACCACACCACACCACTCTTCCAACCTCCCGATCCTCACCTACGTCTCCTCAACCTATCCTTCTCCCATCCCCGCCGCCATGGCCATCACCATCACCATCCCCATCCTCATCCATCCGCCCCTCCCGCCTCCGCCTGCTCCCAGCCCCAGCCCCAGCTCCAGACCCACCCCGCCTCCCCACATCCACGCCGCCATCATTCCTCCACCCCACGCCCTCATCCCACGTTGCCGCCTGCCTCCCCAAGCCGACGATAGCGAACGAATCCATGCTCGCCACGCTCTCCCGGCGGCGGTGTGGCGAGGAGAGTGATGGTAGTAACAACGTGGGTGCAGGTCGCCTCTCCTCGACAGACGGCGGCGAACGGTCTCTGTGGCTCGATGAGAAAGGATGGTGCTGGCGCTCGGGAGGGCGTTGGTCGCGTCTGGAGGGCCGAGGCGCGGGTCGAAGGTGCGCAGGGAGGGAGTCCCAGCGCGGGGGAGGGAAGGTCGTGTCTAGCCAGGTTTGTGTCGCTGCGGTGGTGGGTTGGGTGTTTGATGGGTTGGCCGGAGCAGGGAGTGGCTTTTGTTCGGTTTCGGGGGAGGAGGGGGATGGTCTGGAGTAGATGGATGTGGGTGATGGTGGGGTAGAGCGGATTCGTCGTCTTCGCGGCCTTTTGGGAATGGAAAGTGGGGCGGGCATATCTGGAGATGGGGCGTGGCGAGACTGTGGGTTTTGGATAAGAGCTGTGGGGGCTGTGTGCATGAAGGTGTCGAAGTTTGTGGGGGTCGGTATATATTCCGTACTTCTGATAGGGCCTTCATGGTATACCACAGCAGCAGATGGCTGGGTTGTTGTGGACGCTTGCGGAGTTGTGAGGTTCGGTGTCCTTGCTGCTACGCTGCCTGAACGCTGAGGTTCGGTGTTGGTACGAGACAAGTCGGTCGCCGTGACGAAGGGCAGGGAAGAGGGTGGCTTCTTAGACCTTGGCCATGTCGAGGATTTGCTTGATAGCTTTTTGGACTGGCTGCCCTGGCTAGTCTGTTCGGGGCTGAAAGTTATCCGCCGCTGCTGGGTAGTATTTACTTCCCCGAGGGCAGAAGGGGCCAGGATCGGGACAAAAGCTTCCCTACGGATTTCGGAATCTGATGATGTTACTTCCTCCAAAGCCTGGAGGCGAGGGTTGGAGTGTTCGAATTTAGCTGACTGCTTTGGATGCTTTGATAGCAGTCTTTGCATGCCTCGACGAAGTTTACCTGAGCTGCTTGGTGTTGGCCGCGGTTCCGATGACGGCTTGGGTGATGGTGCCGCCACGTCGTCCGCCTCTAACTCGTCATCGTTTCCAAGGCTCGGGGGCTCGAACAATCTCTCCGCGGGCATTCTATTCAGGCCCAAACGCGTGTCAAGCGACAGCAGTGCCCCAGCCTTCTTATAATTCTTTTCGAGCAGAGCCTGCCGGCAGTTCCACTCAACCCTTGTTCTTTCCAACACAAAGTCCAACCCCTGCCCACAATAGTCGACGCTTTCGTCAGCGGCGAAGGATCCCAAACACTTCTCAAACGCCTTCGTGGCGCTTCTGAAGGCGCTGAGCTCGAAGAGGGATATACCTAGACAGTACCAGCCGACGGCGAACTCTGGCTCGTGTTTGATCGCCTTTGCAAACGCTTCGGCTGCAAGGTAGTACTCTCCAAGTATAGCTCTGATTGCGCCAATATTAAACCAGAGATATCCCTTTCTTACGGCGGCTCCACACTGCCGGAGGATACGGCGATGGGTACTGAGGGCTTGCTCCCACTCGAGGTTGTGGTAGAGCAGCGTGGCGTGAGACCAGAGGTCGATCGTCTCAGAATAGGTGAGAGATGGAGCTCGAGGCAGCTGTGCGTCGAGAGGAGAGGAATCGTTAGGGCCCGAAAAGGAGTCGGCGTTGGTTTGGTGATCTTCGAAGTCTGACATGTGGTGACTTAGCCCACTTGCTGTAGATCGAGAAAAGTAGAAGCTATTGCGGTGTTTGGTAGGAGGAACAGAGAGTAGCAGGGCCGAAGCTCGTATATAAGACATCACTCTCGGTGAATGGTATAATCACGAGACACCTCTGGGGAGAGGAGCTTCGGATTCACCACGCCACCAAGACAAGGCTCTGGCGTCACTGCCAAGAGTATTCATTGTCCGCGACCTTTGCTGCACTGTAAGACAGGTACAAGTGACCATCGTAATTCAACATGGAGGCCATGGTCGAGCCGTGAACCTTCCCCATGCGGGAAAAGTCTGGTACATGAACGCACTTCGGAGACTGAGTGCTCAGTCTACGTGACCTCAAATCCAACGTCTCTCGAGGAGAAGACGGAGCAAACACAGTTTTCCCGTCCAAACTGCATTCAGCCCGGCGAAGCAGGAAAGAAGCGTCTGGATATCGTCACCTGATTGCCGTGAATGGAGGGAATGCTGCAGCCTGCGGACCACGTCATTCGTGTATAGATTCGTGATCGTGTGTGCATATTCGAGAGGATTGAGGAATTGTGCATATTGATATTAAAACCCGAAACCGCTGAACAGTTGAAACCTGAGAGAGACCTGTGATGTAGAGAAGAAGGAAGATGAGGTCGTTGTGTCCCACAACAACCATTATTATCTGTTGAACTAATACCAAGGCATTCCGGGATGGACAGCCAATTAAGGTGTCAGACTGGTCTTTCTTCGCCTTACTTGGCCAAACTCTGGGACTTGAGAGGGAAGGCTGCAGGGCAGTATATAAGGTAACTGAGCCCCATCCGACAAGCTAAACAAACATCTTGCTCATGAACTAGCAAGACGTCCAAACAAGCACATCAAAAAAACACGTAACAAGCTAACAGCTCATCATAGCAAGCATACTGAATACTGCATGAGCGCGGAACACTGTGCTGTATCTTTAATTGATCTGGTGCGGCTGGACATTGAAGTTATCACGGCCAAGTAGAAGGTACCTCACGATTTGCACTGAAGATATGTCGCTGGATTGCACCCTGGTAAAGCCGACTGATCTTCCAGCAATTCTAGACACCTTTCGTGTTGTTCATCTGTGCTTTCTCCTGAGACCCGTAATTTGCATCACGTCCACCATAGGACGCTCAACTTGACGAAGAGATCTCTAACGGTAGCATTCACGGCTTGCACGATGATACCCAGTAAGGTTTTTACCGTGCACAAGACTCATCATGGACTACCTTAGTCATGGCAGAGACGTTAAAGGACGTAGACGTTCCCTATGATGTTCAGAGCGACGGGGCTATTAATGCGTCGCTTCTGACTACCGGGGAACCTTACTACACTCCCTGTCAGGCTTTATCAGGCTATCAAGCGGCCACCGAAGTCACGTGGAACTGTGTAACCTACCCTTAGTTCCGAGAGCGAGGTTAACGCCGTGTGGGCTTAACCCGACCGTACCTTATGGGTAGGTTAGTATCTCAGATTGCCTGCAGGCACGCTGTATTTTAGATCTGAGTTCCTCGTCTACAAAGATCTGCTTAAGGTACTGCTTTACTGCTTACTGCTTACTGCTTACTTCTTACCATAAGACTGCCACCAGATCGGCGGTGCAACCTTACATTTCGACACGCTCGACAATCTATACCTCTAGTTCCTCTCCGCACGCTTTCTGGCTTTCTGGCTTTTCGATCAGAATGGCCGCCAACTACATCAAGAAGGTCGCCGTGGTTGGGGTGCGTTTGTCAGAGCTGATAGCTTGGTCTCTCGCCGTTATCACGGGCTGATTGACTGATTGCAGGCTGGTGGTAACAGCGGCAAATACATAGCAGAGGCTTTGCTCAAAACCGGCAAGCACACGGTCACCGCTATCACCCGAGCCGATAGCAAGAGCACGCTGCCGGAAGGTGTCGAGGTGAAGAAGGTCGACTACGGCAGCGCGTCGTCGCTTCTAGAGGCTGTTCGAGGCCAAGATGCTCTGGTGATCACATTGGCCCCGATGGCACCCCCGGATAAGCAGTCAAAGCTCCTCCAGGCTGCCGCAGACGCGAATGTCCCGTGGGTTCTCCCAAACGAGTGGTCTCCTGACACAGCCAACGAGGCCCTGGTAAAGGACGTTTTCCCCTTTCAGAAAATGCCAAAGGCCCGCGAAGAGATCAAGAAGCTCGGAAAGAGTTCCTACATCGCCGTCTCCACTGGGTTCTGGTATGAATGGAGTCTTGCAATTAGCGCTTCGTACGGTTTCGACTTCACCAAACGCGAAGTCACCTTGTTTGACGATGGTGAGACCAAGACCAGTACCACTACCTGGCCACAAGTTGGTCGTGCGGTCGCTGGACTGCTAAGCCTGCCAATCAAGCCGGAGGGCCATGACAAAGAGCGATGCCTGGAGCGATTCAAGAACGGGCATGTGTACGTGTCGTCCTTCACCGTCAGTCAGAAAGACATGCTCGACTCGGTCCTGCGGGTGACCCAAACCAGCATCGACGACTGGAAAGTGACCAAGGAACCATCCCATGAGCGCTACATCAATGGTATCAAGGCGATGAAAAGCGGAGATAGGATGGGCTTTGCTAGGATGATGTATTCCCGGGTCTTTTACCATGACGATTGTGGCAACTTCGAGAAGACCAAGGGGACCATCAATGAGCTGCTGGGACTACCCAAGGAGGACATCGACGAAGCCACGAAGGCTGCAATCAAGAGATCAAAGGAGACGAGCTGGGGTAGTTAGACATCTGATGCCAATTTGGCAACTATCACAATAGAACTTCATCCTTATTGCAACTAATCCTCCGTCCAAGTGGTAGCAACATAGACCATAGATATGGATTGTAGCTATTACCTCACGTTAGAATATGCTCTTATACCACGCAACATCACTGTTTCACTCTGCGTTCAGAGTAACCTGACATGACTTTGGTTGCCGCAGTGGATGTCATTCCCGTTGCTGCCAATGGTCAAAACTCGTTGGGAGACTTTCAAAGACGTGTCCGAACAGCTCGAGATGATACCATGAGGATGTGCCTTGAATTGTGGCCAATTCGAAACGAAGCTCGATGGATAGCCTGATTCAAATTGAAGTTGTACTGCTATGCCACTGAAATCAAGGGCTCTGAGGCTGCATCAGCATGGAGCCATCCTCAAAGAAAACGAATACTGTCCGAATTCTGACATCCTTGGCAACTTGCTCGACGGATTTCCATGCTGGCGGAACTGCAGACCGTAATAGAAGCTTTCCAGGTCGGTGTCGAAGGTTCAACCGGGAGCCGCATCTGCTGCTAAAGTATCTTGAGGAGTATGACCGGGGAGGCGGACAAATGACACACAGCAGTCGGCATGCTGTGATGGGAATTGAGTAATTATCAGGTGTTTATTTATTCTGGCGCGGTGGGTGAAGGTTTGCTGAGATCGGCAAGTCTTAGCGAAAACGGGACGAGGATTAACTACAACTCCGACTGCCCCTCCAAGACTACGTACACCAACATGGCCCCATCATGAACATCATGATGTGAGTACAACAGGTGCAGTCGTTGTACGGCTGATTTTGATAGTACGGTCTTGAAGGACTTTTGAACTTTCAAGCAGTGACTCCTTCGATAGCAGATCTTAACACTTTTATCCCTGTAAAGTCAAGGTCCTTAGTTCTGTTAGTCCTATATACTCCTTGTTGTGATTTCTGCTAATATTATCGCAGAGCAAAACCTCAAGATGGGACCAAAGTTGAAGGCCTGGAATCCGGTCAAATTCACGCCGTTGCCGGTCACAATCATAACGACTGTCGTCTATGTCGCTCTCTTCGTCGTCCTCATAGTAACCCACATTGTGGTCCCGCCCGCCCCAAGTGACCCAGGGAAGGGCATTGATATTGGCGAGGCCTGGAGAGATTTGCAAGAAATCAGTAATGGCTTTCACCCGTACAATAGTAGGAGAAATGACTACGTTCGCAACTGGCTACTCGGAAGGATCCAAGCTATCCTTGACAGTAACGGAGTCACTTATTCAAACGAGCCGCACAATGAGCTTCACCGTGGAGATGTAGCGGATTCGCAAGTCGTGATCTTCAATGATATGATGTCAAACGTTACATTATCTTCTGAAGGGAAAAAAAATGGTTCCGGGCGTTCGAGCCAGCCTGGCATGAGTGTTTATTTTGAGGGCACGAACATTATTGTCTACATTCGCGGCTCAGAAGATAATAGTGGAGATTGGTGGAATGATTCGCATGGGAAATATGACGGTCTGGGTGGTGTACTCCTCAACGCACACTATGACAGCGTCTCGACCGGTTATGGGGCTACAGACGACGGAGTAGGGGTGGTCACTGTCCTCCAGCTTATCAAATACTTTACAACTTCCGGTCATGAACCTAAAAGAGGCATCGTTGCGCTTCTTAATAACGGCGAGGAAGATTTCCTGAATGGCGCGAGGGCGTTCACCCAGCATCCTGCGTCAACTTTCGTGCACACCTTTCTCAACCTCGAAGGAGCTGGCGCAGGCGGACGAGCAACCCTCTTTCGAAGCACCGACGTGGAAATTACCCGTTTCTACCAGCGCAGCCAATACCCATTCGGTACAGTTCTCAGCGGAGACGCCTTCAGTCGCGGTTTGATTCGTAGTCAGACAGATTACGTCGTATTTAACGAAATCCTAGGTCTTCGAGGTTTGGACGTTGCTTTCATGGAACCCAGGGCTCGATATCACACGGAACAAGATGACGCCAGACACACTAGTGTCAACTCACTCTGGCATATGCTCTCTGCATCATTAGCAACAGTACAAGGACTGACGGCGGACACTAGCTCCACCTTCAACTCCCAGACGGTTGGTAGAGCAAAGGTTAACAGCGAAGAAGGCTCCGAGGCCGTTTGGTTTGATCTCTTTGGTCGTAGCTTTGCGGTCTTCCGCCTCCGAACTCTGTTCGTGCTGTCTATCTTGCTACTTGTGGTAACCCCCATACTTCTGATTGCCATCCTAGTGGCATTGCACATGTTCGACAAGCTGTATCTTTTCTCAGGATCGAAGCATCATCACCATCCCGAAGGTGATGACACAGTAGCACTATATGGATGGCGTGGCTTTTTCAGATATCCAGTCATTGTCATTGTCGCCTCCGGCACCGTTGTCGGTCTAGCATTTCTGGTCACGAAGGTCAATCCCTACATAATCTACAGCAGCCAATACGCTGTCTGGAGTATGATGCTATCAGCATGGCTTTTCGTTGCATGGTTCGGCTTCCGAGCTATCGACTTTGTCAGGCCAACCGCCTTGCACCGAGCGTACTCCCTCTTATGGATGTATATTGGAGGGTGGATGGCATTGGTAGTTGCTACGGTTTTTGAACAGAGTAAAAAACTCGCCGGTGTCTACTTTATTGTGTTCTATTTCTGTGGAATATTTCTGGCCACGCTCATCTCGTTTGCGGAGCTTTTCGCCCTGCCTCGAAAGTCAGAATACGCCGAAATTGCGGAGAGATATTATAACCGGTCTACAGTGAGCCCAAGATCGGGGAGTATCTCCAGCAGTCGACTTCTAGCACCGTCAAGAGAAGAGCACGTGCAGGAGAGCGCAGATCAAGAGGAAGCTGATGACGAAGAGCCAACAGAGTCGACATCTTTAATGCGTGGTGGCCGCCATCCTACCTTTGCCAATTATACAGGGACAGGTCAGGGTCGAGAACCTGATGACCACGACGACGCCGTAGATGGCCAAGACCCGAGCAGCGCTTTTGGGGATGAGCAACGCTGGAGTGCTTCGATGCCCACATGGATCTGGTTGCTGCAATTTATTCTTCTTGCGCCGTTTATTGTCATCCTTGTCGGTCAAATCGGTCTTCTTCTGACTTCCGCCACGCATCAGACTGGAGCGGACGGCAACTCTGTGCTTCTTGTCTACATTGCAATCGCAATTTTGAGTACCTTAATACTTCTACCTCTCGCCCCGTTTCTCCATCGCTTTACTTACCACGTTCCAACGTTCTTACTACTGGTCCTCATTGGCACGTTGATCTACAACTTGGTCGCATTTCCATTCTCGAACAACAATCGACTCAAATTTCGCTTCGTCCAGACCATCGACCTTGAGAGCGGCATCAACGAGGTTACTCTTAGCGGCATAAGACACCCCTATCTGAAAGATACGATCAAAAACGTTCCCAGCGCTGCCGGCCAAGACTTGAATTGCGCCAAGGATCCTGAAGGTCCCCTCGGCAAATGCAGCTGGATCGGGCTTCCCCCGAGAGTGATCGGAAACACCCATCCCGATCTTCCGCCGGAAGTTGGTTATAGAGATTGGCTTTCTTTCAATGTTGCTCGTATCGAAGGTCAAAACGAAGCTCGTTTCCACATCGTCGGCCGGAACACACGCGCTTGCAAGATTACCTTCGATTCTCCAATCTCCGACTTTAGCGTCGACGGAGCAGGCCACGAGAGCCGGTTTCAGTCTGTCCCGGATGGTGGCAGCAGCGAGGTGAGGCTATGGAGTAGGACGTGGGAAAAGCCCTGGGATGTCAATATTAAATGGGAGAACCATGACGGAGAGGGAGGCCTCAATGGGAAGGTAGTTTGTCTCTGGAGCGATGTCAACGAGACTGGAGTCATTCCTGCATTCGAGGAGATTAAGAGATTCACGCCGGATTGGGTGGCGATTACGAAGCTCAGGGATGGTTTGGTGGAGGGGAGCAAGCCTTTCATGATCTGATGGCGGAGTTTTGACTGGTGCAAAAGGCATTCTTTGAGGTGGTCACTGCACAGGACGAGCATCATCTCTTCACTTTCCAGCAGTCTCAGCAGTTGGCATTCGCATTGTCCGTTTCAGTAAGTCATCATGAGCGTATGTATGTCCGAGGCTCGAAATCTGAACAGCTTTTTATGCTGCTATTTAATGTATGACTCTTTTACCAATAAATGGCAAGTATTGGATGTCCAGTGGTGCTTCATAGAATATTTGTAATTGTAAAGTCCGTCGGCATCACCAAGTGAGGCTCTTTCCAATTGCACAGCAATCTTTCGCTTCGAACCAAAACACTTTCTGCTTCCCACCAAGTTTGCTGACCGCTCACCAACAACAAATTCACCTACACATACACCCACACCAGCCACCAAAAGTCGGTCACCGTGGCGTCCTTAACAGTGGCAGCCATACCTGCGGCCATTTCTTCACTCTATATCTCACTTCACTCGCTGCTGCCTGAAAGTCTGCAGCTGTACATAGCACAGGTGGCGGCACACCTGCCCTCGACCTCGTACCTCCCCGCCAACTCCACCGCATCCCATACGCTCAAGTACTTTGAGAAGCTCTCCCTGACTTCACCGGAAGTATTCACTACTGCAATCCTCACCGTTATCCTTGGCATCGTCTCAATGAGCAGCTGGAGAAGCCGCTTCGGTGGATGGAGCTCACGCTATTCACCTGCGCCCGCGCCATCAGGGCCCCCGCCACGAGTCTCGGATAATGACTTCACTTACCTCACAGCCGACGACATCGTCGAACCGCCCCGAAGAACCTACGATCCGTACAAACCATCTTTCCCACGCCACAGCAACGTCACCAGGCCGCACGACCCGAACCTAGGTCCCGACATCATCTGCTTAAAGCACCGAGGCGTCACCTACCCGCTCCACTTCCGCGCCTTCAGCATCGGCGACGGCGACCTGACCGTCGGCGACCTGCGCGAAGAAGCCGCCCGACAAACCGACACCGACGACCAGCGACGCATCAAACTGCTCTACAAGGGCCGCATCCTCAAAGACGACTCCAAACCCTGCAACGCCGAAGGGCTGAAACAGCAGAGCGAGCTGCTCTGCGTCATCAGCGAAGCCGTCCCGACCAAAACCAGCATGGACGACGACGACTCCGAGAGCGGCGCCGACAGCCTCAACGGGCCGACCGTCGAGGTCGACGGCACCATCTCCGCCCCCGGCAAGAAGAAACGCAATCACCGTAGCAATAAGAAGAAAGGCAAGAGAGGCGGTGGCAGTGGTAGTGGTAGCGCCAGTCCGCGTAATGCCGAGAACCTGGCTCCGCCGTCGGATCCGGCGTCGGCTGGCACGTCGCGCCCGACGACGCCCGCGCAGCCGAAGACGGCGATCGAGAAGCTGGCTGAGATTGCTTCCACTTTCCATACGAAACTCGTGCCGCAGTGCATACAGTACATCTCGAACCCGCCGCATGATGCCAGGACGAGGGACGTCGAGTACAAGAAGCTTAGCGAGACGATCCTGGCGCAGGTGATTTTGAAACTGGATGCCGTGGAGCTGGGTGAGGACGAGGCCGACGCAAGGCAGAGGAGAAAGAATTTGGTCAAGGAGACGCAGGCTATGTTGGGGCGCTTGGACGTCGTGCATGGTGGTGGCAGCAGCTAGGGGGAGGGTTTTGCTTGTGAGAGCGTAGAGGCGTTTTTGGGGGGCGATGGAGAGGGTAGAGAGAGAGATGGTGGGTTACTGAGTTGCTGGCATCAGATTGGCGTACTGGGTCACCCTTTACCTTGGAGGCTCCTTGGCCGAGTGGTTTTGTTTGTAGGACTACACTAGAATGGCTCAGGCATTAATAAGTAGAAATGTTGGCTTATACTCCAGCTCTCCTTTCGCGCCTGTGCCCACAGTGTGGCCTTATGAACGACGAGGGAAAGGAAGAACTCTGTCCTAGTCTGTACAGGGTATATGTGACAAGCCAACACGATAAATGACAAAGAGCGCCGAGCGACTGATGCGGAACAAGCACGCCTAAACCAGAACATATAGCGCACACATCTGCCCACCGAAACGTTAGCTCACCCCACCTGTTCGATCTGACACGACACGGCGCAGCACTCACAATGGACAGCCCAAGAATCATCGAGATCCAGAAACAGATATTGTTGAACACCTTCCTGCCGCGGAAGTACTTGGTCCGCTGCAGCATGACGATGGGCAACTGCATCATCTGCGCGAGAAAGCCGTACCCCCTCAGCTTCTTGGTAATGCAGCCCATGACCAGCTCGTGGCCGACGGCGCTGATCAGGAACGTGATGAGGGTGGCGACGGGTCGGGAGAAGCGCGGGCGCGAGGCGCCGTAGACGTGGCGGCGCAGGAAATGGTGGACGGGGATGTTCCATTCGCGGGAGAATTCGAGCCTAGCGGATTTTTAATTAGAAAATAGGATCCCTAGTGCGTGCGATGGAGCGGCAGTTGGGGGGTTTAGGGGAAGAAAAGAGGGAGACGGAAAGACACGTGCCAGTCACAGGAGTTCCACCAGTCGGAGTAGAAGTGGCGGTCGGCAAAGCAGGTGATTTCGGCGAAGGCGCCGAGGACGTATTCGAAGATGACGAGGAAGACGAGGAGCAGGGTGACCATGAAGGGGAAGAGGAGCATGCTGATGCTCTCGGCGAGGATGAGGCCCGTTTCGGAGAGGCTTTCGACGCTTTCCAGCCGCAAAGCCGACTCGTGCAGGACGGGCACGATGAACTCTTCGCTGGTGATCATCAGCAGGAAGATGCAGCCGAAGACGGCTAGTATCTTCCAGAATAGCTCCATCCATTGGGTCTTCGCCGTCCGTGGATACTCGAGCTCGTAGCATAAGGTAGGGCATAGGACGTAATCGATATAGTTCCCGACTGTTAGGTTTTGCGGATATGTGACATGGCCGAGGGGAGATGTGAGCTCTAGGGCTAGGTCTTCTCGCAGCTGAGTGAGCGCTTCGTCGGCATCTCGATGCTTCTGATCGTCCTTCTCTTGGTCGAGCTCATTGAGCTTTGTGCTGGAGCTGGGATACTTTACGGCGGCGGCTGTGGAGGCCGTCTCAGGGTTATCTAACGCCCAGAGGCGCCGCTCTGTCTCGCTGAGATGACCGTTGTAGAAGGCGTAGGAGTGCATTTTCATCAAAATGGTAAGAGTGTGTAAAGTAAAGAAGACTTGTGCAGTCCATGTCCAGTTAAGCATGAACGGCCAACTATGAGAGATTAGACTCAGCCGTATGTTAGGAGCAATGGTCCCACTTACTTAATCCACAGTACAAGCCAAGCAAGCTGTAAAGTGCTCTGGATGGCCATACCTCCCTTGCCCCAGCTCAGGAAACCATTGCTACGCCTGAAGAAACGCTGCAGCGGCAAGCTGATTGCAGTGCTGGCAACCATGGCACCGTCACTTAGAGCCAGTTGCCAAGTGTTTGCTGTAAGGAGGCTCCAAACCCTAACGCGCATCGGGTTTCCCGTATCCTTGATGTTCCGTAACATGGTCGTGATGACCATAATAGCCAACCCGATCCAGAACAGGGTGTAGAAACCTCTGAAATCCCGATACTCGCTAGTCGGATGGAAGTGTGATACACGAGGAGCATAGTCGATGGTGGGAAAGAGCCGGTGTTTCTGCTTCTCGCGAACTTGCTTGCGCGCCGAGGAGATGGACTGAACAGAGGGCGGCGCATCGGGAGGAACTGGAGTCGAACGTCCACTACAGGGGGTTTAAGCAAGTCTGCTGTACGCTTAGGGAGCCATAAGAGCTACCTAGATATCCCTGGAGCTATACTGGAGATGCCGTTGGGCTTCAGACCCCTCTCCTCACTCTGAGTGCGAAGCACTTGCGCATTGATCGGCTTCACCGCGCGAGGGCGCAGGATGTGGTCCGTACTGTCATGAGGATGATGCGAAGGTATCTCGATCATGGTGTCCATCGTTATGCGAGAGTCGTTCCATGCAGCTATGGGTGTCTCGTCGCTCAAATCCCACGCTTAGCTTGCTTGCCACGCTTCTCGCGAGGTTGGAATAGGGTATAAGCCGGTATCTGATGATGTTTGCAGAAGGTGGTGAAGGTAGTGGTGCTGTGACATCCAAGGTACTTGTACAGACGTCTCATGACACATGTTGTTTTACAAACACTCCGTTTGCTCTCGCAGTAAGGTGTGCATGGCCCCAATAATAATACCTCATGAGCCTCAGTTCAGACGATGTTTAGTTACGAGACGAAGCTATACCGTAACGTACTCGCCACCTAGTCGAGCCAGCCACCTAAGCGAGCCACCTCAAAATCTCATAGAAACCATGAACATTTAGAAATTCATAACTTCAGAACATCTATATAAAATTCAGGGAGTGTAGTTTAATTTGGACATTATATGAATATATTT
>JAABUU010005570.1_pt1 | contig 14027 bp, 16 predicted proteins | sample 5559301 | NCBI WGS metagenome assembly JAABUU01 (sample SAMN10711884, study PRJNA513360) | rock metagenome | isolation source: Antarctica rocks | place: Antarctica: Victoria Land, Richard Nunatak white | reverse complement strand
TATTGCGCTCAACCTGCTGAAGCAGGAGCGGACAGCGAAGGTCGGAATCAAGAACAAGCGGCTGAAGGCAGGGTGGGACGAGCGCTACCTACTCAAGGTCATCGCCGGATGAGATGCGATTGCCCTGCATCCGCTGGCCCCGTGCTTGCATACTGCTTTTTCGTGTGGTAAAGGATTATTGAGGCGGATAATGAACGAGCAGCAGCGCACAACCGGCACCATTATCATCGCGGACGACTTGCCGCATGTCCGCGCGAGTATCCGCGCGATGCTGACGCTCGCGCTCGGCGCGCAGGTCGTCGGTGAGGCGGGAACGGCGGGCGAACTGCTCGCTCTCCTTGCAACGACCGAGGCGGACATCATCATCGTGGACCGCGACCTCACCGGTTTGGACGATGCAATGGTCGTGGATGAGATGCGGCGGCTCGCCCCGACCAGCCGGATCGTCCTCTGCTCCGTCTTCGAGCGGACGGACGGCATGCGCGAATGCCCGCTGACAGCGGACTTCACCCTCTCCAAGTCCCTCGGCCCGGATCACTGGGTGCAGGCGCTGAATCGTCTGCTCATGACGCATGAGCCGGGCATTATCAATATCGCTGTCGAGAAATCGCCGGAGATGATGAAGATGCACGATTTCCCCGACGCGAATTGCCCCCGTCGGAAAACCTAACTCCCGGCCCCTCCGAATCCCGCGTCCGGCAACGCCTTGACGATTCTCGGCTGTCTCCCTATCATCGCCCCTATGTTCGTTTATATTGGCTGCTATACCACCCCGGATCGCGCGGGCAGTGGTGAAGGGATCAACGTTTACCGGATGGATGATCGCTCCGGCGCGTGGGCGCACGTTCAACTCCTGGCAGGCGTCGCCAATCCGTCGTTTCTGGCGCTCGATTCAACGCGACGCTTCCTCTACTGCGTCCACGGCGGCAACGACTTCAGCGCGGTTAGCGCCTTCGCGGTTGAGCGAGGTACCGGACATCTGACCTTCCTGAACACGCAGCAATCCGGCGGATGCAACCCGGTATCGCTGGATGTCCACCCATCCGGTCGCTTCCTCGTGGTGGCGAACTACACGGACGGGACGGTGGCGGCGCTCCCGATCAACCCGGATGGCACGCTCGCCCCGCTGACCACGGTTCTGCCGCAGACGGGCGAATTCGGCCCGGACCCGGTGGAACAGGCTGCCCCGCATCCCCATCATAGCCCATTCGATCCCGCCGGACGGTTTGTGGCGGTGCCGGATAAGGGTCTCGACCGGACGTTCGTCTACCGATTCGATGCCGTACGGGGCACATTGGCGCCGAACGATCCGCCGTTTGTACGGGCGCGTGCCGGGGCAGGACCACGCCACATCGCGTTCCATCCCGATGCGCCGTATGCCTGTGTCATCAATGAACTGGACTCGACGATCACGACGTACGGCTATGATGCGGAGCGCGGCGTGCTCGATCCCCGGCAACTGATCGGGACGCTCCCGCCCGCGTACACGGGCCGGAGTACGGGCGCTGAGATCGCTGTCGCGGCGTCCGGCCGATTCCTCTACGCCTCGAACCGGGGGCACGACAGCATCGCGATCTTCGCGATTGACGCGGAAAATGGCGTCCTCACGGTGGTAGGATGGGAGCCGACCCAGGGCGCGATGCCGCGCTTCTTCGCCCTTGATCCGTCAGGCAAATTCCTGTACGTCGCGAATCAGGGCAGCGATACCATTATCACCTTCCGCGTTGACCAGGCGACCGGTATGCTTACCCCGACGGGCCATGTCGTGCGCACCGGTAGCCCCGTCTCCATCGTCTTTGCCGAAATATAAGGGCTATTATGGGATCAAAGGAACTCGTCGAGCGTCTCAGCCGCGTCACGGATCGTTTATCAATGCAGATGCGCATCGCCTCCGATCAGGACTGGCCGGATATCGAACTGACGATGCCGCAGTTGCGTACCCTCGTGCTCCTGTATCGCGGCCCGCAGCGGATGGGAGACATTGCCGCCGCGCTCGGTATCAGCCTCCCCGCGACGACGAATATGATTGTGCGCCTCGAAGCCAAAGGTCTCGTCGAGCGGGTACACGATCAGGATGATCGGCGCGTCGTGATATGCAGCTTGACGCCGGAAGGCCGTAATCAGTCCGAGGCGCTCTGGAACGTGCATCGCCAGCGAATCGCCGCAGTTGCCGATATCCTGACAACCGAAGAGATGACGATGGTCGTCGCGGCGATGGAACTGCTGTCGGCGGCGCTCGGTCGGCATCAAAATCACCGCACACCGTTGACAGAGATACGTCCACCCGATAGAATACTTCCATTGAAGTGAAGTATCGCGTGTCGTCCTGGCGCTGCTGACCGAGGACGATTTGCGGCATGATGCGTACCTGCATATCGGTTCGTATCCCATGAGGAGCAGGCTCCATGAGCACCGTCTCTACCGATTCCCGACGATCCCCCGTCAGTTCACCTCCGCCGGGTGACGCCCCCGAAGCCACGGGATACCTCTCGCATCAGCAGATCATCGTCGTGATGTTCGGCGTCATGGCAGGGATGCTCCTCGCCGCTCTCGACCAGGGTATTGTCGGCACGGCGCTCCCCCGGATCGTGAGCGACCTCGGCGGCCTGAATAAACTGTCGTGGGTCGTGACCGCTTATCTCCTCACCTCTACGGCGGTCACACCGCTCTGGGGGAAGATCTCCGACCTCTACGGCCGCCGTGTAATCTTCCAGACGGCGATTATTATCTTCCTCGTCGGCTCGGCGCTCTGCGGCTTGAGCCAGAATATGCCGGAATTGATCTTCTTCCGCGCCATGCAGGGCATCGGCGGCGGCGGCCTGTTTTCGATTGCGCTGGCGATCATTGGCGACGTCATCCCGCCGCGCGAGCGGGGGTGCTATCAGGGCTATTTCGGCGCGGTCTTCGGCGTTTCGAGTGTCGCCGGGCCGCTGCTCGGTGGCTGGTTTACCGATGGCCCGGGCTGGCGATGGATCTTCTACATCAATCTGCCGGTCGGTATCGCTGCGCTCGTGATCACCTCTATCGCCTTGAAGATGCCAGTAGTACGCCGCGAGCACCGGATTGATTATCCTGGGGCGGCAATGATCGTCGCCGCAGTCTCCTCGTTGCTGCTCTATCTCAACTGGGCCGGCGGGGCATACGGCTGGACGGCGCCAGGGCCGCTGGCGCTGGTCATCGCATTCGTGGCGCTCTCGGTGGGGTTTGTCTTCATCGAGATGCGGACGATTGAGCCGATCATCCCGATGCGCCTCTTCCGTAATCCGGTCTTCAGTGTCGGCAACACATTCGGTTTCCTCGCGGGCGTGGCGATGTTCGGCGGGATCATCTTCCTGCCCCTCTACTTCCAAGCGGTGATGGGCATGTCGCCGACGCGATCGGGGCTGGCGATGTTGCCCATGATCCTCGGACTCCTTATCACCTCGATGGGATCGGGCCTACTGATCACGAAGACGGGGCGATACAAGATCTTCCCGATCATCGGGTCGGCGGTGCTTATCCCCGCGCTCTTCCTGCTTGGGCGGTTAGGCGTCGATACGCCGTACTGGCGGGTGGCAATCGACGCACTCCTGTTCGGTGCGGGGCTGGGCTTCTCGATGCAGACGATCTCGACTGCGGTGCAGAACGCGGTGAGCTATCGCGACATCGGTACGGCGACGAGTTCGACGACCTTCTTTCGCCAGATCGGGGCCTCAATCGGGGCAGCGATCTTCGGCGCGATCTTCTCGAGTCATCTCGCGCATCACCTCGCCGAGCAACTGGCGAATGTACCCGCTGGTGCATCGGCCAGTGGCGCGCCGATCGACGCCAACAATATTCAGGCGATCCAACGCTTGGGCGAACCGGTTAAGCACCTGGTACTGACGGCGTTCGCGGGATCACTCGACGATGTGTTCAAGGCGTGCATACCGGCAATCGTCGTCGCGCTCGTCGTGGCGCTCTTCCTCAAGGAAGTGCCGTTGCGCACGGGCGCCGCACCCGTGGCGGCGAGCGAGGTCGCCGCGCCCGTGGGATAGCAGGCGCGGGTGCGACGATGAACGGAGGAAGATCGTGAGTAACGCACCGCTTCGTGTGGGGTTAATCGGGCTGGGGGCGATTGGACAGGCGGTGGTGCGGCTGGCGCGGGAGCGGGATGAGGGCGCGGTGGCGATCATCGGTGCGGTCGTCCGGGACCCGGCGCGCTCCCGGCCCGGCGCGGATGTCCCGGTCGTGCCGTCCCTCAACGCATTGCTCGCCCTGCGGCCCGATGTCATTGTCGAGGCGTGCGGACACGCGGGGCTGAAGGAACACGGCCCGCACGTCCTCAAGGCGGGCTGCGACCTCATCATGGTGAGCGTCGGCGTTTTCGCGGAGCCGGGCGTGATGGAGGCGATGGTCGCCGCCGCCGAGGCGGGCAACGCGCAGGCGAAAGTGGCCTCCGGCGCGATCGGTGCGCTTGATGCGATTGCCGCTGCGGCCGTCGGTGGCCTGACCCGTGTCACGCATACGACGCGCAAACCGGCCCGCACGCTGATGAGCATCGAGGACGCGGCGGCGCTCACCGAGGCGAAAGAAGTCTTCCGGGGTAGCGCGCGGGAGGGAGCACTGAAATTCCCAGAGAGCATCAACGTCGCCGCCGCCGTGAGCCTTGCCGGGATCGGACTGGATCGCACCGAAGTCTGCGTCTTGGCGGACCCGACCATCGAGCGGAACATGCACACCGTCGTCGCGGAGGGCGCGTTCGGGCGTCTCCAGTTCGAGATTGAGGGCATCCCGACCGAGGAAAATCCGCGCACCGGCCGCCTCGTCGCAATGAGCGTGATGCGGACGCTGCTCCTGCGGCGCGCGCCGATCGCCGTGGGCTGATCGCGCACGACGCTGGCACGGGATGGAGGCTCTTGCCCGTTTCGGGGGAACTTCCTGAGGCGCGGCGGCGTTTCTCCTGTACCCCACCGAATGGGTCGGGTTCATCATGTGTAGGAGGTAGACCTCATGCGATCACACATTGCACGTTGCGGGGCGCTCATGAGCGTCGCACTTGCCAGCACACTCATCGCAGTCGCGATATTCAGCAGTACGGCATCCGCGCAGACAGCTACCCCTGCTGCCGTATCGCCGATCACTTCCCCCAATCCACCTGGCCCCGGTCCTTCCAGCACGTTCCAGCGGACGATTGCCGTGAGCGGCATGGGCACGGCAACGCTCGCGCCGGACATCGCCTATTTCTCGGCAGGGGTGACGGAGACGAATGCGAGCGTCACGGACGCGCAAAACAGCGTCACCACGAAGACGAACGCGATCATTGATGCCCTGCGGCAAGGCGGCGTGGACGTGGACAAGGACGTGAAGACGACCGGATATTCCGTGCAGCCGCAGTACAACTACCCCCAGAACAGCACGCCAGTGCTGACGGGCTACCGGATCACGAACAACGTCAATGTGACGGTGCGGGACATCACCAAAGTTGGGCAATTGCTCGACGCGGTGACGAAAGCGGGCGCGAACCAGGTCGGTGGTGTCTCGTTTGGGCTGGCCGACCTTGAAGCGGCGAGCCGCGTGGCGCGCGAGCAGGCGGTCCAGAACGCCCGGAACAAGGCGGACACCCTCGCCAAGGCGACCGGCGTATCGGTCGGTATCGTGATGACGATTGACGACGAGAGCACGACGCCACCCCCGCCCCGCCCGATCTCCGCCGCTCCTTCCGCGAATGCTGCCGCTGGCTCCGCTGCGGCGCCACCGCCAATCCAGCCGGGTGAAACGACCGTGTCGGTGACCGTGCGAATAACATACGCGATCGCATGACAAGGGAGACGGCTGAAGGCGGATCGCTTGTCATGCCGGAAAGTTGGCGGGCTGCTTCCCGAAAAGGAAGCAGCCCGCCAGGTTAGCGATACAGCGCAGGGTCAATCTGATTGATCTTGATCAGCATCCCATCGGCATCCTCGATTTGGAGTTGATAGCCAAATCCTTCATCACCGACGGGGCGCACAATGGTCACACCGGCATCTCGTAGCCGTTTCTCTAAACCTTCCATCGAGGCAGAATACGCAAAGTTCAGTTCAACCTTGCCTTCATTCTGCTCCGGATTCGCTGGATGAGCCAGTACGCCGAGTTCGGTATCGCCGAAGCGGAGTAACGCCCAATCGCCATCGCGACTCCCATTGAGAATCGTCGCGCCGAGTTTGCTGTAAAAGTCCAATGCCTTTCCCATGTCATTAACATGCAGCATCGGTTGCAGCGTGACGCCAGTTTCTCCGCGCGTTTGCGGCATCGGCGCTTCCGCACTTCCCGCCTCGATTATTTGGGCGAGATATGCAGTAAACACGTTCTCGACTAAGTCGGAGAGAGAAAGTTGCGCATCAACAGCACAATGCTTCATTTGTTTGATCGTGCCGGGAGTAAGATACACGTTGAATTGTTGCTTCTCTGCCATCTCGATCTCCTCCTCACCACTCAAGACTTTGCGCTAGTATCCTAGTAAGTTAGCAATCTAGCAAAGCAGCAGCCAATTGTCAAGTAGAAGAGAAGCACTCGCGCAGTATTAAGGCTACTATGCGCCAGTGATAGATGAAACAATTGGGCAAGAAGCCTCGCCTGTTACTCTGCGTTGCTCGGCATATGGGCCGTCATCGTCGCGGTGATAACAATGGGGTCGGGTGGCTCAGCGAGCAGGTGCAAGCGGCCGTTGCCATAGAGCAGGGGAAAGGCATATCCCTCACGGATTTGCTCGCCATCCTCGCCCTTACCCACCCGCAATTCGACGCCGTCATCTATCGTGATCGTGTGCGCCCAGAGCAATTGCCATCCCTGTACCTCGACCTGCAAGGTGCCGTCCGCTTCCGCCCGCACGCGCACGAAAGGGGTCCGTGATGCTTCCATAGTTCGCGCTCCTTTCGTTCCTCGTACGTCTCGATTCGCCTTCTCGTTCATGAGAACGTTTCGCTATTCCCCGCCGCATCCCTGCTGCCGCGAGCGCCGCGACGCTGGCGCTCCGATCCCGCTCCCCTGATGAAACAGGGCAATCGTCGCGGATAGAGGATGCATCAGAGCAGTGTCACGAGAGGAGCAATAATGCCACGAACGGCGTGCGAATGCAACCCACGGAACGCTGAGCGTTACTCATTTGACTCTCGTGACGGCAAGGCACTACACAGTGGAGAGCCGTGTATAACTCCCCGGCGGGCATGGAAACGGTGGATAACCTGTGCCGAATGGTCATAGCGAATGTACAGATGATGCCGAAAAGCGCCGTGTTTCGGCTTACAGGGCAGCAATGACTGATTTACAGACATCAACCATCGTTGCGCTGCCGCCGAGGTCGGGCGTGCAGACACCGGCGGCGAGCGTTGCTTCAGTGGTGTGCTCCAGGCGGGCCGCTTCGGCGTGTGCGCCGAGATGCCGGAGCATAAGGACGGCAGCGAGGAAGGTCGCAGTCGGGCCGGTGATGCCGCGCCCGGCGATGTCCGGTGCGCTGCCATGAACAGGCTCGAAAAGCGCACGACGAGGCCGTGTGCCTGGGCGAGCCGGATGCACCGCTCGGCGCAGCCAATCATCGCCGCCAGGTTGTGTCCGTGACTATGCTCCCGCAGTTGGTCGGACATCCCATAGGTGAAGTGTGCCTGCGCGAACTGCTCGCCCTCGCGCTCGGCAGAACGATAAGGTACGAAATGCCTTTCCACTGCCGACTGCTGACCGCCGACTGTCCCGTCACCGCACCGCCCAGAGGGGCAAACAAAAATACCGGGGCCGCCCCGGTCAGTACAAAGAAAGAACCCCCTCTCCATTGCTTGGCAGCAATGGAGAGGGGGCAGGGGGTGAGGTTCCTCGGTTACTTCACGGACGCGTTGTACGAATCCAGCGCCTTGTTGGAGGCGGCGGCGGCCTTGTCGAGGGCGGCCTTGGCGGTGGACTTGCCGAGCAAGACTTCCTCGATCGCGCCTTCGACATCCGTGGTGCGGGACTGGGTGAAAACGCCGAGTACCGCGCCGCTCGTCGCGGGATTGGACGGGTTGGCGTGCAACTGGTCTATCGCCGTCTGGAACTGCGGATACTTCGCGGTGTTCTCCTTGACTTCCGGCAAATCGTAGGCATCCTTGCGGATTGGGAAGTAGCCGGTGCCGATGTGGAAGAAGGCCTGCTGCTTTGGCTGGGCGATGAACTGGACGAACTTCCAGGCGGCTTGCTTCTCCTTGTCCGCCTTGTCCTTGGCGATGTAGACCGACGCGCCGCCCATGATGATGCCGCCCTGCTCGCCGCCGGTGGTCGGGCGTGGCATGTAGCCGGTACCGGTCTCAAACTTACCGCCCGCCTTGCTGAGAATGCCCTTGAGCGCGGCGGTGGATTCGACGATCATCGCCACCTGCCCGGCGGCAAAGGCATTCTGCACATCGCCCGTACTCCGGCCGAGGTTCGCGGCGGTGCCCTTGTCCACCATCCCCTTCCACCAGTCGAGGATTTTGACGCCGGGATCGTTGTTGAAGACGACTTTCGTCGCCCGCTGCGCGCCCCGGCCATTATCCGGGTCGGCGTACACAGCGTTCTGCGTGGCGAGCCACTGCTCGAAGAACCAGCCGTAGATCGCAAACGCCGCGCCGGGCTGTGGTTTGCCGCTCGCATCCTTCTTCGTCAGTTTCTCCGCCGCCGCGGCGACATCGTCCCACGTTCGAGGAGCCTTGGCTGGGTCAAGCCCGGCGGCCTTGAAGGCGTCCTTGTTGTAATACAAGATTGGGTTGGAGGTGTTGAACGGCATCGAGTTCAGCGTCTTGTCCACGGTGTAATAATTGAGGATCGGCTGCTCGAACTGCGACAGGTCGTACTTGTCGGCGTTAATGAAGGTCTGCATCGGCTCGATCGCCTTGCTGTCAATCATGAAGCGCTGGCCGATGTCGTAGACCTGCAGGAGGTGCGGCCCGCTCTTGGACTGCAACCCGGCGCGGAACTTGTTCACCAGGTCATCGTAGGTGCCCTGGTAGATGTCCTGCACGAAGATGTCGGACTGGCTGTCGTTGAACTGGTTGGTGAGGTTGCTCACGACCTCGCCATTCGTGCCACCGAGCGCGTGCCAGAAGGTCAGTTTCGTCGCGTTCGCGTTCTTGGCGACCTTCGGCGTCGCGGCGGGGAGAGTCGCGGCGGGCGGCACACCGGTTGCCACCGGAGCGGCCGCCGCTGGAGTTGCGCCACTGGCGGCGGATGGCGCGGCGACGGTGGCCCCGCCCGAGGCGGTTGTCGCGGAAGCCGTCGGTGCCGCAGTGGTTGCTCCGCTCGCCGCTTTCGTGCCAGTCGTCGCGGCCGTTGTCGCCGGAGCGGTCGTCGCGCTCCCGCCGCCGCAGGCGCTCAGAATCGCCGCGAGTGCGCCCGTCGCCGCCGTGCCGACCCCCAACCGGAGCACGTTCCGGCGTGTGAGCCGTCTGTTCCGTTCGATCCCTTCCACATCTCTCTCCTTCTTGACTGCAATGAACACGTTATGATGCGACCGCCGCTATCCCTTGACGGAACCAGCGGTGAGTCCCCGAATCAGTTGGCGCTGCCCGACGATGAGCAGCGCGATCGTCGGTATGAGCACAAGTACGACCCCAGCCATGATGAGGTTGTAGGAGAGCGACTCCTCGTTGCGCAGGAAGTTCAGTCCGATCTGCGTCGTCCGCATGTTCCTGCTGTCCGTGACGAGCAGCGGCCAGAGGTACTGATTCCACGTCCCGAGGAAACTGTAGACCGCCAGCGTGCCGAGCGCCGGCCGCGAGAGCGGGATAACGATCGTCAGCAGATAGCGCAGGCTCCCGCAGCCATCGAGCGTCGCGGCGTCGTGCAGTTCGGATGGGATGGAGAGGAAGAATTGCCTGAGCAGGAATGTACCGAAGCCCGTCGCGACGAAGGGAGCGATCAGGCCGAGATAACTGTCCTTCAAGCCCCACTGCGAAATTGTCTGGTAGTTCGGGATGAGTGTCACCTCGAACGGGATCATCAAGGTAGCGAGGAAGAGCATGAAGAGTGCGGTGCGCCCCCGGAACTCGCGGACGGCGAAGGCGTAGGCCGAGAGGCTCGCCGTCACTAACTGCGCGATCATCACCGACGCGGCGACGATGAAACTGTTGAGGATGTACCGAGGGATTGGCAACCGTTCCAGCACGGCGCGGTAGTTATCGAGGCGTAGTGCGCCGGGGATGAAGCGCGGCGGATACTGCGCCGCTTCATCCGGCGTCATGAAACTGACGGCGAGCGCGTAGAGGAGCGGAAAGAGGATGACCAGCGCCACGGCGGTGAGCAGCAGATACAGAAACGCCTTCCGCACCAGGCGCATATTTGGCGAACCGCTCATTGGTAGAACACCCTGCCTTCCAGCGACTTGAATTGGATGCCCGTTAGTGCGACGAGGATGACGAAGAGGATGACCGCCTGTGCTGATGCATACGCGGAGTGGAAGTTGAAGAAGGCATCGCGGTAGATCGAGTAGACTACGACATTCGACGAACTCGCGGGGCCGCCTTTGGTGAGAATGTCAATCTGCGCGAAACTCTGGAAGGCGGCAATCACCGAGATGACGCTGACGAAAAAGAGTGTCGGCGAGAGGAGTGGCAGCGTGACATTGAAGAACATTCGGGCCGGGCTTGCACCGTCAATCTTCGCGCTCTCGTAGAGTTCCTCCGGGATGCCCTGCAAGCCGCTCAGGAGGATCGTGAAGTTGAAGCCGAGGCCGAGCCAAATCGTGCCGATGGCGATTGCCCAGAGGGCGGAGTTGGTGTGCGTCAGCCACTGGATCGGCGGCAGGCCGAGCCGGGTAAGGAAGTAATTGAGCGCGCCCGTGCTCGGGTTATACAAGAGGGCGAAGATCACCGCGCCCGCCCCGACCGAGACACCAATCGTGATCGCAAAGGCGACGCGAAAGACCGAGATGGCGCGCAGCCGCAGGTTCGCCATCACCGCGAGGAGCAGCGCGACGAGTAGCCCAAGTGGTACCGTATAGAGCGCGTAGAGGAATGTGACCTTGAGCGAATTCCGATAACCATCGGACGAGAGCGCGCTCTTGTATTGATCCAGCCCGACGAATATATCGGAGGTGCCGCCAAACGGATTGTCCGCGTGGAGGCTGATCCAGACCGACTTGATGACGGGATAAAAGACGAAAATCGTGAAGGCAATCAACGACGGCAGCAGGTAGAGGAGCGACACGATCGTTGCTTGCACTGTACGTATGCGCAGCGTGCCACGAGAACGTGCACGGGAGATCGGTACACTGGTTTGCTCAGTGGCCATGCTGATTCCTTCGGATAGACGAACGTTCCTCTGCATCGTTATAACACTCCGCACACAATCGTCAAGCCGTGGGTAGTCAGCGCAGTCGGCAGTCGTCGGAAAGAAAGCGCGCACGTCATCTTCTCTGTCTACTGACTGCCGACTGCCGACTGCCGACTGCCGACTGCCCCAATGCTCGCACGCAAGTGTGATCGGATCGTATGCGGGCGAACGTATCCTTTCGGTCACGCTCATCCGACACTTTCGTACGGTGTGGCACGCATTATGCTTTGACATACTCAGAAGGTGAGGGGGCGGACGCGCAACGGTAGAGCAGTGAATGGAGGAACGGCAATGCAATTCTTTGTTGAACTGTTGCTTTGGCACCTGATTATCGCGGCCTTCCTCGTCGGCGCGCTGATTCTCTCTCGCGGTGCGCAGCAATCGCCGTTGCCGCGAACTTTCGTGAACGATCCATCGGGCGACTAACGACGCGATCTCCATCGTAACAATTATACAGACTGGGGATGATACATCGCGTGACGTGTCATCCCCAGTTTATGTTTCACGTCGAATGCTACGCTGAAACCGCCCGTTGCTCCGGTTCGTACCCCACCATGACACGCAGTGTCTCGGTCTGCACGGCGCTCAGAATGCCGAACGTCGCGAGCATGCGCGCCGCCATGCCGTCGTTCACGCGCACGAGGGCGAGCAGCAGGTGTTCTGTGCCAATAAACTGGTGATTGTAGGAGTCCGCTTCCGCAGTGGCGAAATGCAGCGCCTTGCGAGCACGCGGCGCATAGGGCAGTTCTTCGGGCGGGAGAACCGCACCGCTGCCGCGCCCGATGTGGTAGCGGACGAATTCGCGGCACTTCTCCAGGTCCACATCGAGTTTAATGAGCACGCGCGCGGCGATGCCTTCTCCTTCGCGCAATAAACCAAGCAAGAGATGTTCGGTGCCGATGTAGTTGTGATTGAACGGCACGGTCTCCTCGCGGGCAAAGTCCAAAGCAGTCCGGACGCGCTTCGTCAGTCGCATCAAATCCCGGTTCGGATTGATGGCTGGCGCGTAGTGCTGCAAACCTGCCGCGATTACCTCCTGCGCGACGCTCGCGACGGTACGATCCTCGTCAATCGCGATTTCGACGAGGCGGTCGTGGAGATAGGTCGGCACTTCGAGCCGCTTGCGGTCGGTACTGGATGGCATCGGGCATCGCTCCTTCGGGCAGTACGGCAACGGCGGTCACGCACCACCGTATATACGGTTATGAGAGAATACCACCGTATATACCGCCGTGTCAAGTCCCGTCGTGAGCCGGGTAGGGTGCAATCCCTGGCTATCTATGCAATCCCTGCGATTAGATAGGCGAAGTTCTTTGTATACATTGCATCGCGGCGGACACTGAAGCCATGGCGACCAAGCAGCCAGCGGATGTCGTCGAGCGTGTACCGGTTGAACTCCGCAAAGCGCTGGTAGCAGAAGGCTTCGGGATCGTCCGTAGGCGCCGCTTGTGCAGAACTACTCTCAATTGCGGTGCGTGCCGTCACCCAGAAGTCTGCGAAGTCCGCCATCGAGGAGCGCACCCAGCCAGTCATCACGAACGAACCGCCGACCCGTAGGGCGTCGTGCATCGTCGCGAGCAGACGGCGCGGATCCGCGAAGAAGTGGAAGAAGAAATGCGCCGCGATCACATCACACGAGTCCGGTTTCAGTGCGAAATCCGCCGCGCCGACATCCGCGCTCTGCCATTTTGCCTTCTTCAGACCGAGGCCGCGCGCCGCTTCCAGCATTTTCGCGTCGCGGTCGTACCCTGCGAGCGTGGCATCTGGCCGGAGCGCGGCGACATCGCGCAGCCAAAGCCCCGGCCCGCAGCCGAGGTCCACGATGTGCGGCTTCGGGCCGAGCGGCGTGATCGCTTCCGCCGCGATGATCGTGCGGACATCCGCCGGGATGCGGTTCTCGTAGGACTGCGTCATCATCGCGCAGAACCGGGCGGGGTCGAGGGGCGATTGTGGCGTGGCGCTCATGCGGATGCCTCCTGGGTTGTGCCGTGGACGGCCGCTTTGCGCGTGTCATCGGTGTTCCGCCAGAGCGCGCCGCCGAGCGGCTCTTCGAGCGCGCGCTGGAGAGCGATCCGCTCGCCCGCCAGCAGACCGCCGAGGTTCACCGTGCCGTCGAGGACGCGACGCATCGCCATCGCTTCTTGTGTCAGGTCGCGCCAGCCCGTCCCCGCTGCGCGATCAATCAGGAGCGCGCAGGCAATCATTCCTTCGTAGCGAGCTGTTTCCGGCTCCGTATCGCGCACGCCGAGAAAGACCATTGCGACGCGCTGGCCCTGAGGCACATCCGCTTTATCGCGGGAGAACTGGATACCCTGCTGCGCCTGCGAGCGACCGTGGAGCGCGCCCGCGTCGAAGAACGCATGGTCGCCGTCAATAACGACAGCGGTGAGCGTGATGCCCATGAATTCCTCGCCGCCAATCGCGCTGGCGAGGTTCATGCCGAAATGCATGGGAAGTGCGTCGTAGTGCGGTTTCTCTCCGGTCATTGGCTGCTCCTCTGTCACATTGACATCCGTGCAAGAGCGTACGTCGTGTTGTCCGCTTCGGCAAGACGCGTCAGAAGCCGACGATGCAACGGGGCACGATTTCGGATATGGCTTTCACATTCGCAGTGTTGGCGACCATCGGGTTGTACGTCGGTTCCCCATCGGCAATCAGGGCTTTTGCATTCTCGGAGTGGGCAGCAGTAATTATGAATGTGCGCTGCTTTGGTAGGATTTCGTTGCTGACACGAAAACCCGATCAAAGGAGCGCAC
>JAABUU010005566.1_pt1 | contig 14034 bp, 28 predicted proteins | sample 5559301 | NCBI WGS metagenome assembly JAABUU01 (sample SAMN10711884, study PRJNA513360) | rock metagenome | isolation source: Antarctica rocks | place: Antarctica: Victoria Land, Richard Nunatak white | reverse complement strand
GTGTGTGTGTGTGGGTATACAGCTGTGTGACAGGGGACAGACGACACGCCTGTGCCAGCAGCACTGTCAGTGCAGACTGTCTTGTAGCAATATCAATACAGGCTTGCATTGTGTGTGGCTGGGGCTATGTGATGGAGCTCTGTTTGCTCAGCATCTGACTGATGCTATTGCATGCAGTCTCAAGCTGCGTACAAATGACAGCACGTTCACTGTGCACTGATGTGTTTTTTGTTGGCAGGTGGAGGAAGGAAAGTTACCAGAGTAGAGGTTTCTCTCGACACGGCCAAGACATGGCTGATCAGCAACATCATCCGTCATGAGGAGCCAACAGAGCACGGCAAGCACTGGTGCTGGGTCTTCTGGGAAGTGGAAGTCCCCATTCTGGACCTGCTCAGAGCGGATGAGATCTGCTCACGTGCTGTGGACATCTCCAACAACCTGCAGCCCCAGAAGTAAGCACTCACTCACTGGTTGTCACCTCACCTGCACTCACCACATGGTTGCCATTTCTCCTGCACTCACCCAGCAGCTTGTTGTATCTGCAGTGCACATGTCACCAGAGCATTGCCATGGTCATGGAAGAGCAGGTGCTGTGTCATGTTGCAATGGCATTGTGGCCCTCTGCTGTATTGTCGTCATACTCTCAGATTGTTGCTACAATTCTCTTAGCTGTATGCACAGTGTGTCTGTCATGCGATCTACCTTGTCTTTCAGGCTCATCAGCACAGCTGTGGCCACTTCCACTGTGGCGGCTGAAGCTTACACCAATTAGTTGCCTGAAAACGTGTGCTGATCCATTTTGATATGTGGTCAGCATGTTCACACAGCACATATGCCAGCACCAAGCTAGCTCCTGTGACAGTTGTGGTGACGTGGTCTGGCTTGTGGTGCAGCTTGACTTGGAACTTGCTGGGCATGCTGAGCAACACCTTCTTCCGCATCAAGATGCAGCCCAAGGCCAACCAGGAGGGCCAGCTGTGTCTGTACTGTGAGCACCCCACCAAGAGCGGGGGGGAGCCTGGGGGGTGGATGGAGAGGAAGGCCATGGCTAATGGTGGCATGGCAGCTGTGACTGAGAAGCAGGCTGTGGCCAGTACCAATGTAGACACCAGCAAGCTCAAGACCTTCACTCTAGAAGAGGTACGCCAGCCTTTTGTTCACAATACCTGTTCACCTTGAAGTTTCAGCGCAGCAATGGCACTTGGCAGGTGCACATGCAGAGTGCAACAAAAGTTGCAAGCCTGTGACTGCAGTCTGCAATCGTCTGCAGGTTTTCACTTATCCCTGCTGTCTGTTCTGGACAGCATCCTTTGCAGTTTGCACAAGCAAAAATCCAGTCTGAACAACCTCTCCTGGAGATCATGCCAACAAGGAGATCATATCAACAAAATTGCAGGCAGCTGCCAGTTATGAACAGTCATCAGTTGCAAATGGCCGAAGCCGATGGTCAAGTAACCATTTCCAACCAGCTGAAATGGGTGAATGGTGCAGGTGGAGAAGCATGACAGCAGGGAGGATGTCTGGTTTGTGCATGATGGCAAGGTGTATGACGGCACCAAGTTCCTGAACACTCATCCCGGTGGTGCTGAGTCCATTCTCATGGTGGGTGGCCAAGACGCAACAGAGGAGTTCAATGCCATTCACAGCAGCAAGGCTAAGTCCATGCTGGCTGACTTCATGATTGGTCTCATCGGCAACAAGGCTGAGTCCAAGGATGACATTGCACCAGAGCGAGCGCCCATTGACAAGCAGGTCAGAGCCTGTGCAGTGCCTAGGGCTGCTTTCCGCGGCCTCTTGTGACAATTTTAGCCTGACAGCCTGCGTGTATCTCCTCTGAAGGCACTGATGCGCTTGCTTCACTGCATACACGGACTGTCTGGGCTGCTTGGTGATTGAGTGGTGCTGGGGGTGTAATGTGTAGTCATGTCATGAAGGGCGTGCGTGTGTTTGCTGTATATTGGTAACACTACTTGGCACAGCCCTCAGTAGTCGGCATATGCACGGTCTCACAGCAGCTTACATACAGTAGCTGCTGTTGTGATGTGTCTCCAGTGTCGCGAATGCAGTCAGTGAGCATGCATTGCCTGACCTTGTGTGTGACCAGCAGGAGATGAGTGACGAGGGCAAGCTTGGAATGGGCGCTGGTGGCCATTCCTCCACCAAGATTGCACTCAATCCAAAGAAGAAGATTCCGTTCAAGCTATCTGAGAAGATTGCCTTGTCGCATAACACCAGGCTCTTCAGATTTGCCCTTCAGACACCCGAGCACAGGCTGGGCCTGCCCATTGGCCAGCACATGTTCTTCTATGCCAAGGTCAGCATTGACTTCAGTACCCACCTGCGCATCAGTCCTGATGCACATTCAGAGCTTGTTGCCTATGATGTGTCATGCTAGGCTTAGAGGCAACGAGCACAGTGTTTGACAAGCAAATTACAACCCAAATGCTGGACTTGTACCAGTGCCTGTGACAACTGCACTGCCAGGACTGCATAGTTTTAAACAAAGCAGGACCCTGTTCAATTTGGTTGGCAGGAGTGTGCTGCTGTTGCATCGATGTTTTCATTCTGCCTGCAAACACTGAGCTGGTCATTGAAGAGTTGGTGATGATGTGCAGGAAAAGGGGGAGATGGTGATGCGGGCCTACACCCCAACTAGCTCTGATGATGAAGTTGGCTACTTTGACCTGGTGGTCAAGGTCTACTTTGCCAACAACAACCCAGCTTTCCCATTGGTAAGTTGCTGCAAATGTACAGTGCCTTCAATGCCCACATAGACTTGAGCGAGCAGTATGCACTAAATTGTACTTAGTGCTAATAGATTTTACCTCATGACAGCAGACTGGTCAACATCACAAGCTCAAGAAGCAAACTGGCATGCAACACCACTTGCAAAGCTGCATGCAGTCAATGCACATTTTTGCTGCGCACGCTGTGTCACTTGGCAGCAAAAGGCGTCTTCTGGGATGTTCATGCTCATGGGGATTGGGCTTTTGCAGGGAGGGCGCATGACAAAGTTCATGGAGAAGATGGCGATTGGGGACACCATTGATGTGAAGGGACCCCTGGGCCACTTCATTTACAAGGGCCGAGGGGTGTACAGCCATCACGGCAAGGAGGGCAAAGTGAAGCAGATGAGCATGATTGCTGGTGGCACTGGTATCACCCCCATGTGGCAAGTCGTCCAGGTCAGCTGAGCATGACTGCTCTGTGAGTGGGGCTTACAGTGAGTTTATTTGTGGCTTCTGATGGGATCTTTCTGCTTCTGAGATTTGCTGAAAGAGGTAATGTTTGCTCAGAGGCAATTTGTGATGCAGATGCCCCGGCATGACAAAGCCACTGACTCAAATCTTGGTAATGTAGGCAGTTCTGAAGGATCCGGAAGACTCAACCATGATGAAGCTGATCTTTGCCAACCAGACACAGGAGGACATTCTCATGGAGAAGGAGCTGGATGACCTGGCACAGGACCAGCGCTTCTCTGTTCACTACCTGCTCAGTCGACCCAAGGATGGCAAGTATGAGAAGGGCAGCGTTGGGCGTGTCACAGAGAAGCTCATCAAGGAGCAATGCTTTGGCTCTTCGGACACAACGCTGTGTTTGTTGTGTGGGCCCCAAGGCATGATTGACCAAGCGTGCTTACCAGCCCTGGACAGATTGGGGTACATCAAAGACAATATTGTCATCTTTTGAGGAAGTGGGCTCAGTACTGATGTTAGAGTAGAGAATTTGCTTACTGCTTAGTCATTTTTTGTATAGTATTTTTGCTTTACACATTAACGAGATGTGAAGTGAATGCCACAGTAGCATTAGATATCCTTTGCGCACGTATTTTGCAAGCAAAACATTGCTTAAGTGGTGTATATTTGATGTTCACTTTATTTCATTGAGGCTCCTGAAATTGAGTGTTTCTCAGCAGTTCTGAAGCGTCATTGGTGCAAAGCACATACATGCTTTCTGTCGGACACCATGACTTCCGCTGGTTAGAGAAGTTTGTAATATGACTTCCGTTACCCCTTACCATGCGGTGCGCATTTGCATATAGCCAGGACCGTGCATTGTGTTCAATCTTGCCTTGTTGAACGCCGACACATTGTGCATGCCAGCCCACAACGATGATCATTGCCATCATACACGCTGCTACCGGAAACAAACTGGCACACGCAAAAGGATGTGCAGGTCAGTCAAGAGTGATGCTAAATGCCAACATGGTGCAGCTAACGCAAGCATATGCTGGCAACGTTAATGATAGGATAACAGACAAGCAGAGGGCAAAAAGTATCAGGCTGTGTATCACCAGGCGTCAAGATGCGAGTCTTGACATTACACAGGTCTTCGAGCAATCCCAAACTGGCAGCTGCCAGTCATCTTTACAGCATAGATGTTGTGAACATACCGAAAAACACAATGCAATGACGACCATTCAGACAGCACTCACTACACTGAAACCACCAACCACCATGCAAAGACTTGCAACTGCAATTATGCTGACTCAGTACAGACAGATAACATGAAATGGCCAGAGCAAACAAAATCAAGTTGCCAGAGACAGCAGTAGTGCTGTGCCTCGCATGATCCAGTGGTCTGAGTCAGCGTTGCCACACTTCAGATCCACATTGATCATGAAGGAGGGTCGCTCACGAGTGCCGGTCCTGTGAGGATAGATATACAGTGGGCAGCTATACAGCCCCTTTTGGGACTTCTTCTTGTTCTCTACTGGCTTGAAAAGGAAGACAGGCATGGGAACAATGAGCTCCATGGGGTTGGGCTCACACAAGCAGCCCTCTTCAAAGTCCCATCCAGCGCCTTCCAGAAACATGCCCTGCAATCAGGTAGCAATCACCAAATTGGACCACATTGTACCTCCTGAACTGGAATTGCAGAGTCAATCGTGCATCACATTTCTGTCAGGTGATCTGAAGTAGCTGGCTGTCACGCATCTGCATACTGAGGGGCATTAGCAGCTCTTTGACACTACTGGTGGACACCAAGCATTGGCCGGTTGTGACCCAGCCTTGTCTGCAATACAGACACACAAGGTGTGTTTGTAGTGCCTTACCTTGACGTAGACACCTTCCTTTGGTGGCTGCTGCAGCTCACGCTCATCTATGTTGACTACACTGTACTCAAAGGACAAGCTGTCGATGGGGATGCTGTTCCGCCGCGCAGTTGTCTGCAAGCACCAATACATATGCTTAGACAGCCGCAGGGATTGTGTCCTTATTGTTACAGTTGCACGCATGAGCAAAGCAGGAAGCAAGTACAGGACACAGGAGCCATGCCACTACAGGGATGCACTACAGGGCTGCCACTACAGGTCGAAAACTTGGCGAAAGTAGCTTGCAGCAAAGAGCGGTTTTGGGTGCGCATCAGGAAGGTGATTGCTGCCTGTGCAAGAGTGGAGGAGTGAGACCTGGAGAACAGCAGTGAGGAAGGCTGTTGGGTAGGTGAAGCCTGCCAGCCAGTAGCAGGTGGGGTAGCCCTTGTCTATCCAGCGCTTCAGCTGGTCCAAGCGCTGCAAAAGGTCGCGTGTCCAAGGGCCCAGAGCCTTCAGGCTCGGGTATGCCTTCAACCATGCTGGGGGCACCTACAACCACAGCAATCCTTTTCACACTTGCTCATTTTTGATTTGCACACTCAGGAGATGCTCCTGTGCTGATGTATCCACAGCCATGCCCTGAGGGCAAAGTCTTAAAAATTTCAATGAGCAAAGTGCAGCAAAGCACACCAGCCATGGCATATGAGCTCATCAGTGTGAGGTTGATCAAAGCTTTTGACATTGGTATGTCAAGAACTGCATTACACAAATCCCAATTGATGGTGCACATAGCACATGGGTTCAATGGTACTTTCAACATGTATGTTTGTTTATATCTTTCAAACAATGCAGAGAAGATTAGCACGGCCCTTGCACAGAGATGACAGGTATAAATGATTGGGCAAGAAGCCCTTACCTTGGCATTGAAAAGGGCATCAGCGATTTCATCCAGGTCAGCTGACATGACCACCAGTCCCTTCAGGCCGGCCTGAACCTGACTGCAGCTGGAGCGCAGCCGCACCAACAGGCTGTTGTACCTCTCCACCTCTTGTAGAAGCACAACATGCAGCGCTGAGGGATCAGATGCCTTACTCTTCATCACTGCTTCTAAGTCAAATGGTCCCGGCACCTGTGTGTACATAAACAGTCGATGCAGATGTTACTCAGGCGGCCAGATTTTGCATCGGGCAGAACGCCATGACTACAACATGGAGGCATCACTGCCTGGGTATGTACACATTACATCACAGCTTCAGAGCACCATGACTTGAGCACTCAGGTAACCATGGGGTTGCTTGAGCCATGCCTGCTGCACAAACTATATACTTTCTGTTGCAAATCACTGTCTTGCCAATATTGTCACACGTTGCAATCATGTCTGCGTAAGAGGCCAGCACTGAGAGCATCCTGCGCACAGATATGACCAGGAGCATGTACCTGGTCAAGCAGGTCGGCGCAAATGGCAGCAACAGTGTCCTCCCTGGACTTGGCGCCAGCAGCCAGAGCAGTCTGAGGCTGCAGGGACAGCAGGCTCTCCAGCACCAGCCAGCTGTCCTCTATCTGGTAGGCAATGTCAGCATTGGGATGCTGCCCAAAGGCTTCGGCCCGGTCCACTGCTGGCAGTGTCCCAATGTAGTCCTGCACGCATACACCTCTCACTGCATCTAATCGCACAGAGCACAACAGAGACTTGCAAGTGCAGCTGCAAAGTTGGCAAGCATACTTGGCAAGGAACTGAAGCAGCAGTGCTTGGTGCACAACACTCAGCAGGTCTTGCACTTCTGTGCACTTGGTTGCTACAAGTGATACTGCGCAATGTGCTGATGCAAGGCCGTGGGCTCTCTCTTTGCATGAACAGAACAACCAGGCTGCAGCTTTGCACCAACACTTGCAATCTGGAAGGTCAGAGTGGAGGCTTAAATAGACAGCGTGGCATACCTTGAAGCCTTGAAGGGCGGTGGCTTCAGGAATGCAGTACAAGGGGAGAGGGGCCAGTGGGTAAGCTGGGATTGTCAGCGCCTCCTCACAGTAGAACCTGCATGCATCACAAGAACGCCTTCCAACGAGTAAATCTGTCTGCACATGACACGCAAACGGTCACATGGCGCAAGTTGCGTTCAGGCATATTGAGCCTGTGGTACACCAGTGCTTGGTAGATGTGGTTTGGCCTTGTGAAAGGGCCAGATCAATACATGAATGGTGAGGTCTGAGCAGGCAAGTGCAAATGAAGGATGTGGTGAGGACACTGCAGCAAGCAAGAGTCATGGCACTGACTTGTTCAGGTAGGAGTTGAGGACACGGCGATCCAGCTCATCAGTGACACGTCCACCATAGTTGGCTTCAGCTATGAGATACTTAAGGGCAGCCCAGGGCGTGTCCACATAGCTATCCAGATACTTTTTCAGCAGATCATCAGACACCTGAAGACAATCGCATGAAAGCAGCCTTGGTGGCCTTCACAGATGGCTGGCAGTATGAACGAAATTAGTGGGTGGGAGACTTGCTGCACAGTGATCATGTGCAGACTGCGTGACAGCAAGCAAGGGTCGGGAAGAAGTGTTGTCCAGAGTACAGTACCTTGTAATCAGTGTCATTGAAGTCATATGGGATGTTGAGACCCACTGATCTGAACTTTCGGCGCTCCAACAGCACAGAGTGGAAGTAGATGAGTGCAAACAGCAGCTTCTGATACTTGTGCTGAGCCTTGCACTCTGTGTAACTCTCTTCACTGACTGTGTTGTACAGCCGTGTCAAGTTGGCTCGCAGTCCCTGCATCAGCATGCCATTATCACTTCTGTTTACATAGTTGCTGATTCACGTGGTAGATAGAAAACTCAGTCATTTCTGATCTGCCTGCTTTTTGCAAGGAGATGCATGAGATGTGACAAGTCAACATTGCAACAGGAACATGGCGTGTTCAAGGCTACCATGTTCACATTATGGTAGCCTGTATGAGTGCACAAGGCAAACAGATGCATGGCAGCATGCACATCCTTTTTCTTCTTCTGGCCATAGGGACAGCGTCATGTATGTGAGAAGGGCATGAGCATGCCTTGGGAGGCTCTGTGGTCATCTTGATGCCCCTCTGCAGGATGGCAATGGGGAAGAGAGGGGAGGGGCTGCTGGAGAGCCAGAGGCGGAAGTCTGGGTGAGGCTTCTTGGCTTCCAGCCCCTCCACAATCTTGTCCAGGGCAGGCAGCCAGCTGGTCATCAGGTGACAGTTGGCCAAGAAAACCCAATGCCCTCCCACCATGCCATCTTGGATCAGCTTAGTGGCTATAGGGGCCTGCACGACGCCATACAATCTCACTACTCTGCATCACTCTGCCATGACTCTATGACTTGACACAACAGCGTAAGGTCATATCATCTGCCGGTCACTTCACTCATCCCAAGTACGCCTGCATTTTTCTCTTCCCACGTATTTGATTGAGACACTTGTGTTGTAAGGCACGCTGGTTGATCGCGTGAGCACAGGTCAGGTGCGGATGTGTGAGGCCAAGGGTCTGACCTGTCCTTGACCCAGAGCGACAGTGAAGAACTTGGAGCCCATGCTACGCTCCAGAGCCAGCTTGCGTAGGATCTGGGTGGGGTCCACACCGGCAGACAGCACAAAGATGAGGGGTGACAGAGGGGTTGAGTCTGCTAGAGTCTCTCCAAGATCTAGCACTGGTGGCTCCACAAACTTGCGGCCTAGTGCGTTGGCTACATAGCTGGTGGCTGCAAATATGGCTCTGTCAGGCCTGCAGATAGCAGCAGCCACCAACAAGTTGCAGCACAATACAGAGTGAAGGTCTGTCACAGCAAGCATTGTGCTTTGCTGTCAAGCCAATCACACAATCCCACACGATTCAAGAACAACTCACACACATACAGGTTTTGGGCAATTGGCAAAGTAGCACTGTCTTGGGCATGCAAAGGTTGCGTCACGAGGACACCCTTGGACACATTTGCATTTCGCACCTGAGACATCTGACAAGCACCATACGCTGCAGCTCATTGCACTTGGCTTCCCATTCACCAGGCAGCTCGCTGGTCTCAGGCTCTCCGGCACGGTACCATCTCTCCCAGGCATCAATGGATGTCTCAAAGCTGCCTACCACTCCCTGCACCAGTCAATCCCATGCTATGCCAGCAGTAGATCAACAGCACAAGCTGTCATAAGGTTCAAGTTCAATGACTCGGCATGTAATGGACAACCTAGTGTGGCGCAGCGTTGATCTGAGCAAAAAGAAGCAGGCCAAAGAGAGACATGTCACAGGCCCTCCTGAAGTCCACAGTAGATAGCAAGTCTCTGCAAGATGGCTTGAAGGTTGTGACAGCATCTCAGCAGGTGATTGAACAGCAGGTCCGGAATGGCAGTCCAGCTGACCTTGAAGTTTGGCATGTGGTCCAGCTCAGTGATGCTGTCCCAGGCCAAATCTGAGAGCCAGGCAGGGCCGGGGTTGGCTGGCTGCTGGGAGCGGTCCAGCACCTGCCCACCCTTCAAGAAGAACTGCCACTCCTCACTGTTCACCTGGGAAGCTGACTGCAGGATTCGCACACACATCTGGAGTGACAGCAGCAGCTTGTGCCGCTCAAACAATCCCCTGCATCAGAACACAAAATCCCTCGTCAGCTCCTGTTACCGCTACCACATATGCTGCAGGTTTCAGAACTGTTTGGTCACAGTCATCACATCTTTCTGCTCACGGCTAAGTTGTTGATCCAAAAGACCCATACTTAACAGTGTGGGAAAAGCATGAAGATAAGAGGTAGAGCAGAGGAGGCAGAGAGACAAGGTAAAAGTTGGTGAAGAACCGGGAACCTGCACTGACCTGGAGGTGTACTTGTAGACAGCGTAGGTGTGGTAGTCATTCAGGCTTTTGATGCGCTCATCCAGTTTGTCAAACTTGGCGCTCTTCTGGATGCTGATGAGAAAGAGGTCATTGTAGGCATCCAGGGAGAACTGGTACATGGGGTCCACACCGGCCAAGTCATTCAGCACAAAGTACAGGATGGCAGCACGCACACTGCAAGGCTTGTAGGCTGCTGCTGCCACCTCTATCTGCTTTGCTGTTGCTTCAGCCACCTGCAAACTCACAACAAGCTCAGCTGCAGCGGGCGTACACAGGAGCAGGTGTGCCTGAGAAAGTACCAGCACTGCATCGGCAGGCATAGACAGCCAGACATTGACTGCGCAATGATGAGTGATGGGAAAAATAGAGTCTGGCTTGATGCATGCTGCTGCAAAGTGTGGTGAATGTAACATGTGAGCAATGCAGGCACGGCATCAGCATAACAAGGTAAGGCAGACCTGCAGGGACTGGTTGACTTGCTCCCAGGTGGTCTTGGAGGCGTTCAGGGTATTGATAAGCTGAACATTGTCCAGCAGATTGCCGGTTGCGCTTGACAGCAGCTGCAGAATTTCGTCTTCCAGCTCAGCCTGCAAGGCAAAATGATTTGAGACGGCATACAGTCAGCCCCATTCCATTTGGACCAAATATGCAGGCGAGACTTGCCAATGCATCACTTATACGTAGCATTGCAAGCTGTGTAGCTATGCTCACTCTGTCACATATTTGTGATAGGCCATGCAATCTGCGCTATCATCAATGGAGCATATGGTGCACAGTTTCCTTCAATGCTGTGGCCACCAATGGACAGGACTGTGTGCTGACTTGCATACAGGAACACAGGCAGCTAATATTAACATGGCAGCCCACCTGTGTGCGCTTGCCCTGTGCCACTTTGACAACCAGCTCATTCTTTTGGCGGTCCAGGTCAGCCCGCTCCTGCTTGACGACAGTGCTGAGGAGCTGGGCCTCCAGTCCCTGCTGCTTCACAGCAAAGTTGACTATCATCACCTTGGTGCTGACCTCAGGAGTGTAGTGAGGATTACCTGCACCGTACAAACAGCATCACCTGCAGTTCTTTGCATCGTGCCTCATGTCAGTCTGCAGTGCAGCCTCGACGCAGAGGCCTCTGACTGCACTGCATGCAACACCTCACAAACTCACTTGTGATGACGTTCTTCCTATTTTTGAGGCACATCAGGCCTCAGAAGGCGTTCATTGGGGCAATGGAATGTTGCATTCTGTGAAAAGGCAGAATGCAAACAGTGTGCTTACCCAGCTTGGTGGTGATGTAGAGGCGGAAGTCTGGGTTGAAGTCGATCTCCTTGTCTCCCAGCTTGATCAGGGTGGCATTGCCACGCTTCACAAAGGCCTTGGCCAGCACAGGCTCCAGACTAGGGTCCAGCTCCTCACCCACATCCTGCATGTAATGCCACAGGTCAGGTGCAGCTTGTCATGACATGTTTATCTCCACGCACTTCTTCGGCAGCCCCAGGGCAAGGGAACAGTCAAGTGCTTTGCCAAAACGCACAGGGTGGTGCACTGTAGAAGCCGCTTAGAGCCCACTGTGCGTACCACTGACTGCACCATTGATGCAGAAACATTGGATGGCTGGCGAATCTGGTGTAGGCACTGCATAGAGTGTAGGCTGTGCATGACTCACTTGCAGCAAGACAGGATTGCCAAACTGGATGGCGTTTTCCATCTGGCGCAGCAGGTCTGGCATAGCCAAGTTGAGCACACGCAGCCCATTCTGTGCTTCCATGTTCTTCACCCACTTGTTGGCTTGACCCTGTGCATGCAGCAAGACACATCTCAAAACAGCATACAGTTACGCTGACGCAGCCTAAGCCATGCTTAGACAAAGCTTGCCAGATTGGCAGCCATACGATGCAGAGCCACATTGACTGGAGCCACGCACAGCATCATTGATGGCAGAAATTTGACTGCAAGTTGTATGACACACTCAATTGTCAGCTATGGAAAACATGCTGATGCAAGCATTTGAGGACCACAAGCCAAAAAAATCAATGGCAAAGTACCTGGGGATCAATCATGAGGGGCCAGCGAGAGCTGCGAGTGACCATGACTCCATTCTCAACAGAGAAAGAGTCTGCCGGCAGGCCAGCAATGGTCCAGTCCCTCACATCCTTGGGGTCTGCCAGGAAGGAGGCAAAGTCAAACTCTTCAGACGCTGGCAGATTCAGGGCCTTCACCTGCACGTGCACACAAACTGTCAAATGGCCTGTACTGTGATTGAATACTGCTGCTTAGCAGACATGAGCTTGCGCATTGGTTTGACCCACTTCTGATGTCATGCTACAAGCAGGCAGCCTATTCTTTTCATACAGTAGGGCTGATCACAACAAATAGGACAACTATGTTGCCTGATAAGCTTACTCATGGCCAAGATCAGCACAAGTACATGGGTATTCGCATGGCAGAACTGCTGCAGCATGCTGACCTGTTTTTGCCAGGTTTGCTTGGCCAGATCCTCTCTGTACTGACTAGGGAATGGGCCAGCGTAGCTCATGAAGGCGCTGGCCAGAGCCACGTCTCCAGGCAGAGCCGCTAGCTGAGCCTCCAGGCTCACTATGCTCACCTCCCACCTTGACCGCTCACCAGCCAACCCTGCCGTGTCATTGCTGTCTCAACACAAATTAGATCATATTTGGGAACCAGGCCCATGCTCAAGCAGAGGGCTCAACAGGAATGTCAGACTGCTGGGCTATGTAGAAGAATCAGTGGGCTTTCTTGACATGGATTCTGCCCAACGGCAAAAGAAGCAGGATGACTCGCTTTGCGCAGACGACCGAATAGGTGCAAGAAACGTTGAAGGGTGGTTACCTGATAGCAGCTTCTCAGCACGCAGCAGCTTGCCCTCCAGGTCTTCAAGCTCCTCTTCCAGGGCTTTCTTCTTCATCATGCTGCTTTCATACTGATCCTGCAGGCCCAGAAATGCGCTTGCCATCACTGCTAATCAGCAAGTCTGCTTGCATGGCAAAATGGCCAAGCCACTTTTCCTGCTGCTAAAGCAAGTGTTGTACTGTTGTAACCATGAGCATCTCTTTGAAACACCTTTGCATATCCAACCCACAACAGCAGTACTAGAAGAGAGTTGCAGGCAGGGTATAGGGCATCATCAGGCAAACACAATATGCTCCTCCATTGAAGCAACTATGATCTACTGATCATGCTGACCTTGAGGGCTTGCACTTTAGCCAGGACCTCTGCTAGCTGCGTCTGGGCTGCAGCCAAGGCAGTCTGCTTCTTGGACAAGTTGTCCTGTGCAGTCTTCAGCTTCAGCCTCTTGGGAGCTACGTCCTTGGCCACAGAGCCATACGTCTCCATGGCCCGCACCCACAAGCACAGCCCCTTGGCTGCCCCGGACACCTTGCCAACTGCCTGCAGTAGACACAACGTGGCTTAGTTGCTGCAACGGTGTCATGATGGTATCCCAAGGGCAACAGCATCTCCATCCGGAGAGTCCCCTGCAAGCCCAGGAGTCAAAGGCTTAGCCGGCAGAGCAGAGCAGAGCAGAGCAGAGCAGAGCAGAGCAGCCTGACTGTTGGTGTGCTTGAGGTGGTCCCATTCCTGGTCCACCTCCTCAAACTGTGTTGTTGTCCCATCACACGTTTCTTTTTTGCCTAACAGCTTGGCCACAGACAGCATTGAGGGTATCAGACAAGCTGCTGTAGCATCGTGAAGGCTAGCAAGCATGACTGACCTCAGGGGTGAACTCAGGGTTGGTGGTGAACTTCTGCAGCTTCTTCAGCAAGGCATCGTTGAGCTTGTCCTTGTCAAACTTGAGCAGCTTCTCCATGAAGCTGGCATCACCCAGCTGCTTCTTGGCCTCGTCCCAGGTCGGGGTCTTCTGCAGGACTGTCATCACTCCTGACAGTGTCAGCTCCACCAGAGCAGGTGGTTTTGCATAAGCCTGCACTCAACAGGAAAGTTTAACCTTTGCCATAGAATGACAGGGCTGTAGCTGTCAAGCATAAACAATAAACATTGCATATTGCGTGGCATCACACGGACACCAGGCCAGCAACAGGGCTGCTGCTTTTGCAGCCTCAATACAGGGCTTTTGTAAACATATGCTGCGCAACAGCAGCAATATCCAAATGCCGGTTGTGCAAGAGGGATGTCTGAGCATTGTGCCCG
>JAABUU010005565.1_pt1 | contig 14035 bp, 17 predicted proteins | sample 5559301 | NCBI WGS metagenome assembly JAABUU01 (sample SAMN10711884, study PRJNA513360) | rock metagenome | isolation source: Antarctica rocks | place: Antarctica: Victoria Land, Richard Nunatak white | reverse complement strand
CCCACGACCAGGACCCGGAGAAGCCGGCAGACCGGCCGGTCACGCACGCCCTGCGCGAGGCCACCGCTCCTTCATCATCATCAGCGGCTTCTCAACAACCGCCCCCCAGATAAGCGGTGGATCCGGGCTAAGGGGCTGCCCGCCGTGACCCGTCGGCGGCGACGACAGCGGCGGCCGGCAGCCCGGAGAGGGTTGGCGGTGGCGACGTCAAGGTAGCCCAGGTAACCGCCACCAGCCGAGGGAGCGGCGGACAGCTCGGCGGCGACGGCTGACGCACCTGCCAGCACCTGCATGTTGCCGCCGGGTAGGGCGACGGAGAGCGCGTCGGCGGCGCCGGCGGTCCACCGGGGGGGTGCGGCCCCGGCGAGGTAGCCGGTCAGCCGGCGGGTCTGCACCCCGTCGCCGGCGGCGGTGACGCCGACCAGGCGGGCGGGTAGGGCGATGGCGGGGTTGAGTGCGTGCAGCCGGCTGGCGGCCAGGGGGGTGCGGCCGGTGTAGAGGTCGGGCAGCAGTGCGGTGTCGACCCGCAGCCCGGCCACCGGCCGCTGGGTCCGCGCATCGGTGAGTGCGGCGGCGCCCGAGCTTCATCTGCGGACGGTTAGGGGCTGGGGCCGGTCCAGTTGAGCCGGTCGGCGATGGCTTGGGCGATGTTGCGGTGCTCGTTGGTGGGGTCGTGGATGCTGACGGCGGCGGCGAGGTGGGTTCGGAGCAGCCAGACCATCACGTGGCCACTGTTGAGCGCAGAACCCTTTGGGCAGGTGAGGACGAGCTCGCCGGCGCGGGTGGCGGCGAAGGGGTCGGGGGCGTCGCGAGCGCAGCTGCTGCTGAAGTAGGCGCCGGGATCGGGGGTGCCGATGATGTAGGCGTGCGGTTCCTCGCCGGCTACCGGGCTGAGGTAGGAGCTGAACTCCAGCGTGAACACTGGCAATGATCCGGGCTGGCAGGTGTCGACGCAGCCGGCCGGTAGGGCAGTCGTGGGCAGAGCACCCGGGCACGGCACCGGGCTGTGCAGCCGTTGTGCGGCAGCTGCGCACTGGGCGCGCAGCGCCGGGGACGTCGGCACCAGGTACACGCCGGCCACCAGCACGTCGCCTGGCGGTGTCGGTGCAAGCGTGTACCCGGCTGCCTGAGCCCCCTGCACGCTCTGGTAGCAGGTGCGGGGACGGACCGAAGAGCCGCGCTCGAGCCCGGGAAAGTTTGCCGGCTCATATGTCCGCTGGCCGGCCAACACCATGACCCCGACGCCCAGCGGACACTGCCACCGGTCGCCGATCTGCACGGGTTCGGACACCAGCTGCTGGTTCGCCTGCGCCGGTACCGACCCGCGGTCGGCGGTTGCCGGCCGGGACCCGGTGCACCCTGCGGTGGTCAGGACGGCGACGGCCATCGCCGCCAGAGTGGCGCGTGTCGGGCTGCAAGCCGCGCCGGCTGAGTGGCCGGTCTGATCTGGCCCCACTTGCTGTCCGCTCGGGGTTGGGCCGCAGGGTAGGCGGGGTCCCGGATGCGAATGAGCTCGACGCGGCCGGGCTCGGGAGCATGCCACCTCATCCCGCGCTGCCTGTGTAATCCCCTCGTCGTAGATGACGCCCGACTGACCGAAGAAGATCAGCTCCCCTGGCCGCTCGCTGCCGCGGCCGCGACGAAGCCAACAGCCGGTCCAAGATCACCGCCTCAAGCTTCCTGAACTGCCGCATCATCACCTCCGGGCGGCGCGGCCAACCGCCGGTATTGCGCCGATGCCAGTGCCCGGCCAGCTCGCGTCCTGTCACCTTAGTTGTGGCATCCGAGCAGCTCGTCTGCTACCGACCTGGTGAGTCCCCGGCCGCACGCATCGCCCACCTTTGTGCTCAGCCTCTTCCGCTGTTGTTGCGGCCACAAGGTCCGGATTCTCGCGCGCAGCTGGGCTGGGCTCCGCACGGTGTGCGACCCCGGGGCACTCAGCGAGATCGGAGACGACACAACTCGGGCGAGGCGTCCTCGCCCGAGTCCCGCGATCCTCAGGGTGCGGCGTGGCCGGGGTGCTTAGCGGGGGCGGGGCTGCCCCCCATCATGGTGAGCATCTGCCGGCCGCCCTGGCGCAGGAACCGGATGACCAGTGCCGCAGCCAGTAGCAGGAAGACGATGTTGAGCACACTGGTCTAGTTCCAGCTGATGCCTTGATCGCCGACGTGAGCGTGCCGGGGGCCGGTCGGGGTCAAGCCGAGCGGGGTGAAGATCAGTTCGATGGCGTAGCCGGCGAGGACCATCGCGGCGTAGAAGGCCGCGAACAGAAGGGCGGCGGTGCGCCGCCCGTAGTACTTGGCGTAGATGATCAGGATCGGGATGATGATCAGGTCGGCGAAGATGAAGCTGATGACGCCGCCGAAGCTGATGCCACCGTTCCACAGGACGGCCGCGAGCGGGACGTTGCCGATCGAGCAGACGAAGCTCGCGACCGCGACCAGCGGGCCGATCAGCGGGCCCCAGACCTTGGCGAGCAGCGGGTGGCCGGTGAGGAACAACTGGCGCCAGAAGCTGTCAGGGATCCAGGCGCCCGCGGCGCCGGCGATCAGCAGGCCGATCACGATGTCACGCAGGACCGCGGCCCACTCCATGACGAAGTTGCCGGCGACAGCGTCCAGGCCTTCCCGGCTGCGGAGCCGGGACCAGAACGTGCCGCCGACCTGGATGCTCATGTCCATCCCCGCGTGGCCTTCCATGCTGCCGGCCCTGCCCAGGTCGGCTTGCTCCCGGGCGGCGTCGAGCAGCTTGACGGTAAGGAACCGGCGAAGTAGCAGCGCCACCACAATGATCATGAGCGGGCCGCCGACGAACTCTGCCAAGGTGAACTGCCAGCCGATAAGCAGGGCCAGGATGATCCCGAGTTCGATGACCAGGTTCGTCGAGGCGATCTCGAAGGCCACGGCGCTGGTGAAGTCCGCACCCTTGCGGATCAGCGACCGGGCTAGGGCGACCGCGGCGTAGGAGCAGGAGCTCGAGGCAGCGCCCAGCGCGGTCGCGGTGGCCAGGCTGCGCGGGCGGTTGTCGGGCAGCAATCGGCTGATGGTGCTCTTATGGACCAGGGACTGGATGATGGCGCTGAGGGTGAAGCCGAGGATCAGCGACCAGGTCACCTGCCAGGTCATGTAGCCGGCGACCCGAAGCCCGTGGCCGAGCGCGTTCAACAGCCGCATCGTCGTGCCCCCTCTTGTCGGTGCCCGCTACCAGGCCGGCGTTGCACTTGGCGCGCTGCTGGTCGTCCGGCGCGTGGCAGCTGCCGCATCGCATCGACGATGTGGTCGGCGTGGGGGGCACTGATTTCTCGGCCTGCCCTGGTCGCGGTCATCTGCAGCGCCGCGTGCTGTGCCGTCGTGAAGTCGACGTAGTTTCCGGTCAGGCCTCCGACGAAGGACAGCTGCAGCATGGCGGCGAACCAGGCGGGACGGAGAGCCGCGTCGCCGAGAGCGTCGGCGAACAACGGGTCGAGTGCCCGCAAGTCCAACAACGTCTCGTTGACATCGAAGGCGATGACGACGGCCATGCCGGGTCCTCCACTGTGCCGGGAGATCGCCTGCTGGGTGATCTCACATGCTGCGGTCTCGACGCGTCGCGGCTTCCAGCTGGGTGAGCTTCGCGCCGAGCGCGACGGTCACCGCCTTGGGGTCGCGGGCGTTCAGTTCCTGCTTCCCCCGCCTGCTCGGAAGTGATGTGTTGATCTCCGACTCGTCGGCCTCGAGCTGCGCGGTGGTCATGTTGGCCTCCTGACGGCGGCCGTGGCTGTCGGTCCTGGTGGGGACATCGGGTAAGGCTCCTAACCCGGGCCAGTGGCCATGCGGGTCTGCTGTTCCAGGAGGCGTGTGGCGCGTCGGGCGACGGTGAGTCTGGTGACGGGTTCGCCTTCGGTGGTGAGCTGTGTGCGTGCTGTGGCTTGGAGTTGGGCGCGGTCGTCGGCGTCGGCGAGGGTGGCTTCCAGGCCGTCGAGTTCAGCCTGCTCCTGCCGGGTGCGGGTGAGGCCGGGTTGTTGGGCGTGGTCCCACCAGGGGCCTGCTTCGGCCAGGCGCATCGGGCTTCGGGTCTGGGGGTCGGCGGCGACGAGCAGCAGGGCGTGCCGGGCGTGTTGGGCGGGCCAGCCGCGGACTTTGGTGGCGAAGTCGATGGCGGTGGCCAGGCAGGGGGCGGACCAGCGGACCGAGGGCTGGCCGAGGTCGCGGCGCAGGCCCTGAACGGTGCCGGCCAGGGCCGTCAGGTCGCGGGCGGCGGAGCCGCCGTGCGGGCCGTCCGCCGTGCGGCTGGTTCGGTTGGTGCCAGTGTCGAGATCCTCCTCCTCCGTCCGGCTCGTCGTCGGGGTGGCAGCCGGCGGTGCGGGCGTGGGTGTGGCTGCGGGTGTGGTGGGTGGAGGTGGTGTTCGGTAGGAACATCTGGGTTGGGCCGCAGGGCTGCGGCTACCCTGGCCGTACTGCTGCGGCGGGGGGTGGCCGCACCGGTGCGGCCACCCAGGCAGTCGCCGGGGTCCTGGGCCTGCGGGTTCACGCCAGGGGTGGCCGCAGCGCTGCGGCTACTGCCTGGCGAGGTGTCGCCTGCGGGGGTGTCGGGGTCGTGGGTGCGCAGGTGGTAGCGGTTGGTGAGGTTGCGCCCGTCGTGGGAGCGGCGTTCGATGGACAGGATGCCGGTGGCGGTGAGCTCTTTGAGGGCTCGGTCGACTGTGTCGAGCGAGCGGTGCAGCCGGCGGGCCAGCAGCGCCCGGCCGGGCATCCGGACCCCTGAGGTGTTGCCGTAGCGGGCGAGGATCGCGTAGAGGCGGAAGGCGGTGTCGGAGACGGTGGAGTCGAGCATCCACTCGGGGACGACGGCGAAGCGCTGCTCGACGAACAGGTCCTCCCGGCCCGAGTGCGGCAGGTGCGACCAGGCCGGGCTGGTCGCAGTGGGGGTGGTTGCCGTGGGGGCGGCTGCCGTGGGGGAGGTCAGGGTCATCGTGTCAGTCACGGCGGCCTCCGCCCAGCAGCGCCCGGTCGAGCCAGCCGCGGACGACCTGGTAGCAGGCGGCAGCGCCCGGCAGATGGCCTACATTGCGGCCTACGCACGGTTCAGCAGCAGCCAGCACCAGCCGGACGGGCTGGCACAGCTTTGGGGTGCTGACCTGCGTAGATGGCACCAGGGGGCAGTGGGCGGCATAGCCCCTTTTAATCCGCGGGTTCGGGGTTCGATCCCCCGACGGCCACCCGTCCTGAGCTGCAGGTATGCCCAGTGAGGTACTCCTTCGCGCCGGGTGCTGGGGGCAGGGTGGGGCCGGTGTGGGGCCGGGGATCAGGTCGACGTCGACTGTTTGCCTGGCGAAGCGCGGCGACGCCGCGTCTGTTCGGGGTGGCCGGGTGGGTGGACGGCGGCGGCCCGGATGAGGCGGGCGAGGGCTTCGGCGCTGTCGGTGGCGACTTGGGGAAGCACCGATGTGTAGGTGTCGGCGGTGAGCACGATGCTGGCGTGCCCGAGCAGGTCCTGGATGACCTTGAGGTCGGCCCCGGCGGCAAGGGCGAGGGTGGTGCAGCACCGCCGCGGTCATCAGCCGTGCCGGGTGGCGTCGGTGACCGAGCACGGGGCGGTGCTGTCCAACCTGGGCGGCGAGGTGCCGCGGCCGCCGCTAGCCGTCCTGGTACCGGACCGGGTCGAGGTCGAGGTCGCCACCGGGCGGGGGAGGGCTGTGAGCATCACTTGGGGCAGCGGGCGCCAGCGTGTCTGCCGATTCTGCTGCGGACCTGGGAAAGGATTGCGGTTGTGGCACGCAAAGAGACCGTTCACCTGATCGACGACCTTGACGGCACCGAGGCGACGACGTCGTTGACGTTCGCCGTCGACGGGGTCGAGTACGCCCTCGACCTGAGCGAGAAGAACGCGGCGAAGTTCCACAAGGCGGTCGGGCGCTACGTCGACGCCGCTAACCCGGTGCGCCCGCGGGCCGCCAAGCGCACCGGGACGAAGGGCGGGGCAGCGGTGGCGCCCGGCCAGGACCTCGCGGCGATACGGGCGTGGGCCCGGGACAACGGCTTCGAGGTCGCCAGCCACGGCAGGATCCCCCGCGCGGTGGCCGAGGCCTACCAGGCTGCGCACTAGCCGGCAGGAGAACCAAGCACGGCGTTCGGCCCGGCCGTAAATGGCTTGTGGGTGCCCCGCGTGGCGAGGCTCGGGGTCAGCCGCCGGGGTGTGCGGGGCAGACGAGGTAGGTCTTGCCGTTCTTGGGATCCGGGCCGCAGAAGTAGCCGTAGAGCTGGTGCTGGATGAGGGTGCCGCGGGCGTCCCAGAGGTTGATGCCGACCTGGTCATATCCGGCGGGGACGGGGACATGACCCGGCCGCACGGCTACCTGCGCGACGTTCCCCCGCCGAGTACGAAGCAGCGTTCTACGATGCCCTACGGCTCGATCAGCCCCTGGTCGAAACCGAATAGCCCGAGCCTCCACCACTCCCAGGGTGGTCTATCGCGGTCACTTCCGCTGGCTTGAGTGTGGCTCATTGGCCGCTCGGGGGTCGGGCAGTGTGGGGGGCGCCAGTCCGGCTGCGAAGCGAGAGAACGTGCGGGCGGTGAGCGGGCGCGATAGGTAATAGCCTTGGACGTAGTCACACTTGAGCTCAGCAAGAACCTCGAGTTGCTGGGCTGTCTCCACGCCCTCGGCGACGACGAGACGGTCAAGGGAGTTCGCAAGCTGAATGATGCTGCTCACGATCGCCCTGTCTTCTAGGTCGTCGCAGATGCCGCTTATGAAGCTGCGGTCGACCTTTAGGACCTCGACAGGAAATCGTCGAAGGTAGGAGAGAGAAGAATATCCGGTGCCGAAGTCGTCCATCGAGAGGTGGACTCCGATCTCCTTCACGGCACTAAGCGCCACTGTCGCGGCTTCAGCGTCCTCCATCAGCGCGCTTTCAGTGAGCTCGAGGGTCAGCCCCGACGGGGACAGCCGGTTGACGTGCAGCGCTTGCCTGATCTTATGGACCAGTTGTGGGTCGGAGAGCTGTTGCGCGGAGAGGTTGACGCTGACGCTGACGGCTCTAAGGCGTTGGTCTTGCCGCCAGCGAGCGGCCTGCTGGCAGGCCTTCCTCAGTACTTGGTCAAAAACGTCGTCTATGAGTCCAGCGTCCTCCGCGAGCGGGATGAAGGCTTCCGGCGACACATCCCCGCGGGTGGGATGAGTCCATCGAGCCAGGGCTTCAGCCCCGATCAGGCGTAGCCCTTCAATTCGTAGGATCGGCTGGTAGGCGACCCAAAGCTGATCTTCCGATAGTGCTTGACGTAGGTCTTCTTCAAGTTCGAGTCGCTCGACCGCGCGCCGCCGGAGCTGGGCGTCGAAGACGACACTGCGGTTGCGTCCGGTTTGCTTTGCGCGGTACATGGCGACGTCCGCGTCGCGCAGCAGTTCGGCGGACGTCGAAGGCGACTCCGCTGTGCTAGCGATTCCGACACTGCTTCGGACGACGACGTGCCGTCCCTGCGTGACGATCGGCTGCTCGATGGCGCTTGCAATGTGGTGAGCTTGTTCCCTTAACCGAGATTCACCTGTCCACCGCGTGACTACGACGAACTCGTCGCCGGAAAGACGGCCGACGAGATCGTGTTCCCCCACAACGTCGCGCAGCCTGTCGCTGACAACGCGCAGAACTTCGTCTCCCGCTTCGTGTCCTAGTGAGTCGTTGACGACCTTGAAGCGATCGAGGTCGATGAACAGTATTGCCAAGTGCCCAGTTTCTCTGATGCGGTCGAGGGCGCCGTCGAGGTGCTCAAGGACGAGAGTTCGGTTGGGCAAGCCAGTAAGCGGGTCGAGGCGGGCCTCCTTGAACAGCTTGTCCGCAGCGCTACGTGCCTGTGTCGTGTCCGAGAAGGAGACCACGACGGGAAAGGGTTTTCCTAAGGCGCTCTGGGGCAAAGGGTTCGCGCCGACCGTGATCCACGTGTGGTCGTGTCCTGCTCCACCGACGGCCAGTGATACTCGCCTGTCTGGCAGGCCGCTAACTCTTGCTTGCGAGCCCGGGTATCCGGCCGTGGGGAGCTGCTTACCTTGTTCGTCGAAGAGCACGACTACCTCGTGCAGCGAGTGGCCGATTAGCCCGTGGCTGCTGACCCGTAGGAGACGGGTAGCTGCTGGGTTCGCTGTTTCGACGACGCCCTCAGCGTCGAGGACGAGTACGCCTTCTTCCAGCGCCGAGACTGCGGTTGCGTACCTTTCGTCGGCGGCTTGGCGATCGCGCTCGGCCTGTCGGCGACCTGACTCGTCTGTGCAGACGATGACGTAGCCGGATTCCTCGCCAGATGCGCTTTTCAGTTCAGTGATTGTGGCTTGTACGTCCAGCTCTCGGCCGTCCCGATGTGTGAGCACCTCGTTGAACCGGGCGGCCCCTCGGCTGGATAGTCCTTCGAGGACGCGATGTAGGCCGGCTCCCAGGACTTCGTCGTCTGACCAGCCAAAGAGATTCTGGGCACCGGGATTCCAGCTGGTAATGGTGTGGTTGAGGTCGGTGGAGATGATGGCGTCTGAGACCTGCTCGAGCAGGCTTGCTTGATACCGGAGGGTGGCGTGCGCGGCTCGGCTTTCTGTAAGGTCGCGGAGGATGACTTGGTAGCCGGGTCGGCCTTGCCAGGTGGTGCGCACTGACCGCGACGAGACCTCGACGGACTTTCCGTGTCGTCCGAGGAGGGTCATATCCGCTTGCTGCGAATAAGTATCGTTCTCCCTCATGGCGGCTACGCGCGCCATCAATGCTGCTCGGTCCGCTGGCGCGACGTAGTCCATCATCGTGTCGCCGATAAGTAGGTCGGGGTCGGCAACGCCAACCATGCGGGCGCCCGTCGGATTGGCGTATACGAGCCGTCCGTCTTGATGCAGGAGGATTCCGTCAGGGCTCAGCTCAACGAGTAGGCGGTAAAGGTTGCTGACGTCGTCAACCGGTTCGGCTGCCCGGCTGTGAGTGACGTCGGTGATGACTCCAGCAAGGCGTGTGTCGCCTGAGGATGAATCGACGCGTCGGGCGCGGATGTGTAGCCAGCGCTCGGCCCGCTGTGGACGACGCCAGGGTTGCTGGAGGTCCCACTCGAGGGCGGCCGGTTCGGCTCGCGCTGCAACCAGCACAGGTCCCAAGAGATCGCGAACAAGGCGTTCTATGTCGGCTGCGGATGCCTGCGAGATGGCGAGCATGTCCGGCATCCCCGTGGACCACGTAAGGGCATCAGTTCGGCTATCCCACCCCCATGAGGCAAGGCCGCCAACCTCGAGGGCGAGGTCGAGGGCGGCAAGGGGGGCATCGAAGGCAGTGTCAGCAGACGGGAGGACCGCCCGGTCAGGACCAGCATCCGTGGCATTGCCAGCGCCACTCAAAGATCCACACCCTTACCTGTCATCTGAGGCCTCCGTCGATGGTCTCGGCGGCAACGCTGAACGGCTTGAGCCCGACGGCCATGACGCGACCGCTTCGAGCCAGCGGGTTGTCCGCCGCTTGGGCTGGCCGACGGGAGAGAGACGTCCAGGTGCGACTGGTTCAGCTGATCGCCGGAGTTGCAACATGCTGATCCTTGCGGCTGGGGCGCAGGTGACCGCTGAGTTAGACGGGAGTCGACTCCTCTGCCCGGGTTGCGGAGGCGTCCTGCGGCCGTGGGGATATGGCCGGGAACGTGTCGTGCGAAGTTCTGGGGCATATGAACGCCTTCGACCACGGCGGACTCGTTGCGCCGGCTGCCGCCAGACTCACGTCCTGCTGCCGGACCACACTCTGGTGCGCCGGTTGGACCGCGTCGAAGTAATCGGAAGAGCTCTCGTCGAGACGGCTGCCGGCGCAGGCTATCGGAAGGTGGCTCGGCGACTCGAGGTGCCGCCAAGCACTGTCCGACGCTGGATCAGCAGATTCGTTCTCAAAGCCTCTGAACTGCTGGCCTTCGCCCCGGCCAGCTCGATGTTGCCCCCGTACACGTCTGATCGCCGGCTTCTTATTCGCAGAGCGATTGAAGCACTGAGCAATGCCTGTGGCGCTGGCGGTGGTGCCGAACCTTCATGGCGCAAGATCTCGGCCTCGACAACTGGCTCGTTCTTAGTGCCCTCAAGCCCAGCCTGAGAATGCGTGGGGCACTTGTAGGTCCTAACTCGTCGCAATCTACCAAACAGGCTGTTCGGCACCGCTCCAGGTGCCACTCCTGGTTCATCTGCGCCCATTCCGCGCATTGACTGCCGGCTTGGGCATCGGCGGGTGGCAGTACCCCGGGCCCGGGTTGTGTTTCCCGCAGTGAACCCGGTCGTCCTCGTTCGTCAAATCTTCCGGTCTTGTGTCCACGGCGCGCACAGGCAGGGCTGCGAGACCACTCAAGGGCAAGCGCAACACGAGTTGACGCCTACGTTCGCAGCGAAGCGCATCCGAAATCGGGATAGCCGGCAGCTAGCTGCGCCGGCAGCGGCTCCGCGACTAGATGGCGGGCGAGGCGCTAGTCAGGCCAATCAGGTTCGACTGAAGGAGACGCGACGGTGGACCGACTACGAGCTGAGATTTGCGGTATTGGTGCGGTGACGGGCTATGGGTGGGGACGCGAGCAGCTCTGGGAGGGTCTTGGCTCTGGCGTGAGCGCGGTGCAGCTGCACGATGGCTACGGCGAAGCTCTTGGAGACAAAATTTGGGTCGCGCGGGTGCCTGAGGGGGGTTTCGAGGCCGACGGACCGAGCCGCTTCGCCCGAGCGCTGCGTGCTTCGGCTCGAGAAGCAGTCGAAGACGCGTATGGCCGAGGGTGGCGACCAGGGCCGCGAGTCGGGTTGGTGCACTGCGTCGTGTTGGGAGAGGTCGATCTCTGGCGCGACTTCTATCTCACGGAGAACGGCAAACTGGCCCCACGGCGCTACCTGAACCTGATGCCGTCGACACCGATCTCCATGTTGATGAAGGAGTTCGGGTTCCACGGCCCGGCGATGAATGTCACGGCCATGTGCGCCTCCGGCAGCGCCGGCTTACTGACGGCGCAAGCCTGGCTGGCGACGGGGATGGCGACAGATGTGTTGCTTGTCGCCACGGATATCTCCGCAACTCCCGAGAACGTGCTTCACTTTCGCGACCTCGGAGCGGCAGTCGTGGACAGTCCGCCAGCAGATGCGTGCCGTCCGTTCCAGGAGGGCAGTAGGGGCTTCGTCCTTGGAGAAGCGTCCGTCGCCTATGTACTTTCCGGTAACGCCGCGCGTCCGTATGCCCGCTTACTCGGGGGAGCGATGACTCAAGATGGCTACCACCCCATATCGCTGAACCCCGACCTCGAGCACGTTCGCTCGGCCTTCAACATGGCGCTTAGCAACGCCGGCGTCGCACCTGAAGACGTGGCCTACCTGAATGCCCACGGACCGGGAACAGCACAGTGCGACGGGGCTGAAGCCGTCATGCTCGACGAGTTGTTAACGAAAGCGGACGTCTACTCCTTTAAACCGCTTATCGGGCACTGCCAAGCCGCCGCCTCGGCGCTGGAGCTGGCTGCGACGGCACTCAGCTACGACCGGGGCCGCATACCTGTTCCGGCCCAGGTCGCTGCCGGCCATCCCCGGCTGTTGCCCGGACCGACGCAGATGCGGTCCGGCCTCACAGTCAAGTCAGCGCTCGGAATGGGCGGCTACAACTCAGTCGTGGTAGTCGACGGCCCGAACTAGCCGGGGCCCCCGCTGATCTGCTCGGCGAACTGGCTGACTCGGTCAAGGGGCCCGCTAGAGGCACAGGCTGTCCTGGCACCACCGGCTCGACGGACCTCTGGTCACCTCGACGGGACTTCTGGCCGGGGCCGCACACCTGTCCGGAGGCCTCACCCAAGACAAGACGTCGTCGCATCGTCTCGTTGGGTGCGGGCAGGGAGCCGGCTGGGGAGGCTGAGCCCCAGCGCTTGCCGCCGCCGCCGAGTTCGTGGCCGCGGGTCGAGGCATTGGAGGCGCTTGCCGTGCTGCAGGAGGCGGCGAACGTCGTCGACACGGCCGCCGCGGCGCTACCGGAGATCGCGTCGGTGGTCCCCGACAAGACCCCGGTGTCGGCGATGGACGCGCTCGCTCAGGGGTCTACCGGACCGTTCGGCAGAGGCATCGCGACGCTGAGTGCCGGCACCGGCGTCGGCGCGTTCCTCGAAGGGTCCGCCTCAGGGGCTCTGGTGGGTCCGGGGTCGGTGTACGGCCCGTTGACGACCTGGCAGTGAACGGTTCTGGTTGCGTAGATGTGCAGGTGGCCGTCGTCGGTGTGGAGCCCGAAGCCGTCGAGGCCGTTGCCGGTGGGTGACCAGATGCCTTCGAAGGTTCTGCCGCTGGGATAGGTGGCACTAGCCCGGCCACCGGCGATGGGCGTGGGCGGCTCAGGTTCACACGCCAGCGCAGCGTCCTGGTCGGCGGGGGAAGCGGGCTGACCGGCGAACTCGGCGGTTGCCGGGTCGCGGTTCATCGCTGCCCGAGGGTCAGCTCGAGAGCTTCCGGTCCGGGGGTGGAGACCATGGAAGCCGGCGGGTGCCTGTCGCAGCCGCCGGGGGTGGGTTGCTGCTGGCTGATCCGTCCTCGGCCGGTGTGCTTGGCGACGTACATGAGCTGGTCGGCTGCGGCGAGCAGCGCGTCGGCGCTTCCTGCCCGGCTCGTGGTAACGATGCCGATGCTGGCAGTGACGCCGCACTCGGTGCCGGCGGCGGTGATCTGGTCGGCGAGGCGCTGCCCGGCGGCTGCGGCGCAGCCGGGGCAGGTGTCGGGTAGCAGTACCGCGAACTCGTCGCCGCCAAGGCGTGCCACTGTGTCGGTTTCTCGGGCGGCTGTGCGCAGCACCCGGGCGGTGGTGAGCAGTATCCGGTCGCCGGCGGCGTGCCCGGCGCTGTCGTTGACAGCTTTGAACCCGTCGAGGTCCAGCAGGCACAGTGACACTGGCCGGGTGGGGGAGGCGCAGGCGAGCTCCGCGGCTAGGCGGGTGGTGAATGCCCGCCGGTTGACGCAGCTGGTGAGGGGGTCGGTGTCGGCCAGGGCCGCCAGCCGGCCGGCGAGCAGGGCCTGCTGGTCGGCCATGTCCCACTGGTTGCGCGAGGCCCAGGCGACCATGACTGTGAACAGGGCCAGCACCGAGGTGGTGACGGCGGTGTGGGCCGAGGGTGCGGGGGCGGCTGCGCACACCGAGAGGTAGGCGCCGATCATTAGCAGGCCCATGGCGGCGACGCCGAGCGGGGGGTAGGCCAGCCCGGCGTAGGTCAAAGTGAGGACTAGCAGCCAGGTCAGCGGGCTAGCGGCTCCCCCGTCGATGAGGGAGACGGCGCAGATCAGCGCGGTTGTCGCGACGGTCCAGGCGTAGAAGACCAGCGCCCCGCGGTGGTCGCGGCATAGCCGTCGCATCGGTAGGGCCAGCACCGCCGGCACTGCCGCCATCAGCACTATTGCGATCACCAGTAGCAGCGTCTGCTGCGGCCGGTGGGCGGCGAGGGCGTAGCAGGCGACGATGATCGCAGCCAGCTCGGTCAGCACAACACCGAGTTGGACATGGCGGATCCAGAACCGCACCCGATGCTCGTCGCCGGCCAGGGGACGCGACAGCAGCCACACCCACCCCGCCGGGCTCTGCCCGCACCCACCACCCGGCCCGGCTCCAGCTTCACTCATACCACCACCGTCGCCACCCTGGGCAGCGGACCTGATAGCCCAAGCAGTCCAAGCCTCTCGACCTTCTGGAATGAGGCGGCGTCCTGCGCGCCAGAGTTCCTGGTCAGGGCGACTCAATCGGGGAAAGGGTCCTTGCGCCGGGCTGTAACGGCCTATGCGGGGGGCCGACAGTAGGGGCAGGCGGCGCCGTCGAAGTCGCACTTGGCGGGCGCCGTGGGGCACCCTTTGCCGTCTCGACCGGCCAGACGATGACCCTGCCTAAGCTAAGCCTCGATCCGCCGACGATCTTGAGCTGATGACGGCGGGTTGGGACGCGAAAGGCCCTCGCACGCTGGGACGATCGGGTTTGTCTAGGACCTGACCCGCACAACGCGAAGGGCATCTCGCGGATGCAACTGTCGCATACCCGGCCGCTGGCCGGAGTCAGCTTTGATGAGGCGAATCTCGTGTCGT
>JAABUU010005564.1_pt1 | contig 14036 bp, 16 predicted proteins | sample 5559301 | NCBI WGS metagenome assembly JAABUU01 (sample SAMN10711884, study PRJNA513360) | rock metagenome | isolation source: Antarctica rocks | place: Antarctica: Victoria Land, Richard Nunatak white | reverse complement strand
GGCCCCGCGCGTCGCGCGGCGGGGGTGAGGGCCGCACCCCGCTCCCCCCAACCCCCCAACCCCCCAACCCCCCAACTGAAACGCCAGCGCCCCGGCCACGTATCTAGTAGTAACCGTCGCGACCTCATGGCGACGAGTGGGGGGAACGGGCGATGAACTGGCCCAATGACACACTGACCGGCATCTATCTCGGCTTGTTCGCGTTCGGCGGCATCTTCAGCGTCATCTCCCTCCTCCTCGGCGCGGTCGGCGGGCACTTCCATCTGCCCGGCGCGACCCACGCGGGCCACGCCTCCCACTTCGGCCACCACGGACACGGCGACCCGCGCGCCGCGCACGCCGCCGCTGCGGGCGCGCACGAGGCCACCGACCCGTGCGGACCCGGCGCGGCCCCCGGCCCGCTGAACCTCTCCACCGTGCTGATCTTCCTCACCTGGTTCGGCGCGACCGGCTACCTGCTGCGCGCCTACACCGCCGAGGCGGCGGCGCTGAGCGTCGTCTTCTCCGCCGGGGTCGGGCTGCTCGGGTCGCTGATCGTCTGGCTGGTGCTCGCCAAGGTGCTCTGGCGCGGGCAGACCCAGCTCGACCCCCGCAACTATGCGATCATGGGCGTGACGGCGCTGGTCACCGCATCGATCGGCATCGGCGGCACCGGGGAGATCGTCTACACCCTCGACGGCAAGCGCCAGGTCGATGCGGCGCGCGCCACCGAGCACGAAGCACTGCCGCGCGGGACCGCGGTCGCGATCCTCCGCCGCACGGGCGGTATCGCCTACGTCGTCCCCCTCAGCGACGCCGCAACGGGCGATCCCTTCACGGAACTGGCTGCGCGGGGCGGGGCCGCAGCCCCCGCGCGCGAGGAGGCACGATGAGCTGGCCGAACGACTGGCTGACCGGGCTGTGCCTCTTCCTCTTCGCCTTCGGGCTGATCTTCAGCGTCGTCTCCCTCGTCTTCAACGTCGGCGACGAGCTCCCCGGCGTCGATCTGGACGGCGACCCGAGCAACAATCACCACGCGGGCGGGCCGTCGCCGTTCAGCATCAGCACGATCATGATCTTCCTCACCTGGTTCGGCGCGGCGGGGTACATCGCGCGGGTATGGGGCGCGCTGGCGGTGCCGGTCGTCCTCGTCATCGCGGCGGTGGCCGGCCTCGCGGGCGGCGCGCTCGTCTGGCTCTTCCTCGCCAAGTTCCTCTGGCGCGGGCAGCGGCAGCTGGACCCCGCCGCCTACGATGTGCATGGCACACTGGCGCGCGTCACCTCCCCGATCCGCCCGCATGGCACCGGGGAGATCGTCTACACCATCGACGGCAAACGGCGCGTGGACGGCGCGCGCGCGGTGGAGGGGGTGGCGATCCCCCTCGGCGCGGATGTCGCCATCGTCCGCTACGACGGCGGGATCGCCTACGTCGCCCCGCTCGATTGGGCGGAGGCCGAGGGGGGCTTCCTGGGCGCACCGGGCGCACCACCCTTCACCCCCGCGCCCGACGAGCGACGCGCGGGCGAGCGACGGTAGGAACAACGCGACCCAGGTCGGGCCGCGAATGCGAGAGGAGCGGGACGCACCATGATAGTAGGACCGATCATCATCGCCGCGTTGGCGGTGCTCGCGCTGCTGGTCGTGCTCAGCACGATCATCGGCATGTACCGCAAGGTCGCGCCGAACGTGGCGCTGATCGTCTATGGCTTCCGGGGGACCAGGATCGTGCAGGGGGGCGGCACCGTGGTGCTGCCGCTCGTCGAGAGTTCGCGCGAACTCTCGATGGAACTGATGAGCTTCGATGTCGCGCCGCAACAGGACCTCTACACCAATCAGGGGGTCGCGGTGAACGTCGAGGCGGTCGCGCAGCTCAAGGTCAAGAGCGATCCCGAGAGCATCCGCACCGCCGCCGAGCAATTCCTCTCCAAGCCGCAGCAGGAGCGCGAGAACCTGATCCGGCTGGTGATGGAGGGGCATCTGCGCGGCATCGTCGGCCAGCTGACCGTCGAGTCGCTGGTCAAGGAGCCGGAGATGGTCTCCGACCGCGTCCGCTCCAACGTCGCCAGCGACACCGATAAGATGGGGCTGGAGGTCGTCTCCTTCACCATCCGCGAGGTCCGCGACAAGAGCGAGTACATCGCCAACATGGGCAAGCCGGACATCGTGTTGATCAAGCGGCAGGCCGACATCGCCGCCGCCGAGGCCGACCGCGACACCGCGATCCGCCGCGCCCAGGCGATGCGCGAGGCCGCCATCGCCCAGGCCGGTGCCGACCAGGAGCGCGTGGTCGCGCAGACCGCCTCGCAGACGAAGCAGGCGGAGTCGGTGCGCGACCTCGATCTCAAGCGCGCGGAGTATCAGTCCACCGTCCAGGCGCAGCAGGCGACCACCGACAAGGCGTACGAGATCCAGGCCAACATCTCCCAGCAACGGGTCATCGCCGAGCAGGTCCGCATCCAGCAGGTCGAGAAGGAGCAGCAGGTCAAGGTGCAGGAGACCGAGATCCTGCGCCGCGAGAAGGAATTGATCGCGACCGTGCTGCGCGGGGCCGAGATCGAGCGCCAGCGGATCGAGACCCTCGCCGCCGCCGAGAGCAACCGCCTCTCCCTCGAAGCGAAGGGGCGCGCGGAATCCGAGAAGGCGCGCGGCTTCGCCGAGGCCGACATCGCCAAGGCGCGCGGCCTGGCCGAGGCCGAGGTGATCCGCTCGAAGGGTGCGGCGGAGGCCGAGATCATCCTGGCGAAGGGGCAGGCCGAGGCCCAGGCGATGGAAGTGAAGGCCGCCGCCTACAGCGGCTACAACCAGGCCGCCATCCTCGACAAGCTCCTCGGCAGCATGCCGGAACTGGCCCGCGCCATGAGCGAGCCCCTCTCCAAGGTGGACAAGATCACCATCGTCTCCACCGGCGATGGCAGCGGCAGCGGCGGCATCGGCTCCGCCGCGATGGTCAACGATATCGCCAAGATGGTCGCCCAGGCCCCGGCCCTCTTCGAGGGGCTGACCGGCATGAAGCTCAGCGATCTGCTGGGCGCGGTCCCGGCCATCGGCCAGGCGATCGAGCACGCGCAGCAGAACGGCAGCAACGGTGCCAACGGCGTCAACGGCCACAGCGCCCCCCGCCGTCTCGACGCCCCGCGCGCCGTCCCCGTGCCGGCCGGTCCCCCCGCGCCCACGCCCTCGGGCGACGATAAGCCGAAGGCGTAGCGCGGGAAGGACGACGATCACCGCAGGGACGCAGAGCGACGAGAGAGAAAGGGACGGAACAGGAGACACCGAGACACCGAGGGGGCATGGGAGAAGGGAACGAGAGGAAAAGGGACGGCGATGCCGCCATGAGCGCAGCCCCCCCACCACGGTAGCAACCAGGAGCGTCAGTAATGGCGATGCCCCCGCGCCTCGGATGGGCGGGTCCCCCGGAGGCATTGCGCCCTTCATGGGTGGGAGCTATTGCCCCCCGGGCGGCGGGGTGCCGCGAAGCGGCGGGGGTGAGGGTGGCAGCAGCACCCGCCCACCCTCGCAACGAGGCCCCTCTCCTTGATAGGGAGCGGGGTGCGGGCCATCCCGCAGCGTGGATAATGCTGTTGGATTTGAAATACCCCGGAGGGCAGCCGCTACCCCGGAGGGCAGCCGCTACCCCTGAAGGGCACACTCCGGCTGGACGGCCTCCGGCCACGAAGCCCCAAGACCCGGCTTGGGAGCACCTCCGCCTGCGCGGACTGGAATGCCCTAAATCCTTCCCTCTCCCCTCGTCCTCTATACCTCTGCGCCTCCTGTTCCGTCCCCTTCTCTACGTTCGTTCTCCGCGTCTCCGCATCTCTGCGGTGACTGTCCCCCGTCCTCCTACCCGCAGTATAACCACCGTCTTTCTTCTCTCGTTCCTTTCTCTTTCCGTCCTCTATGTCTCTGTGTCTCCTGAGAGCATTTCCTAACTCATAGATTCCCCTCCCAGAGATGGGCGAGCACGCGTTTGGGTGAGCGGAGCAGGTCCGGTCGCCCCGCGTGCTGGGCGGCGAGGGCGACGACGATGGTGGCGGTGTAGCTGAGGGCGACGCGCTGGACGACCGCCGTCCAGCCGCAGCTCGGCGGGCGCTGGAGGCCGAAGAAGCGGAAGACGCGCCCGAAGAAGCGCTCGATGCTGCTGCGCTTGCCGAGTTCGGCCCTGGTCCAGGTCGGCGGCAGGCAGTCGCGGTTCTTCTGCCGCTTGGGATTCCAGGGGATGACCGCCACCGCGCCGAGGGTGGTGTGGATCCGGTGGATCAGCGCCAGGCCCCAGTAGGCGGCGTCGAGGCGGATCACGCGCGGGCGCAACCCATAGCGCCGCACCGCCCATGCCAGCAGGGGTTTCGCGAAGGGCGCGTCGTGGGCATTCGCAGGGGCGACAATATAGAAGAGCGGCAGGCCGGAGCCGCGACAGAGGAGGGTATGGGCGCGCTAGCCGCGCAGGAAGGCCGTCGGGTGGTGGGCCGGGGCGTGGCCGCTGGCGGCATCCGGGTCGCGCCGCCGCCAGGCCAGGATCGGGGCGCTGTCGATGATGAGGTCGCGCGCGCCGATCAGCCGGGTCCGCAGCGCCTCGCGCACCGCGAGGACGAAGAGCATCTCGCACGGCGGCGCGCCCGCCCGCGCCGCGCGCTTCCACTGCTGGCTGGCGCTGGGCACCCTCAGCCGCCCGTGCCGGTCGCGCGGCAGGCCGCACGCCTCGGCGAGGGCGGGCCACGCAACCAGCCACGCGCGCATGTCCTGGTACGACAGCCGCCAAAGCGTCCGCAGCAGGGCGATCAGCAGCAGCGACTCCTCGCTGTACGTGCGGCGTCGGCCACCGGGGCCGGCGGGTAAGGGTGGTGGGCAGCGCCGGTGGGCGGCCCGCACCGCGAGGCGGCACAGGGGGAGCAGGTGCAGGGTCGTCACCAGGGTCAGGGCGGTCAGGTGCAGCGCCGCCGGTTGTTTGGCCACCGCGCGCTGGTATGATGGGGGCGGGACCGGGGCCGTGGCAACACACGGGACGGGAACCATCGCTATCCTCCTCGACGCGGGGACGAGCCGCGTCGAGGGGATAGCTTACCGCAGCCGCAAGGCGTTAGGAAACGCCCTCCTCTTCGAGTGTAAGTGGCATGGTGCAGACCTAAGTAAGGAACATGCGTCGCAACTCTACCGCTATTTCAGCGTCACAGAGGCGCGTTTTGGAGTGCTCACGAATGGCATCGTCTATCGCTTTTACACTGATCTCGAAGCCCCGAACAAAATGGATTCGACTCCTTTCTTTGAGTTTAATCTAACCACATTAGGACTTACGCAGTTGAACGTGGATTCACGCCCAAATCGCACCTTATTCGTGCTCAACTGCGTAAGTCCTAAGCGGAAAGAAGTATCTGGGATTATTCGACACCGAAGGTCGTAAAGAGGTGCGTATCCCGGTTACGGGTGTGGATGAAATCCATCAATACGCCGATCGCTTGCGCGCGACCGCAGAGTCCTATGATAAAGAACGGGCAGTGAGCACAAAACAAGAATAGCGCCATCTTCCTTACGGTCGGAACATCGCACTCATTGTCGGAGCGCCAGTCGCATGGATGAGTGTTTCTCCGTGTTTATCGCCGTGTGCAACGGATGGTGCATACTTGGTGCTATTTATCGTTCGGCAGGACCGATAGGGCATATTAGGGCCTCGCGCGGAAATAGGTATCCCGCAGGTGGTAGACTCCTGCCGGTGGGGTTGTGTGTCACTGGAAGGAGGAGCGCGCGGTGGAGCTGACCGAGCCGGTCAAGGCGCTCGTGCGGGAGGTGGCCCAGGCGCTCAAGGGCAGCGAGCGACGGCGCTTCCTGGCGCGCACGGTGGAGGAACTCGGCCCCGGTGGGCAGCGGCGCGCGGAGCGGGAGCTGGGCTGGAGTCGGGTGACGATCCGCAAGGGGCAGCGCGAGCTGACCAGCGGGGTGACCTGCCTCGATGCCTTCGCTGCGCGGGCGCAAGCGCGCCGAGGCGCATCTGCCGCAACTGCTGGCCGATCTCGAGGCGATCGTCACGGGCCAGAGCCAGGCCGATCCCTCCTTTCGGACCACCCGCCTCTATACGCGGCTGACGGCGGGCGAGGTGCGCCGCCGGCTCATCGCCGAGAAAGGCTACACCGACGCGGAATTGCCCTGCGTGCAGACGATCGGGGCCAAGCGCAACGCGCTGGGCTACTACCCCCAGACGGTGGCGAAGACACAGCCCCAAAAAAGATCGCCGCGACCGATGCCATCTTCGCCCAGGTGACGGCCGTTAACCGGGCCGCCGACGCCGCGCTGGATGCGCTGCGGGTGTCGCTGGACGCGAAGGCGACGGTCAAGATCGGCCCATTCTCGCGCAAAGGCCGGAGCCGGGTGCCGACCGCCGCCGCCGACCACGACTTCCAGCCCGAGGGGACGGTGACGCCGGTCGGGCTGCTCCTGCCGGAACTGGACAAGTTGTTCCTCTACGGCGTCACTTCGCGGGTGACCAGCGATTGCCTCGTGGATCGGCTGGTGCAGTGGTGGGAGGCGGTGCGCGCCCGCTTCGCCCATATCACGACGCTCGTGCTGAACTTGGACAACGGGCCGGAGAACCACAGCCACCGCACCCAGTTCGTCGCCCGACTGGTGCGGTTCGTGGCCGATTATGGCCTGACCGTCCGCCTCGCCTACTACCCGCCCTATCACAGCAAGTACAACCCCGTCGAGCGCTGCTGGGGCATCTTGGAGCAGCACTGGAACGGCACCCTGCTCGACGCTGCTCGACACCGTCCTGTGCTTCGCCGCCACGATGACCTGGAAAGGCACCCGGCCCACGGTCGCCCTGGTGACGACCACCTACGAGCGCAGCGTGACCCTGACCAAAGAGGCAATGGCGTCGGTGGAAGCGCAACTCACCCGGCACCCCACCCTGGGCAAGTGATTCGTCGACATCCACCCGCCACCCGCGCGGGATAGCTAATTCCACGCGAGACCCTTAGGTCGTTATGGGGAAGTTGCGCGGAGCGTTTGCGAGCAGCAGGGCTAGGAGTCCCTCGTGTCGCGCAGAAACCTTGCGGATATTCGGGTTCAAAATTGATATAAATCGTCAACCTAAATTGAGCAGCAACGGGGCAAGGGCGCGCTGGCCGCCGGGGATACGGGCGATCAGTAGGCCGAAGCGGTCGAAGGCGGCGGGATCGCGGAGGCGGCCCTGCGCCCAGCCTTCGAGTTGGAGGCGATGCCCGAGGAGGCGGTGGCAATGTCGATCGTGCGCGCGGAGGGCGCGGGCGCTCGTGTCGCCGCTCCGCAGGGCGTGCGCGGCGACGCGCCCGGCGCTGATGCCGCTGGCGAGGGCGCTGTGGATGCCGGAGCCGCTGAGCGGGCTGACGAGCGACCCGGCGTCACCGACGAGCAGGACGCCCGCCGCGCTGAGCGGGGTGCCGCGCCAGCCGAAGGCGAGGGGCCAGCTCCGGGCCGCGCCGAGCGGCGTCGCCTCCGCGAGCAGGGGAGAGGCCGGGGAGTCTGGATCGCGCAGGAAGCGGTCGAGGAGCGCGCCGAGGCGGTCCGCCCCCGGCTCGTCGGCGACGAGGCCGAGGCCGACATTCGCGCCGCCATCCGGCAGCGGGAAGACCCAACCATACCCCTGCCCCGGCCCCATGACGAAGAAGTGCATCCGGTTCGCCAGCCCGCGCGCGCCGCGCACGTAGATGCGCGCCGCCAGCCCGCGTTCTCGTCGCGGCCCGTGTGCGAGTCCCAGGCCGCGCGCCACGACCGAGGTCCAGCCATCCGCGCCGATCGTCAGCGGGGCGCGCAACTCGCCGTCACCATCCGGCCCCGCGACGCGCACCCCGCAGATCGCGCCCTGCCCGTCGCGCAGGAGGGCGGTGGCACCCATATGGAGCAAGGTCGCGCCCGCCTGCCGGGCCTCATCCACCAGGATGGCGTCGAAGGCGTGGCGCGGGACCACGCGCGCATCGAGCCGCCCGAAGCGGGTCGCGTCGCCGCGCCCGCGCGCCACATCCGCCCCCACCGTCCGCCCGTTCGGCGTGTGGAGGGTCGCGCCGTGGAGCGGGGGCCAGGGGGCGAAGCGCGCCGGGTCGATCCGCAAGCGCCGGAGGAGGCCGATCGCCCAGGTGCCGAGGAGATCGCCGCAGGTTTTGTCGCGCGGGAAGGTGGCGCGGTCCAGCAGGGCCACGCGCGCCCCGGCGCGCGCCAGCGTCAGCGCGGTCGCGGCACCACCCGGTCCCGCGCCGACCACGATCGCGTCATAGCGTACGTCCACTGTTCCTCATGGCGGTGTCGTGTTCAGGCCGGTACGCGGATGCTGCGCGGGCGCGGCCATGCCCGTGGCGCTCAGTCGGTCCCTTCCGGTTCCTTGATCGTCAGTGGGAGCACTTCGGCGCGCGGCTGGGCGCGCGTCTGGCGCTGCCAGAGGGTGCGGACGAGCAGCACGAGGAGCACGAGGGCGACCGCCGCGACCGCCAGGACTTGCGACGCCTGGCCGAGGATATCGGCGAGCACGTCCCAACTGGCGCTGAAGAGGTAGCCGAGCGCGAGGTAGAGGAGCACCCAGATCGCCTCGCCGAGGACATCGTAGGCGATGAAGCGGCGGTAGGGGTAGCGCCCGGTCCCGGCGACGATGTTGATCACCGGGCCGAGCGGGGTGAGCAGGAAGCGAGTGAGGAGGATCGCCACGCCCCCCCAACGCCCCAAAAAGGCGTCCGCCTGGACGAGCGCCGTCGGCTTGATGCCGAAGCGCGGCCCGAAGCGGGCGAGCGCCGCCGCGCCGCCGCGCCGCCCCAACCAGTAGCCGAGACTATCGCCCACACTGGTGGCGAGGATCCCGACGATCACGAGGGGGAGGGGGGCGAGTTGGCCGCTCCCGGCGAACGCGCCGCCCGCCAGCAGGAGGAGCGAGGCGGGGATGGGCAGGCCGAGCGCCGAGGCCGCGAGGATCGGGGCGAGGGCGACGACGCCATAGGTCAGGAGGAGGTCGAGGAGTTGGGCGTTCATGGTGCCACCCGTGGCGTCACCGGCGCACCGGGCGTGCCGGGCGTGCCGTGCGGGCTCCCTGGCATGAAGGGCAGCGCCGGGCGCTCCGGGGCCGTGTGCGGCACCCCGCGCTCGGCGATCAGGGCGTTGACGGCGGTGATGTCGGCGTTGAGATCGCGCCCCTCGCGCATCGCGATCGCTTCGAGCGGGGCGCGACGATGGGGCGTCGTGTCGGTGAGGTGCAGGGCGGCGAGGAGATCGGCCTGCGTGACGCCGTAATTGGCGGAGATGAATTCGAGCGACATCCAGGGGCGCACGCTGGTGGCCGCGCCGGGCCGCAACTGATCGTGGCGGTGGGCGTCGGCGATCGCGCGCGCGGTGCGCCCGCCGATGACGCCGAGGACGATCAGCGTCAGCAGCAGCAGCAACGCCAGGGGTAGGGCACGCCGCCAGCGCTCCCCCCCACCGGTCTCTTGCCCGGGCACCTGCGCCGTCCCGCTCGCCACCGCGCCCACCTTCCGCGTCGTCTGTCATCGTTACTGTAGCGAGTATAGCGCCGCGAGCGCGTGATGTGATGAAGGATCGGTGAATGTTTCGCGGCGGGGTGGCGGGGCGGCGAGGAGGCGCTATCGCCCGATTAGAGCAACGCGCGTGTGGGCGGGACACGGCGGGCGTGGGCTGCCGGAGGGCAGCCACATACCCCGGAGGGCAGCCGCCACCCCTGAAGGGCAGCCACTACCCATGAAGGGCACACTGCCCCGGCTGCATGGCCCGTGGTCACGCGGTACCCATGAAGTGGCATAATATCTCCCTCCGGGGACTGGGCGGCTGCGGTGAGCGGTCTGTGGTTCCCATCGGCGCTGCGGTTTAGAGCTCCTTGAAATACCGAACCTGGGGGAACGCGGTATATCCGGCCTTCTCATACGACCGCCTGGCCGGTGCGTGGCCCCGGTCGCCGCCGGTGCCCACGACGGCCAGTGTCATGCCGCCTTGCCGCATCTTCGCGAGCGCGAGATCGTTCAATGCGGTGCCGATGCCACGATGCTGATGGTCGGGATGCACCGCGAGCAACCAGACCTCCCCGGTCTTGTCCGCGCTGTTCAGGATGTAGGCGACGAATCCGGCAACGATCCCGTCCACCTCCGCCACCCAGACGGTCTTGTTCGCACCATCCGCAAGTGCCTGCTCGACCACTTCGCGTTGCTGCGTCTGCCAGTCGGGATAGAGGCGCGCGTAAATGTTGGGGCCGAGCACCTGCCGGAACGACGCGAAGACCGGTGCCCATGCCAACAACGACAGGCGGACCACGGCTTCACCATCGGTATGCGCGACGGGTCGAATTCTTGTGGGCATGAGACGTTCTCCTCCGGCGAGGGCTCAGCCCGCTTCGATGCTCACATAGGCCGGATAACCCCGGGCGCAGCGCGATCCGCGTCTGTGTGACCATAGCGTACCTTGCCTGGCGCTGTGGTCGTGCTGGCCGCGCCGCGCGTCACCCGTCGGCGTGCCGCACTCCTACGCTTAATTATGGGCGTGGCGCTGGGGTGCGGACACCGGCGGGCGGGACAGCGTATCGGCTGGCCGATCGATCAGGAGTCGGCGTGTAGGGCGGGTCGACGGGGAACGGACACACAGGGGCACAAGGGCTGCCGGGTCCGCACGGCCTTGCGGGCCGCTCCCGCACCTCCTCCGTCCGCTACGTGGGATATTCGGCATCCCCACGGGTAACCGCGTTCCGATCTCAGGCTTCGGGTGCCGGTAAACGCAAAAGCGATGTCGGGGACACGCGGATGGTATAGTCGTTCGGCGGGTGCGGGTTCGTATGGCAGTGGGGAGGGGTGTGATGAGCGGTGCGCCAGGGGTATTGCCACGCGCGGCGTCGACGATCCTGTTGCGCGAGGCCGTCGGCGACGAGCCGTTCGAGGTCTATCTATTGCGCCGACCGGAAGCCGCGCGCTTCGCACCGGGAGCCTATAGCTTCCCCGGCGGCGTCCTCGACCCGGCGGACCTCGCGGCGGCGCGGACGGCGGTCGCGGCGCTACCGGGCGGGCTCGATACGGAGGCGTTGCAGCGGCGGATGGGCGCTGGCCCGGACTTCGCCGTGCCGGACGCCGCGCTGAGCGCGGCCTTGCTGGTCTGCGCCGCGCGCGAACTCTTCGAGGAGGCGGGCGTGCTGGTGGCGCGCGAGGAGACGGGTGGGCTCCTGCCGCTCGATAATGAGGCGCGTTGGGGGGCGGTGCGCGAGGATTTGCTGGCCGGGCGGGTCGGCTTCGGCGCGACCCTCTACGAGGACGGGTTGACGATCGCCCCGGACGATCTCCCGTACTTCTCGCACTGGATCACGCCGGAGGGGCCGACGCTGCGCTTCGATACGCACTTCTTCCTGGCGGTCCTGCCGGCGGGGCAGCGGGCGAGCTTCTGGTCCGGCGAGATGGCCGGGGAGGTGTGGTTGGGGCCGCGCGCCGCGCTGGCGCGGCACGCGGCGGGAGGGCTGCCGATGCTGCCGGTGCAGACGCGCCACCTGGAGCGTTTCGCCCGGTTCGCGTCGCTGGCGGCGTTGCTGGAACACGCGCGCGAGAAAGGGGTGCCGTCGGTCCTGCCGGTGCGCGGCGCGGACGGCACCATGTCGCTCGCGGCGGAGGTCGCCGAACGGTGGTAACAGGATCGGCGGAGGTCGTCGAATGGTGGTAACAGAACCGGAGGAGGTCGCCGCATGCTGGTGATGGAGCGCCCCTACATCGGTCGCCTGACCGCGCCGAACCCCTCGCTGATGACCGGCAAGGGGACGAATACCTATCTCTTCGGCGGGGATGACCTGGCGATCATCGATCCCGGCCCGGACGACGACGCGCACGTCGCGGCGATCGTGGCGGGGATCGCGGAGTTGGGCGGCACCCCCGCCGTGATCCTGGTGACCCATTCGCACCTCGATCATCTGCCGGGCGCGTTCTCGCTCCAGCGGCGGATCGGCGTGCCGATCGCCGCCTACGCGCCGATCTTGGGGGTGGACATCGCCCTGCGCCACAATCAGCGCCTCACGATCGGCGGCCACCCGCTACGCGCGCTGCACACCCCCGGCCACGCCCCGGACCACCTTTGCTTCCTCCTCGAAGGGGAGGGCACCCTTTTTTCCGGCGACCTGATCGCGGGGTCGGGGACGATCGTGATCGGGCGCGATGGCGACTTGAACGACTATCTGCGCTCGCTCGAAAGCCTCCTGGCGTTCGAGCTCGGCCTGATCCTCCCCGGTCATGGTCCGGCGATCACCGACCCGCGCGAGCGGATCACCGGGTACATCGCCCACCGCCACGAGCGGGAGCGGGAGATTTTGGCCGCGCTCGCCGCCGAGATCGCCACGCGCGACGAGCTGGTGGAGGAGCTCTACGCCGATGTCGATTCGCGCCTCCACCCACTCGCGGCGCAGTCGGTGGAAGCGCACCTCCGCAAGCTGATCCGCGAGGGGCGGGTGGAGCGCTACGAGGAGGATGGCGAGGAGAAGTATCGGCTGACGAGTGGGGCGTAGCGGGCGAGTGGGCGTAGTAGGCGAGCGGTGAAGAACGAGAGGGAGGAAGTACGAAGTACGAATGACGAAGTACGAAGTGCATGGTCGGGGGTAGTGTGAGCGCGGCGAATCGGGCGCCGATCGCGCGGTTCCGGGCACCGATGGCGATGCGCTGGTGGGACGATGTGGAGCCGTTGCTGCACGACGATTTTGCGCCGCACGCTCCCCCGGTTTGGGGAGCGGCCGCGCGGGCAGGGCAACTCCAGCGCCCTCAACGCCGCGTACCCGGCCACCGGCCGCCGATCTTTCGTCGCGCGGCACCTCGTCGCCGATGGGGACGGCGGCGTCTCCGCAGTGATCGTGACCTGCGGGCTGGTCAGCGTCGGGGCGCTCTCGTTCTTCACGGTGCGCGCTGGGCGGCTCTGGGAATTGACGGACTCTGGCCCGATCCCTCTCCGGCCCCGAGGGATCGGGCGCACCCGATGGGGCGAGACTGACGCGAGCGGTGTGCGGCCCCTGGCGGTCTTTGCCTGAGCGGATGATGTGTGGCGCGGTCGAAGAAGTAGGAAGGGCATCGATCGGCGTGCGGCGCGCCCTGACCCCGCATCGTTTCGTCACACCTTCGCCATAGTGCCGCAATATCGGCGCGCTACGCTCGGTAGATGACCGTAGCGCGCGGTACCGTAGTCGAGCTGGAAGGGGTGCGGAAGATGGCGGAAGGTGTACAAGGCGGTGCCAGCTCCAGCGCTGCGCTGGGTCGGCCTTTACGAGACCCTGGTAGCGGGCAACCGGGTTGGGTGCGCTGGGCGCGGCGTGGTTATGGGGTACTTGCCTGGCTCTTCGTCGCGTGCCTCGTCGTGCAAATCTTCCTCGCGGGTATGGCGACATTTGTCGATGCGATGAATTGGGGTCGGCATACCGCATTCGTGCATGTCTTCGAATATCTGCCGCTGCTGCTACTGGCGCTCGTTTTCGCGGCGCGCTTCCCGGTCGCATTGCGCTGGCTCACCGGGTCGCTCATCGTCCTGATCGTGGCACAATACGCCACCGCACGTATCGGCGGTGTCCCGGCCGCATTCCACCCGGTCAGCGCACTCGCGCTGTTCTGGATCGCCACCTACCTCGGACAGCGTTCATGGCAGCTGAGTCGCGCGGACGCCTAGCGGCCAGCCAATTTGCTCCGACATCGAGGGGAGGCCAAGGAAGATCGAGGGGGCCAGAGGTCAAAGACTGTAAACCCGGCGTGAGAGCGCCGGGTTTACAGTCTTTGGAGGCACCTCGCTCGCCCACCATTGTCGGCGACAGGCCGCACGCTTGTTATTGTCAATAGCGCCGTGGTAGACTTCGCTCCGCTAACGCTCAGCACATTCGAGTGATAGCGCCAATTCTTCTAGTGTGTTCCCCACGGGCGTGGGGATGAACCGCGATCGGACGGTTCGGGACGTTGCGCGCGTTCGTGTTCCCCACGGGCGTGGGGATGAACCGATCGCGCACCAAGAATCCGAAGTGCTCGTAGAGTGTTCCCCACGGGCGTGGGGATGAACCGGACCGCGTGCTCCCCTCCGGCGTGGAAGACCCGTGTTCCCCACGGGCGTG
>JAABUU010005559.1_pt1 | contig 14046 bp, 19 predicted proteins | sample 5559301 | NCBI WGS metagenome assembly JAABUU01 (sample SAMN10711884, study PRJNA513360) | rock metagenome | isolation source: Antarctica rocks | place: Antarctica: Victoria Land, Richard Nunatak white | reverse complement strand
AGGGAGGGGCACCTGCCATGACCATCTGAGGCACAGCTGAGCGGTACCAGGGCAGCTCCGGAATCTCACGTGGGTACTTGTTCGTGCGGCAGGGAGCGTAGAACTCTGACCTGTCAGATCACACACCAACATGTGGATGATGCCGATGTATAACACTGACTGCAGCATTTGCCAGCAGCTTTGCTGATGACCGATAACTGAGGCGACATAAGAACTGGAGTATGCAGCTGTCCATACGCACATGCCTAGCAGGCTGTGATGGATGACAGCTATTGGGTATGTGTGTGTATACGATGCATCAATGTTGTCATGCTGTTGCAAGTGTGATTTGCCAGAGCGTGACAACAATTCAAAAAAACCATGATCTACAAGGCAGTCATGCATACTGCATGTGTTTCATGTAAGCCAACCATGAAGTATTGACCAGCAACCGGAAGAGGAGAACAGACGCCTTCTGGGTAACATAGGTTAGCTATGAGTGGGTGTACCTGTTATTTTTGCCCATGATACCACCCAGAATGCAGAGAGGGATGGTCACCAAAGCCCAGATGACCGAAATCACCATGATAGTCCCAAAGGGCAGTGCTTGCGTGGACTGCATCCAAACCAGAGAAAGCCCTCAGACGGTTCAAGACGACAGGGTCACATGGCCTTGGCCAGCACCACACAGTGCAGCACACCATATGATGCAGCGTAGCCAAGTGAGACAATCCTACACTCACAACTATCTCTGGTTGCATTGCAGCATCGCCAGGGGCAATCACGCAACATGGAGGATGCGCAATGAGCTGTGATGCGCACACATGCAAACAAGCATGAGGCAAAATTAAACAGCGAATAAACAGCTTATACAACAATGCAGAGTTTGATGCTGTATTGCACCCACAAAAGCAGCCTGGGGCATCCTGAGAAACATTCACAGGACTTGCCCAACTACAACTGCTCACAGTTGTACATGCAGGATGACTCACTCTGTAAACAATGGCCACAGTGTTGTTGAAGCAGAACATGAGGAACAGCGGTCCACAGAAGGTGATGCAGGTCAGCAGAATGTTCCTGACCCACTGGGTGCCTTCCATCTGAGTGTAGTAGGAAGCTGCCATGTAGCCGCTGATGCTGGCTGTCAAGGCGTACAACACGATCAGCGCTGTGAAGAGGCCACCTCGGTTGTAGGGGTAGAAGACTCCCACACACGCCAGGACGAAGATGAAGATGGACAGAGTAAAGAGCTGCACCACAACGGATGCCTCAGTGAATCAGCAGTTGTGTATGTCTGAAATGGATGGTCAAGAGTGTGAGCATGATGTCCATCTGCCCACACTGCTGCTGCTGCTGCTGCTGCAGCAAACTTGTGATGATGCAAGTCAGATGCTTCAGCACAACATCCCTAGGGGGGTTCAAGGGCAAGCAGCAGTGCTGCTGCTTCTGTCACACAGTCAAGTAAGCAATTGTGAGTCAAAACAGGAAGTATGGGGAAATGAGCATAAACATCCAAAACAGTGTCATAATCTTTGCAACATATCTGGTTCAGATGTTAAGGAAGCTGTCACCTGAGCTCCAGTGCCAACAAAAGCACAGAATACATTCTTGTGGGGAGGGGATCTGAAGACGTCCCCATGGATGTACTTCCAGCCTGTCTCCTCATTGTCATCCAGCACTACAAGCACAGCTCATACTGGCTTGCAATACCGCCAGCATTTTTCAAAAAGCACAAATGAGATGACTCTCAGCAACATTGCATGCTGTCACTGACTTCAATGGAAAGTCTTGCAGACGCTGCTGAAACCCACAAGGTGCGCGGGGTCTTGCTTCAACAGTCAATGATGCAGAGAATGCAGAAACATTGGACCAGATCCAGGTCATGTTGACATTTGCCTTCATCATCTCGGGTGTACTTGACGAAGTCCTTTCTGAGGACCCGCATGAGGATGGTGGCCAGGAAGCCCGTCAGGAGCAGCACCGTCACACACGAGTTTATGATGCTGAACCAGTGGATCTGCAACCAGCACGCATCTTTCACGCCTTGAACAATGTTTCTACTCTGGTAGGCAGTGAACCCAGGTGTGGATGGACCTGCTGATGTGTAACAAGGGTGACATCAGCATACACTGCCTATGTACAGACCCAACAAAACCAAGGTGTGTCTAATCAGACTGTGACACAGACAATGGCCACACACTAGGTAGGTCATGGACACCCAGCAAGGCTTGATATATCTGCACAATGCACTACTTCTTGCAGCAACACTACACACATGCTGCAATACTGCATGTGCTGCCATACTGCTGCAAGTAATGCTGCATGCAGCGTTGGAGGCTGACACAACAAATACTACTGCGCTTCAGAGTTTAATTTTAGCTAAACATGTCATGATGTACAAGATTACTAGGTGCCAGACATCTGACACATTGCGACATGCAATGTGCAAGAAAAGCAAACATGCCAAGCGTGTTTAGTGGATTACACACCTCAAGATGCTGTGGGAGGAACTGATTCCTGCGGTACTTGTCCATGCGCCTGTCATAGGTGACCTCTGTTTCTTGCCATTTGGCAGAGTATGTGAACTCTGCAGGTACTGTGGCATCTGGTGACGCACCAACAATGTCTTCTGAAATGTCTACAACCTGGTTGGGGTCTGTAGAGACATTGATTTCTACAATGTGGTCAGCATTGTATGCCACATCAAAATGGACATGAGTGAAGATGAAGTATCTCAGCTCCATGCCAGATGGTTTTGAGACCTTTTCCAGCTTTCCTATGAAGCCCCATATTGGCAAGTCGTCGTAAAACATCTGAAAGTAGTAATCTGACTTGACCGCCTGCATTCAGCAATGGGCTTGAGTGCGACCTGCCCTGTAACATGTCGTAGCAGTGGGTAAAGCTGACAAATGTCACCTTCCGAAGCTTCTGGATCTCATTCTGTGTGAGTTGCCTGCTGCACAGAGACACATGGTCCCGGTCTGCTCTGAAGCTTAGGTCATATGGTGTGTTCATAAGGCGGTTGCCATCAACAACCTGGATGAAAACAACATTCGTCAATACTGTCGACAAGGACAGATTTACTGCTGCCCAATCATTATTGTTGCTTGCTGCACTCAGGTAGAGCAGTAACAGCGGACATAGAAAGCCCTGACTGGGCAGACTGTGCGGGCAACAAGCTGCATCGTACTCACATGCATGGCTATTGTGATAATATGTTAGCTTTGGAATGTCATTTGAAAATTCCAATGTCCGGGTCCGTCAAGGCAGGTCTTACCTCGCCAAGAGTCTCTGGCTTGTGTTCAAGGCCATCAGGTGTTCGGCAAAAGGGCAAATCGTAATATTGGTACGTCTCGCTGAACAAGTGCAGTTGCGGTCAGTCGATGTTCCATACGCAGCGGCATACAATTGCCCTGTTGCTCACAAGCGTTGGCCGAGGCCCCGATACCTGGGGTTGCTAAACGGTCCGACTTTGTTTGCATATAGCTTGACGGGTTCATTTGGCTGAAAAGTATGCGATGCCGCCTGTGCGGCACTGCCCAGAAGCAGCACGGCACTTGCAAGCAACAGCATCGGCGAGGAAACCATCCGGCTACAACAGCGGCTTGTGATCAACCAAGGAAGCCCGGCGTCAACATGCTTGCAGCCAAAGCAGCTGCGGCAACACAGATCCCTATATGCTAGTGCAGCGGCTTCACTGGTTTCGGGACAAGAATTGTCGCTGCGTTGGTGCTTGCTAGGTTGACTACTTGCAAAGCTCTCAATGCCCGCCTTGACGTAGGGCGACGTCGACGCCGATGCGCCGCGCGCATTGCGTGAATCCCGTGCACAGTTGTGCTTTGGGTTTGGGGCCTTGCTATGTGAGTTCAGCTGAATCACGCCAAGGAAGCACTGATGTCTGCTTTGTAAAGGGGTCATGTCGGCTACAGCTTCCGAAAGCATTTAGAACTCCCAGCATATCTAGCACGCAGGCCATGCATAGCAAATTTCTGGCGCATTCACCAGACTATTGTCCCTGTAGACCTCCACGCCAGCCCTTTACTTCAGCCTTCCCGGCTCCGCGTCAAAAACGATCAAGTCAGAGACATCGGCATCATGAACTGTACTGCCAACACAGAGCAGACAGTGCAGCAACTGATCACAGTCAGCACCACCAGCAGCCAATGTACCATATTAGCGCAGAGGTGCCCAGACCCGGAGCACCGCCTGCAAAGCCTAATCCGTTGCGGCTTTGCCGTACGTGGCTGCAGCAGCGGGAGTGGCGCTGACTTTCTTTGCTCTGAAGAGAGTGTTTGATACTCCATCACGTGCTTACAAAGAGAATGTTGGTGATGAGTATGACTCTTGGACAGAGGACGGGGTTCTGGAGTACTACTGGGGTGAACACATCCATCTTGGATACTACACAGGTAAGCTGACGTTCGCATTGTTTGCACTGCAGTCTGTGGTATCTATTGCCTGTCCTGCTCCCTAGGCCTTTTGCACATCTACTTAGCTTATGACAGCTCAGTTTTGTGCATCTGCATGTCCATGTGATCATCCAAGTTGCAAAGACCACCACATCATTCATGCGTTGGCATGCAACACAGACTCATGCATTAGCACATATGTATCGCAACAAGCATGCTATGCAGAGGAGGAGCGACAGAAAGGCTACAAGAAGAAGGACTTCAAGCAAGCCAAGCTGGACTTCGTTGACCAGATGCTGAAGTGGTCAGGAGCAAAGAGCCCTTCCAGAGTGTTGGATGTAGGATGCGGCATTGGAGGCACCACTCGCATCCTTGCCAAGAACTTCCCTGATGCAAAGACACAAGGTATCTCTGCAAGCTTGGGCATTGCACCATTGCCTGCTGAAAATGTATGGCTACAGACAATCATGGTCAGACATGGACACAGGTCAGCACCTGCTGTCATGCCTGTGTGCATCATGTGCGTGACTGTTGCATCACATCAGGCCGACCCTTGTTCAAGAACCAGAGTAAGAATGTTTCACCTTTGCCAGGTGCTGCCGTAATGTCTGCAGTTGTGAGATCCTGCACAGCACGATCTGTATCACATTATGCAGTACTGTTCACGTCTGTGCAGGCATCACATTGTCAAAGTCTCAGGTGAAGCGCGGCACAGAGCTAGCAGCTGAGCAAGGCCTAGGCAACTGCAGTTTCCAAGTCATGGATGCATTGCATATGGACTTCCCAGACGACACATTTGACCTAGTGTGGGCTTGTGAGTCAGGAGAGCACATGCCAGATAAGAAGTTGTACATTGAGGAGATGACTAGAGTTCTCAAACCAGGTACATGCAACATACTGCAGGCTTGTCAAATGCAGCCTGTAACATCAAGATGCAGATGGGCATCTGTCTAGATGCAGGATTTGATATCCTTGACGTATATGTGATGTGGGACTTGATGTCTAACTTACATGCTCGCATCTATGACAGCAGCTTGCATGGGTGCAAATGAGGTCGTGAGGACAGACAATTCTTCAAGTTGCGTTTTCAACTGCATTCTACTGCATTGCTAACCTGGAATAGGTGGACAGGTGGTCGGAACCCTACAAGAGCTTGGTCAGCCACTGCAGAACATGATGCAATATGCTCATGATGCAGCTGCATTTATGCAGGGGGTACACTTGTCATTGCTTGCTGGTGTCAACGAGAAGAATCTGCCCAGACACCTTTCACAAGTGAAGAGAAGGATCAGCTACAGTTTCTATATGATGAATGGGCTCACCCGTACTTCATCTCCAACCTGGAGTTTGGCAGGCTCATGGAGGTCAGTACACCAAATCTTTGCACAGCTGCGCATGTAGTTGCATACGGTGTTGCATGTTACACCTGACCTGTTCTTTGATCCAGCTTGTACGCTCTGTTTTGTCATCCTACCGAGAATATTGTCGGCATGTTTAGCTCACTGATTCTCATGCTGTGTGCTATGTGGCCATCTGAACTGTGAGACTCTGGTGTCCCCATCAATGGCATGCTTGCAGGGCACTGGAAAGCTGCAAGCTGTCGAAGTAGAAGATTGGACACAGCCCACCATAGACAGCTGGCGCCACTCCATATGGGTTGGAGTTTATGACCCATGGATAGTTGTATTCAAGGGCCCTGTAGTATGGTACCGCACTATGAGGGAGATTGTGACACTAGAGAGAATGCACAGGGCGTTTGACAAGGGCCTTATGCAATATGGAATGATGAAAGCAGTCAAGTCAACCAGTCATGCTGCAGATCAGCAGACTTCATCCAGGACACTTGCAAAGGCTCAGGGTGGCAAGTCTCCAGGGTGACTTGACTGAGATGCTGCCAGGTGCCCCAAAATACTCAGCACTGTGTACATGGCCCTCATGTGTATCAGCAGCAATTGTCCAGGAATGCAGAAGGCCGATTTTGAAAAACAAGCGTACTTCCTGTGTGTTGCTGAACTTTGTGTGCTGGAGGCGAGCACATGTGTGCATTCATGTATGTACTGTGGACTCAGGCCAGGTTGCAAATGCTGTCATGGCTGCTCTTTGGCAGTGTCATCAGCACCCCCATTGGTCTTCTAGACTGAATTCAACATATAGAGTATGAACGTACTGCTATACCGCCATATGGCGCATCTCAAACACCTCAAGATCAATATTCAAACTCGCAGCAGGGCTAGCTGGAAGGCTTCGATGAGATTTCTATGACACGAATTGTTTTGCTAGCACTTTGACTTGAGTGTAGAAGTGCTTCTATGACTGCTAAATCTCGAGCTCCCTCTTCAACTGAAGTGCGGTAGACTGCGTCTGCATATGCAGCATCTGCAGGTGCTGCAGTATTGCCTTTGCTCTGGCTGACCTGCACAAGCAGCGTCTGCTCATCATAGCTAGGGGGAAACGATGCTGCATAGTAGTCGGGTTTGAGACCACAGCATTGTTCTATTTGCTGTAAGACAACACTGCTTTGAGCAACATCATGCTGAGCTGATGGGCAAAAAACATGATTGCCACATACAATGTGGAAAGAACTGTCAGTGCTGCTCGCTGATCCGACCATGTCCTGCTGATCATGAAAAGTGCCATGAATCTGCTAGCATTCTGCATCTTTTAACTCAGCATGGAACCATTAAGAGGTAAAACAGCAGTAAAATCCAAGGTACCTGATGGATGAAGGCTGTCAGCTCATCGTCTAGCCCACTGAAGGGAACATGCTCCACCTTGGACCCATTGCTGGTTGCTGTCTGGTAGGACAGCTTGTAGCCAGGTTTGCCGCCTTCCCAACCACCTCTCAAGACCTGCAGACATAAGCGCATCAGGCAATGCTTACCTTGCAGTTACAGGACAACAGCCGTGCTGCCAGAATTTGACAGTCACCTATGGTCATTGCTTGACATAAGCTGCCATGACAAGACATGCAAAAGACCTCAGTTGCAGAATGGGGCGCAGGCTAGGACTAGCCGCAAGCAAATGCAGATCCATTCCTACTGAAAACGGTCATCAGGCACAACAGTTGTGTTGTTACAGGAGTGACAGTTGAGAGAGGCTCGCCTCCAGAGAGCCCTTGGTGCCGGTGACAGACAGGGAGAAGCGCAGCACTGAGCCAGCAAAGGTGATACTGACACTGGCTGGTGTGCCAGAAGCAAACTTGACAGCGCCCACAAGGGTGTCTGGTGGTGGTAGCTCCTCACTCAGGCTGAGTGCAGTTGCTGATGCCTCAGTGACTTGCCCAAGCCCTGTAATAAAGGCTCTGCACCTCAGATGCTCATTATTGTGCTAGAGGCAACATGCTGAAAGCCAAAGAGATCATGTGTTGCTCCTGACACTTTTTGCTGCTGCTGCTACCATATATACTTGCACCAGACAGGTGCAGACCATATTTCCCTGGCATAATTCCCAAAGGAGCCAGTGGACAAAGCATGCATGGACGGGTGTGGGACAGGGGGCATGTCATGTTTGTGGGTACAACTTTTTTATCTAGCATCTTGCAACTTGAGTGGTGGCCTGTTTTGCAAGTAGCTAGCATGATTGCAATTATGGGCTCTGACAAGGCAACACATAGTCATGGTGTTCAGCTGAGATGGTGGCTGTGCTTTCAGGAACCTGTACACAGGAAGTGACACAAGGCCTATCATTAACATGGCAGATGATGTCTACCTGCTGCAGTCCCAAGGGCGCGCAGAGCAGCAATGTGGTGCACGCAAGAGTCCATGATGAACCCTCCGGGGCAGCCTTCTGCATCCCTGCAACAGCAGCAGGACACCATCACCAGCAGGCCCCGCTACAGCCACTTTGCTCAGGTGTGATTGCCGCGATAACGTGCAGCATTGCATCTTTACTGGTTCATAAATTGTGGGTTGTGCCAGATAGGTGTCAGGTATGCCTCACACTGCATTTGAATGTCATCCAGCGAGAGGTTTTTGCAAGTGCATCACTGTGGGAGTGTGTAAGCTGGCTGATGATCAGCCAGGCAGTTATTGATGCACCAGCTCACAAACATGTCACATATGCATTGTTGAGATTGCTGTTGTATCAAGCATACAAAGCAGACTTTGGCTCAGAGCAGCTTCAAGCCATCCATGGAGTGAGAGTTGTACTCAAGGTACAGGCCGGCACACAGTGCTGGTCAAAGTGCAAGGCAACAAAGGCATTACTTTAGTAATGTCTAAGAGGATTGCGTGATAAGGATGGGGTCACCTGCGCCACTGGCTTCCAAAGTACTTGTTGCTGCTGTTCATGGGCATGTCAGCCACTAAATCTAGCTGCAACAGCAGCAAGCCATGTTCAGCCCCAGCCAGCACATCTGACGGGCGCAACAGCAAGCATACAAGACGACTCTTGCTACACAAGCAATGCACAATGTTGACAACGTCTGGTTTGGGGCAATGCTTTGCAGTCACAATTTGAGATGCAGCATTATATGCCTCAGTCAATGCAACATTGCCTGATATTGCATCTACGCAGGTCTCTGTTGACGTGCTGGTTGTACATACAAGACAGAAGGCTGGCCAACAGACATGCTGCTTGCTGCTGATGCAGATGTGTCAAAAAGCTTCACCTTGATGATGGTTCCAAGGTCATGGATTATTTGACATGCCTTCCGAAACCCCTGTTCTGACCTGTGTCACACCATCACAGGGTTCAACAAGAATTGTATAAAGGCTGCTGTAGGTGACAGGTACAAATATAGCATGAAAACAGTCTCACTGCATTGAGCATACCTGTAGTTTTCTGCTAAAGCCCAAACAGGCTGCTGCGAAAGCTGGTGAAATTCCTTGATAGCAAGATTTACTACCTCAACAGACTGGGCCACAGGCTTTTCTTGCAAGACATGCTTGCCAGCTTTCAAACATTTTTGTGCCACCTACGGCAGGCAGCTGATGTATGAGACCTGTCTACAACAAAACAATGGCGACGAGCCTGGCAGCAAACACCCACCTGCAGCATGACTTGAACAGGAAGAACAACAGCGACCGCATCAACGTTGGGATCTCGAAGCAGGTTGTCAAGCTGGTCATCTCCATGGTATCCTTTGGCGTTGGGAGCAAATCTGCAAAGCATAAGCGTGGCTGGGACTCGACGGGTCAACTTCCTGCACTGATCTGACGGTCTGGAACGCCAAACCGCAGGGCAGGGATGCAACAACAGGGATCGCCAATGACTTACTCTTGAATCAGCGGTAGCAAAAGATCCGTTGCCTTCGCGGATCGGCTCCAGACTGCGCAGACCTGCACTGTACTTGCATGCCGTCTGCAGTTCCAGAAGCAACAGGCTTGAGTATGACTCGGGTGGATGGAAGTTACTCCGCAAGGTTCTGCGTGCACGCTCGCCTGCACAAGGGAATGTAAGCATCCTTTGTGAAAAGTCCCGCGCCGATCAAGGCAAGTCGGACCGGCTTGTAATTTTCCTCAGCCATCGTCATGACCTGACGACCTCAACCTCGTGGCGTTCTGCATTTAATATATGCCGATGGTGCGCGCTCTGTGAGCCCGCAACTCATGGTTGAACGCAACAGAGAGGGGTTGCGATGCTGAGTCCATCGCGCAGAGAGAGCGATTTATATGAGTGTTGAAGGAGACAAAGGTCATATTAGCAGATGTCAATGAAACAATTCATCGATCAATCAATCAATTAACTTTTTCAGTCTGGGATTGTCCTACTTTTTGGTTTTTGAGATTTGTGGGTGTCATGGTAACAGTACAGTCTGAAAGTTCAATCGGACCGCAGACAGTTTGTGGCAGATGCTTTGAGCCTTGGCTGCTCACTTGATGAGCAAGTTGGAGGGACGGTGGGTGCTCTTGCCAAGGTGCAGTTCCAGAAAGTCACCAAGCACAGCTCAAAGTGCACAGCTGAAAGTACGTGGGAGTCCTTGAAATCAGCGTTCATGGTCAGGTTCAAACCCTAAGGTGAAATCTGTTTTAACTGACGTCAAGCAATGTCGTGCGTGGTATTACTATTGGTCAGGTCTGACTGCAGTGCATACCCAGCATACTCTGCACCTGCAGGAAAAATCCGGACAAGGTTGCTTCAGCCTCTCAAGCGACCTTTGCAGCTACAAAGTGTTCACACAATATCTGATCTCAGTAAATGCAGAGTCTCAGCCTTGCCTAGGGCTTGCGGGTTTGTTGCTGTGTTTGTTACATACTCCACTGTAAGTTTAGTACAAGAGAGTCAATGCAGCCTCCCAGCCGTGTCTGTGATTTCAGGCTTTGCTAGCGCTGTTGAGTCTAGTGCATACTAAGGTGGCACATTGAGCATCTGAGCAAAAGCAGTGCTGCCTCCCAGCTTTGTTTGCTGTTGACTTCTGTGCATCGCCAGCTTGCCGGCATGCCTAGTTTTCACAAAGCTTTACAGCATGTTCAATGCAGCTCCTCAGCCTCATCTTTGGCTAAGCATTGCTAATTACTGCTGTGCACACCCAGCTGCCTGCATGTTAACACAGCATCCAAGGAATTTGGTGCAGCCTCTTAGCCTTCTGATCAGAACATATGAGTAAGTTGAGGGCCCATGGTTTGGCACATCGTGGAGTGTTGTGCTACAACTCAACCCCTTTTCTTTTCAAGGTCTGCGCCTAATGTGTCTGTTGCGCAGTCTGAAGAGCTGCTGGCAAAGCTGAGCACCCCCCTGAAGATGTACATGTCGTGAATCAACTTCTCAAGCAGGGATGCTTGCTGGTACCTCATGGCAAGCTTGCAGTAGTGTCAAACCTGACAAGGGAGCTTGTTGGTACCTGTGGGAAGTTGCCTGGTTTTTGCAGCTTCAGAATTGTCGACGGTGGGCTGCGTCAATGCCACAGGCAAGCCTCAACTCCTTGCTGCTCACAAGACCATTGCAATGTTTGCATGTCAACCACACGCTGCTGACTTCTGCCTATGTTGAGGTACAAACTTACATGACTCCTTGCTGAGCATCTTGCAGTGCTGTGGTATCAACGCAGCAATGCCAGCTGATCTGCAGGAACCAACCTGAAGATGCACAGGGCAAAAGGAACAGGTGACCAGGTGGATGATGCTGAGCTTTGTCATTGAGACCTGGAAAATTCTTCTGAGCAATGCTTCCAGACCGGCACCTTGTTTTAGACTATGACAAAAAGAAGGGAGTGTCTGCTACAGCAGGATCCAAACACAGTCCCAGTGCGGTATGTTTTCACCCTCATCAACATGCAAGCATATCACTTGCTTCCAGCTTGCTCTGTAAAAAATGTCTTCATCACATATGCTGGCTTATCACTTCCTCTGCTTGAAGGGTAACTATTGCGCTGAAAGGATCATGATCACAGAGGATTTGCTGATGCCTATGCATTTGCAAATAAATATTCTTTGATGGTAAGCACTGGCAAAGTCAGGGAGAAACCTTCATAACATGACCCTGCGAGCAAGAGTAGGGGTGACAATGGCAGCAAATATTGCCTAGATTAGCTCTAAATGGCGTGTTGGCCGCGCCCACTCTACAGCCTTTGGATCTGGGACCACCAACAGCAACCAGGTTGGTCAATCATGCAATGAATTGAGTCGGCAATGAACATGTCAGCATGCCTCAAACACTTGTTGCCAGGGAGTATGTTGGGGCACATCTAGTGCAGCTCTGCCGTTTTGGAGTGGCAGGTCATTCGGGCTTGCCTGCAGGCTGCTTCAGCCTGTCATGCTAGGCAGCTAGTACACCAGGTGTCCAAATGTTCTCTGGGACACAGAAGGTCCCCTTGTGTTTGACTTGGAGATGGCAGCCAGCCTGCCCTTGAAAATGAGACACACGTCTCCTGATTTTCTTGGCTTTGACAACAGATCCAGATGTAGTGCAGCAAGCCTTTGAAAGCTTGCCTGGTGTCTTCTAGAACGATCTTGTACGTCAATGGTGCGGCTACGCATGACGTCATGCGGCCTGTTTGTGTGCAATGTTGGGATTTTATTGTGCAGACTGGATGTGCAGCTTTCTGTGCAGCTTTCTGTGCAGCTTTCTGTGCAGCTTTCTGTGCAGCTGTCTGCTTCATTTGACATGTTGTGTGTGTTGCAGATCCTTCAGTGCTGGACGTCGGTTGCTTCACTTCTTAGTCAAATGTGTACAATGTTGGTGTTATGTTGACTGAATTCCCGAATTACAAGAAGCTGTTCCATCAGATCCATTTGGTCTTCCTCAATAGCTGAAGAGCAAAGATACAGCCGATGAGGCTCTGCAGCATGCATGGCTACACAGTTGAGATCAGTATACCATATCAACATCTTGGAGGCAAAACTCGCTGTTTTTTTGGAGACAAGTCACTCTGTGTGCGATGAAGTGTATTTGGGCAAGCTGCACCATGCATATGTGAAGTGTGACTGAAACAGCACAAATACACTGGGATGGTTGTCAGTAAATCTGTATGCAATGCAGCACGTGCATCAGTTAAGTTAGGTGCCACCACTGGCTGGACTCAATGACAAGCTTTGTCACGATTGTAATGTGAGATTGCTGGATACAGTCCTGCAGTCAATATTCTTTCCATGCCAGCAGGCCAATGCATTCTGATCGCCATCATGTCATCACCAGTTGCCCACTGGTAATCTGCAAGATAGGTCCAAAACAATGGACCTGCCTGTCCCTGTAGGTGATTCGGATGCCCGCCGTGATACCACCGCCTAGTCCACCATGTGCCACCGATAGCCTTGGCCCCACGACTATTACACATCGATATTGCACAATGACCTTTACGACAAATGCGCTGGCATAGAAGCTTGGTTGCTAATGGGTCATTGCGTGTACGGCTGTGACACATCATTCGCGACGAATGGCCAATGGCACTCCCCTCCTCGCACACACACACGCCTTCCCATATCGTACGTTCCATCAAATGGCTTCCGTGTGAGCGCTCAAGAATAGATACTCGTCCTGCGCTCGTCATGTGAAATGTCACAGATGCAGCTCGGTGTCCCCGGCAAGACTGCAGCCTGTCCACAACAGCACCCCCAGGTGGTTATCCAGGAGGCCGTGCGGGGTAGCGTTGTCAGCACCCGGGGGCTCTGCATATGAACTTGTCGAACCAGGATCAAGCGGTGCGAGTCACAAAACTGCTCGTGCTGCCCTTGCTTGGTCGTGCTGTGCTGCCTCCTACAACAGGCTGATGGCTCCTCTATGGGACACCAAGTCACCAGCAACGTTTAGGTTGTGAAAATCATCGTTATATTTTGAATTCAGCCATGCCTCATATTGCCTTCTTGAGCCAGCACGCGATGCTGTTTACAAGCGAATTGCGAGCCTGACACAGATCAAGCTTAATCTTTTACAGTAACGTGGTCTGACCAAACTTGGCTTTGGAGTCTAGACATAGCGACGCTTCATTGCGCGTGGTATGAGTTCTGCTGCTGGATGTGCAGAGAGGTCGGGAATCTGCATTCGCGACAAGTTCTGGCAGCTGGAACACAGACCCCACCACTGTGCCTTCAAGTATAACAGCTGAGCTCGAAGGATTGGCAGCAAAGGGTTTCACAGCTCCTCTGGATCGAAAGAATCATCCCAAGCAGGTCGTCTCAAGCACTGTGACCCTTTCAGAGGAAGCAAGCAAGTTTGGCAGGCTTGCAGTGAGGTGTATGAGGCATGACTGGCCTTGGGGTGTGCTGCAGGGCGAAGAGAAGAC
>JAABUU010005557.1_pt1 | contig 14048 bp, 20 predicted proteins | sample 5559301 | NCBI WGS metagenome assembly JAABUU01 (sample SAMN10711884, study PRJNA513360) | rock metagenome | isolation source: Antarctica rocks | place: Antarctica: Victoria Land, Richard Nunatak white | reverse complement strand
TAGTCGGCTGGCGTGTGCCCCTCCTCCGCGATGCGCTGGGCGATCTCGTCCCAGACCGCAGGGTCGCCGAAGTAGTCGCCGCGCCGCTCACCCGGTTGGGCCTGCCGGTTGAGGCGCGCCTGGTCGCACACCGACGCGATAAGGTCATGCCGGATTTGCACCGGGAGCGCGAGCGCCCACATGACGGTGTGCTCGATGAAGCGCTGTGTGATGGTCGGTGGGGGGTCCATAGTCGCGTCTCTCTTTGTGCGGTGTGGTCGCGTGATCAATTAGTTGTATACTAGCACGCCTCATACAGGAGAGAGGGGTGCCGCGTCATGACCAGACAACCGCCGCACATGCCCACGCCTGCCATCCGTGGCGTGGAGGCGGTATCCTTCTTACGGGATGCGGTACGGGTGTGGCGCGGATGTGGCGCCCTCGCGCACGGTTGTCGCGCGTATGCAGGTGCGGGAAGGGATGTATGGCGGCGTTCAGGGGTGAGATGACGACGGCGTTCAGCCCTGGCAGACGGTCGTCGGGGGCACGGCCTCAAAGCAGGCGTGTCGGACCGGCGCACGATGCCGATGGACGGCCGACGATGGCCTACCAGGCGCTAGAACGGCTCTCCTGCGGCCGGTGTGGCGGCGGCATCGCAGCGGGTGACCGATTCCTCCGGCGCGCCATCTCGTTGACGGCGGGCCATGGATTGGGATTGACGCAGGCACCAGTCTGCGCGCGCTGTTGCCCGCTTACGGTGACGGATGGAGGGCAGGAGGATGGATAACGAACCGCTCAAGGGACGGGTGCTTGTGGTGGACGACGACCCTGACATCATCGACTTCCTGGAGGGCGCGCTGGAAGACGCCGGCTATCTGGTGTTGGCCGCGGTCGGCGCCGAGGCGTTGGGGGTGGCGCATGAGACACAGCCCGATGTCATCCTCCTCGACATCAACATGCCAGGGATGAACGGCGTGGAGGTGAGCCAGCGCCTGCGCGCCAACCCGGTGACGGCCGACATTCCGATCGTGGTGATGTCAGCCCAGGATCGTCTGGCCGCGACAGGGCCACTCATGCCGGTCAATGATCGGTTGCCCAAGCCGTTCGATCTTGCGCGCCTGTTTGAGGTGGTCGCGCGCTGGGTACCGGTGGCGTGAGCACGTCGAGCAGTGACGACAGGAGGAACAACATGAAAGACCAGGAACCTTGGGGCGAGGCCCGCCGGAGGATGACATAGCCCATGATCCGCGTATTGATGGGGAGATCCCGACGTCATGACGGGTAAGTGGGAGCGCAAGAGCGACACTGTGTGGACGTATCGCCTCCTGGGTACCGCGCGGCCGTATGGGTCTGTCGTGCAGTACAGAAACACCTCGCGCGCTCATGGCGACTGGGACGCGATGGTGACGGCCGGGCGTCTTGCCGATGATACGACCGTCGCCGAGGGCGTGTCGTTCGACGAGGCCAGGGCAGCGCTGGAGCAGCACGCGCAGCAGCATGTTGATCCGGTGGACAGGGCGACAGAGAGAGGCACCGATCCATGAACGGGTCTGAGCAGGCATCCGCGGCGATCCACTGGATTAAGCGCTCGCCATACCTGCACGAGGCGCGCGTCACGACCGCCGAGGGCGCGGACCTCTACGCGGGTTACGTCGCCATGACACCCGGCACCGCTGTGTGGCGCGGGTACGTGGGGCATGGGTTCGTTCCACTCGGCACGGGGCCGCTCACGGTCATGCAAGCGGCCGTCGAACAGCGTGTGAGGGACATACTGGCTCAAGGGGAGAAAGGAGTCACGCATGCCTCGTGAGCCGAAGAAGCGCTCCGTGCTGCCCGACGACTACAGCGCGCTGTTAGGCGAGATCCAGGGCCTGCTGCAGACGGCGCGCGCCCGTGCCTATCAGGCCGTCGATAACATCAAGGTGCAGGCGTACTGGCAGGTTGGCGAGCGCATCGTACGCGCCGAGATCGACCATAAGGAACGCGCTGACTACGGTGCCCGCGTCGTCGAGCAACTTGCCCGCGACCTGGGAATGTCTCGCCCGGTGCTCTTCCGCATCGTGCGCTTTTACCGCTCCTATCCGGTCGTCACCGCTCTCTCGTCGGACATTTCCTGGAGTCATTACGACCTCCTGAGCGGGATCGACGACCGGGCCGAGCGCGAGTTCTACGAGGCGGAAGTCGTGCGCGGCGCGTGGAGTGTGCGCCATCTCGACGATCAGATCAAGGGTGGACTGTACAAGCGCGCTGTGCAGGAGCCGCTGTCTGGGGCACCTGCGCCGCGCGAAGCGCCGGCGTTGCGGCCCGAAGACGTATTCCGTCGCCTGTACAGCTTTGCTGTGCCGGGATTGCCATCCGGCTTCGACGAAGCCCAGCTGGAAAGCGCGCTACTGACCAACTTCCAACGGTTCTTAGAAGAGTTGGGGCCGGGTTTCTACGTGCGCCGCAGCCAGCAGCCCATCCTCATCGACGGTCAGTACCACAGTGTCGATGTGGAACTCTACAACAGGGACATTCCGGCGACCGTGCTCTGCGATTTAAAGGTAGGCCCGTTCAAGGATGCGTACATCGGCCAGATGAACAAGTACGTGTCGTACTACCGGGAGCGCGTCCCTCGGCACGAATGGGAGAAGCCCACCATCGGCTTGGTCGTATGCGAGAGCGCTGGCCGCGATGAGGTGCGCTACGCCCTTGCCGGTCTAGAGGAGCGCGTCTTTGTCGCTGAATATCAGGTGCGACTCCCAACGGAAGAGAAGATCAAAGAGCGGCTGGAGGAACTCGCGGACGGTGCTGTCCAGGACGCGGATGGGCCGTAGAGCCCCGTGTCGGCGCAATAGTCTCAACGCCGTCGAGACTATTGTCGTGGTGTCGAGACTGTCTCGACGGCGTTGAGACTATTGGGGGAAGTCAATCGCGCAGCACCTGCTGCGCGATTGTGCGGACGGCATCCGCACAATCGCAGAGGAGAGATAGAGAGACGATGCGGATTATAGCGATAGCTGGCCGTAAAGGGGGCTCGGGCAAGACCACAACCGCCATCAATCTCGCCGGCGCGCTGGCGGAACGTGGCCTGCGAGTGGCGCTGGTGGACCTCGACCCACAAGCGTCGCTGACACGCGTGCTCCTGGGCGGCGAGCAGCCTCCTGAGGGTATCGGCACGCGTATCCTCGATCCACAGCGCGGGCTGGATGGCCTAGCCCTCTCGACAGGAATCGGGATCGCGTTGTACCCCGGCGACAGGTCCGTGGAAACGGCCGCCATGACCTTCGCTGATAACCCGGCTGGCTTACTGCGTCTGCGCAGGCTACTACGCGCCGTGGACGGCTACGATGCCATCCTGCTCGACACGCCGCCCAGCCTAGGGTTCAGCCTCAACACAGCGCTCTTGGCTGCGGACAGCGCTATCCTGCCCACCGCCCTGGTGCAGCAGGATCTCGACGCCCTGGACGATACGATCGGCCTGCGCGACGAGCTCGCGGAGTTCGGGGCCGCGCGCATCGCGGCGATCTTGCCCAACGCCGTGCGCCCGTACCGACACGACAAGGGGGCGGTCGCTCTGCTTACGGAGCGGTGGGGCGATCTGGTCGCAATGCCCATTCCGCTCTCTGAGAGCGTCAAGGGCGCGCTCAACAGTGGTCGCCCAGTGGTGCTGCATGACCCGGCTTCGCCGGCGTCGGTCGCCTACCGCGCCCTGGCTACGCGCACTTGGGAGGAGGCCGTCGATGCCGCGTAACACGACCGTCCTGCCGACCGTGAGTGGGCGACGTCAGGCCGATCGGCCACCGTTGAAGGCCACCGCACCCGTTGACGCCGAGCGCGCCCTCCCCGGAGCCATGTCGGTCCCCATCGAGCAAATCGTGCCCGATCCCGACCAGCCGCGTCGCGCTATGGACAGTGGCCGCCTCGCCGAGTTGGCCGCCTCGCTCACGGAGCACGGCGTGCTGCAGCCGCTACTGGTGCGCGAAGACGGCTACCTCGAAGACGGACGCACGCGCTACATGATTATCGCCGGTGGCCGGCGCCATGCGGCGGCGCAGCGGGCTGGCTTGACGCGTTTGCCGCTAGTCGTGCGTGACAGCGAGGGAGCGACACGGCGCCTCACGCAACTCGCCGAAAACATCCAGCGGCAAGAGTTGGCGCCACTCGATGAGGCCCGTGCCTTTCAAGAACTGATGGACGCGGAAGGGCTCACGGCCGAAGAACTCGGCAAGCGCCTGCACATCACGGGGCAACATGTGCGCGACCGCATCCTCTTGCTGACCGATGAGGTCGTCGCCGTCGCCGTGCAACGACAGCAGATCTCGCCCACCGTGGCCCGCGACATGTTGCGCCTGCCCGATGAGAGCCGCGCACAACTGCGCGACCGCATCGACGCCGGCGAGGCCTTGGCCAAGGTCGACATCACGCAGGCTCGTGCGCGCAACGTGGCCGAGGGTGTGACCAATCCGCGCGCTAAGGGTGGTGGCCGTGCTTCACACAAAGCTGCCCCTCCTGTACCGGCGACAATGACCACGACTGGGCTGCCTGTCAAATCTCCCGCGCTCGCAAGCGCGCCCGCAGCGGATCAAACGCTGTTTGATCCTATGACAACCCTCGCGGATCAAACGCCGTTTGATCTTGCATCTAGTCGACATATGCAGATCCTTTACAGCGCCTTCCAAGACTGGCGGACGCGCGTCTATGGAGAGATGGACAGCCTAACGAGTGATGAGCGGGAGGCGCTCTTACAACTTCTCCGCACCGACGTTGAGCAATTGTTTAACCGACTCAGTTCCGGCGCAGGGTAGATGAGCGACACAGAGATCACGACCTATGTCTGTTCCCACTGCAAAGCTCGGTATCCTATTGGCCTCATCGTCGCGTGGGACGGCTGGCTCTATAGCTTCTGGCACGCGCCGGTGGCAATACGCTATCACCCCATCTCCGGCGTTTGGGGGCGGGGGTGGGCAGCGATCCAGGGGCCGGACCATTCCTCGTCGAACTCGATCATGCGCACCAGCATCTCCCGTTTCTCACTGAAGAGATAGTCGATAGGGGAGATTCCCTTGCGGACGCGCCCGGCCGCCCGCGCCAGGTCCACATGATCGAGATCGCCCGCCTCCCAGCGCCTGACCGCTGCGGCGAGCGGGTCGAGCACTTGGTGCCAGCGATAGTCGTAGTAGGCATCGATGAGCGCCTGCTCCCAGGTCCACTCGGGCGTGTCGTGCCGCCGCTTCCCGCTCATGGGACATGCTCCACCGGCGCCGCCGTCACCGTAGCGCCTCCAGTGCTTTGGGGTTGTGGATGCCCTGCTCCTGGTCGAGGAACACGAAGAACTTACGCAGGGCGACGCGGATCTCGTCGGGGTCCATGCGGTCGAGCACCTTGCGCTGGTACCAACGCTGGAAGTGGCTGTTGACCATACCGCGCGTCACGTCCTCCAGCCGCTCCACGTCCGTGTAGTCGGCGAGGAAGATGATGAACAGGTCGACGACGCTCGTGTGCTTACGCACCGTCTTGCGGCTGTACTTCTTTTCCAAGTAGGCCGCGAACGCGGCGTTGAGGTCGTCGAGGGAGCGGCGAAAGGGCGCGCGCGCCTCCTCGGCCTCCTTCAGTGCGGCGAGGTAATCGTCAATCTGGTTGCCGGGGATGAGCACCTTGCCCGTGTAGACCTCTGGCATCGTCCACCCCTCCTTCCCCTCACGCGCCTCACGCGCGGCACACCCATGCGTCTTTCCATCATACCGCGTCGGGGGCTCCACCAATGGCGTGGATGATAAGGACGGCTTCCCGCTGACGCCACGATCCATCTTTGTGAGTTTCGCATCATGCGCAGCGCCGCCAACCGCTGCTACGCTACAAACGGATGGGGGGCATCTGGGCCGTTGTGGGGACGCCGGCGTGGGTGCCCTTCAGACTATCCTCGCCGCGCTCCACCGCTATCCTCTGCTTCTCCCTCCGGTCCCACACCGCGCTCCTGCGCTCGCCGCCTATGCGGCTGCGCCTCCGCCCGTTCCCGATCCCGCGCGCTCCTGGTCCACGCTCATCGTGTCCGCCACGATCCGTGCCACTCGTGGCGTCCGCGCAGGCAGTGGGCGCGTTAGGCGGCACCGCTGTCATCGCGGTCGCGCTCCGTCCCCAGGGCGCTCACGCGCAGCGCGGCCAGCGCCTCACCCTCGATCTGCCGCACGCGCAGCATCCCCCGCTACGCCTCCTCATCGAGCGGGAGCAGCCCCTCGTCGGGCAGCGCGTCGCCGAGCAGGCCGCCATCCTCCGTCACCGGCGTCTTCAGTGAGGTCAGTGGCTGCAGCGCGACGTGCGCGCGGACGACCGTTTCCACGGGCACGTCCAGCGCTGCGGCGATGTCCGCCGCGCCCCGCTCCCGGCCCAGCCGCTGCGCCAACTCGCCCGCCACCCGGCTCACCCGCGCGGCGAACTCGATCGTATGCACCGGCACGCGCACGGTGCGCCCGTGGTCGGCGAGCGCGCGTGATGGCCTGCCGGATCCACCAGTGCGCATAGGTCGAGAAGCGGTAGCCCCGGCGGTAGTCGAATTTCTCGACCGCGCGGAACAGGCCCAGGTTACCTTCCTGAATCAGGTCGGGCAGCGGCAGGTCGCGGTGGCGGTAGCGCCGCGCGATGTTGACCACCAGCCACAGGTTGGCCTCGATCAGGCGCCGCCGCACGTCCTCACCGTATGCGACCTGCCGCGCCGCCGCTCCCTGGTCCGCGCACGCCACCAGACCCGTGGCGAACTGCCGGCGCGCCTCCCGGCCCTACTCCAGGGCCGCGGCCAACGCCTGTTCCTCGGCGGCGGTCAGCAGCGCGACCGCGCCGATCTCGCGCAGGTAAAGCGGCACCCCCGCGTCGCGCAAGAGAGCCTCGCTCCCCTCCGCGCGCCGGCCATCCGTCCTGGTCGTCGGCGGATGTTGCCATCGTCCCTCCTCGCCCCTCGCTGGATCGACGCGACCCCCTTGTCCCCGTGCCCCGACCTCGCCCGCGCCGCCCAATGGGATGTACTCCACCTTCACGCGTGTCCGTCCCCTTCCCATCATCTACGCGCCGGCGCGCCGTCCATTCCTATCCCGGCGCGCGGCCGGGCGACCCCGCAGCCCCTTCTCCCTAGTGTCTCAGACGCGACAGGAAAGACGCGGGGTATCGCGCACACCGGCCCGAGACGGCCGCATGGAGAGCGCACGCGCTCGTCGGCCCGTTTCGCCGCGCGTGGCGCGCCGTGTGTGGCGCGGTCGACACAGGGCCGCGCCGGGCACGGGGGAAAGGGGGCATAGCGTCTACGCGCTATGCCCCGTGCCTCCAACATCGGTGCTGCGATTTCCCCGTGCGATCAGCGCGGCACCATGTCGCGATCGGTGGAGCCCTGCCGCTCCTCGTCCCAGGCGGCGAGTCCTGCCGCGAATTGGAAGGACGCGGAGGCCAGGAGAGCGCCCCCGAAGATAAACCCTCCCGCGTCGTGTAGGTTCGGGTCCGTGCAGGCGACCACGAGCCCATAGCCAACCATGAGCAGGCCACCCACGAGCAACAGCACGAGAATCGTGCGATAGGCCCATGCCCCGCGCGCGGTCTTCGGCTTCATGGCCTGGCGGAAGGCATGCATCTCAGGGTAGAGTAGCGCGTGCTCTCCCGGCGTGGCCGTCTTCGCTCGGCGCTCCCGCTCGGCGCGTGTGAGGTCCTTGTACGCGACCGCAGCCGGGATCGCGTCGAGCGTCGGCGCGGCCGACAGGGGCGCGCGGCGGCGGGCGACGCGGCGCTGCTGGCGCTTCCAGCGCTCCTCGGCGCGGGTCCACCGCTCCTGGGGCGTGAGGAGCACAGTGATCGACGGGGTGGTGTCATCGGGGCGCATAGGCTGTGCCTCCTTCTCCTTTCACGATCATGATAGCCCTATCGCGTTTACGGCGTCGGGAAATGGAGCGTATCAGCCGCGCGGCGCATGACCTCCTCGCCACGCCGGTCGTAGCGTTGCGTCGTCGTCACGCTCGCGTGCCCGGCCATACGCTGCACAGCACTGATGTCGTTGCCAGCGGTGAGCAGATCGCCCACGAAGGTCCGGCGCATGTCATGGGGCGTCAGGGGCGGGACGCCGGCCTGCTTCGCGCGCTTGTTGAGCATCTTGTAAATGGCGTGAGCGCTCATGCCTCGCATCCCTATCCCCGCGCCCTCGTCCGCGTCGCCAGCGATGCGCCCGGCTTGGTCAATGGGCACGAAAAGCGCGCCGGGCTCCCCGCCACGCAGCGCGATCCAGCGGTCAAGTGCGGCGGCGGCGCTCGCCGGGATCGGGACCTCGCGCTGCTTGTCGTTCTTGCCGTGCAACACGCGCAACGCGGGCGGCGCGGGCGTGTAGTCCTCGACCGTGAGCGCGGCCAACTCAGAACGGCGCAGGCCCCCGGTGTAGAGCGCCGCCAGCATCGCCGCGTCACGCACGCCGGCTGGGTTCGTGTCCCGCGCGCACGCCCGCACCAACGCGGTCAGTTCGCCTGTGGGGACGGCCCGCCCGCGTGGCAGGCGCTCGCCCTTGTCGGCCTTCACCTCGCAGATACGGCGGTATTCCTCGCTGGTCATGGCGTTGGCGTTGCGGGCCTCCCGTGCGATGCCTCGGAACACGGCGAGCGTGAGGTTGACCGTCGCCGGCGCGGCCCGCTTGTGCGTGGGGCCGTAGGGCTGCATGAGGCGCTGCCTGATGCGCGCGACTTGGGCGGCGCGCAGGTGGTGCCAGGGGAAGGTCGCGGGGTCAGGGATCGCGAAGAGGCGGGCCACGGTGTGCAGGCGCTTCCACACGGCCTCCTGGCTCACCGGCGACAGGCTCCCTACGTAGGCATACACGGGGTCGGTGAGGGGTTCTTGCGTGGTCGTGGGCTGATCGGGCTGATCGAACAAAGCCACTGCCACTGCGCCCATCTGGTCGTCGCTCACTGTCATAGCCGCTCCTCCTCCCCGCTGCACGCGCCTTAATCTTCGCGTTAGTAATACTTCCTGGCTCTCCGTCTCATTCCTCTATCCCTCCCCCTACGCAGGTAGTGGTTAACCACCGTGGGGCGCTAGGAGAAGCTTTGATATTGTCGAGCCGATCTCTAAGATGGGCGCCGCGAATGCAATCATGGCCGTGACACGCTCCCAGCGGCGGGCGATCTTCTTCTTATCCTGCTCGTCGGGCGACTTCGCCAGTTCGCTGCGAACCGTCCCCACATGCTGGGCGATCTCGTCTTTCTCGTCGTCGTCCAGCGTCGTGTCCTGGGCAAGCGCCGCGTCGAAGGCTTGGAAAGCAGCGCGGAGGGCGTCGGCTTGCGGGTGATTGATGATGGTGACGGCGCCACTGAAAGTATGCCCCGTCCCGCCGCTCGCGATCTGCCCAACGTGAGAGCCAGTGATGGTCGTGTTGTTGATGGTAACGGCGGCGCGAGCGAGGCTGCCAAGTGATCTATCGGCGGTGAAGGATTGTGCGTTGCTCAGGAAGTCTTGGCCGTAAGCCGTAATGCGCGCGTCCGATAGCCCATGGTCGCCTATCGAGTGCTGAACCTCGATAAACCCCTTCGCTTCCAAGTACTGCAACGCGTCTTGTATCTGCGGCTCGGTGTAGTTCTCTACAAGCTCATGAGGCTCCCAATGTGAGTATGGGTCCTCGTGCGATTTCTCATCCAACGCCTGTAGGTACATCAAGCGTCTACTATCGCGCTCATTAGCCATAGTGACTCCTCATCCTATCATCGTAGTATAGCTCTAAACCAGTAATGGTAATGGATATTACCGTAACCACTTGGGGTAATAGTAGGACAAGCAGAGAGGTCAGCAGCTATGATCCCAGCTCGTGCTACCGGTACGTGGCGCCGAATGTCGCGTCTCCCAACCACTTCTTGAACCCCGGATTGTCTGAGAATTGCTTAAAAAGCTCTGTATGGTCGGAGAGAAGCTCTAAAATCACGCGTTGCAGTGCTCTATCGTGCTCGATGCGAGCGTTCTGCCTATCGGAGTTCTTCATCGCGTTCTGATACGCTGTGTCTGCAGCAACCTTTGCCGGAATCTCTTCGGAGATGACCTGGCGAATCTTATCGGCATCCTTCCAATCGACGTTTCCAAACTGCTCATTGAACGTTCGCAGAATGGTACTTAGGTGTTCAAGCTCCGTTTCTGGGGCCTTACCACCTCCGGTGGTTGGAACTGGACCAATCTCCTTATCCTTGTCGCCAAGCACGATTGCCATCGTTGAGCGGGCTTCAACGCGGTAGCTGTCCATGTCGATCGCGTCAAGAACGCCCTTCGAGAGGTCATCCTCAGTCGGCGCGGGAAGCTTTGGAATAAGGAAATTGAGAAAGATGCTGAGCCTCTCCCAGCTAGCGTTCGTGAATGGCAATACCGCTGCGAGAAAGCCATAGGTCCGGGTAAACGCCTTCGCCTTGCCCTTGAAATCGACCTGCTGATCTTCCTTCATGTCCGTGGTATAGGTTGCCACACACGCTTCGAGAATAGGTTCAAGCTTGTCGCGGTCCGCGCCACCGAGGTAGAGGGTGACGAGCCGGTTCACTGAGTCATCGTCATACACCTGATACGCGTCGAGGTCGGCTTTGAGATCATGCAGCTTATTCGGATCGGTCTCACGGCTGAGGATGGTTGTGCGGTAGTACGGCTCGAACGATCTCTGGATGTCGTCAGAGTCATTGAGGAAGTCAAGGACAAACGTGTCGTGCTTCTTGGGGTGCGCCCGATTGAGACGTGAGAGGGTCTGCACCGCTTTGATACCCGAGAGGGGCTTGTCGACATACATTGTGTGCAGCAGCGGCTCGTCGTAGCCGGTTTGGAATTTGTCGGCACAGATAAGGAAACGGTACGGGTCCTCCTGGATGGTGTCGGCTATCTTCGAGCTTGGGAACCCGTTCAACGTCGCCTCGGTTACCTTCCTGCCTGTGACCTCGTGCTCGCCTGAAAAGGCAACGATGGCGCGGTACGGGCTCTTTCGCTCAAGAAGATAGGACTGGAAAGCGTGGAAGTAGTCGATGGCCCGCATGATGCTTCCGGTCACGACCATGGCCCGTGCCTGGCCACCAATCTTCTGCTTGGCGATCACCTGCTCGTGGAAGTGATCGACCATGATTTCAGCTTTCTCTCGAATGGCGTGCCTGTGCCCCTCGACGTACAGCTTTAACTTCCGCTGAGTCCGTTTTGTGTCGAACTCCGGGTCATTCTCGATCTTTTTACGAGGTTATAGTAGCTTTTGTACGGTGTGTAGTTCGCAAGAACGTCAAGAATAAACTGCTCTTGGATCGCTTGCTTCATGGTGTAACTGTGGAACGGCCGGTGCTTGACCTTGCCCCCGTCAGGAACGGGCTCCCCAAAGACTTCGAGCGTCTTATTTTTCGGAGTGGCGGTAAAGGCGAAATAACTGGCGTTCGCCAGCATCTTGCGCGTTTCCATAATCCGGTTGATGTGGTCTTCCGTGTCGTCTTCGTCCTCCTCTGCTGCCGCCGCGGATAGGGCCATGTTCATTTTTGCGGCCGTGCGTCCACTCTGGCTTGAATGAGCCTCGTCAATCAGGATGGCGAACGTCCGGTCACGGTGCTCATTCCCGATATCATCGAGCACATGGGGGGATTTCTGCACCGTCGTGACAACGATTTTCTTCCCACCCGTGAGAAACTCTTTGAGCTGTCCGGAGCGTTCGGCATGTCCAACGATGCTTCCTACCTGGGCAAATTGCTTGATAGTGTCTCGAATCTGTTTATCGAGAAGGACGCGGTCGGTCACGACGATAACGGAATCGAACACCGGCGCCGACTCCTTTTCCAGGCCAACAAGCTGGTGTGCGAGCCAGGCAATCGAGTTCGACTTGCCACTGCCGGCGGAGTGCTGGATCAGGTAGCGCTTACCGGTGCCGCTCGTGCGAGCGTCCGTAACGAGTTTGCGCACGACGTCGAGCTGATGGTAGCGGGGAAAGATGAGAGATTCCTGTTTCCGGCCGCTCTTCTCGTCCTTGTTGTCAACGCGCTGAGCGTAGTTCTCCAGGATGTCCGTGAGGCCCTCGCGCGTGAGAATGCACTTCCAGAGATAGTCGGTCTTCATGCCGTCCGGGTTAGGGGGGTTGCCTGCTCCGTCATTCCACCCTTTGTTGAAGGGAAGGAACCACGAGTCTTTGCCGGCGAGCTTCGTACAGAACATGACCTGCTGATCGTCGACGGCAAAATGAACGAGGCAGCGGGCGAAGTGGAAGAGGAGTTCGCGCGGGTCGCGGTCACGCTTGTATTGCTGGACGGCATCGTCGACCGTCTGCTTCGTGAGCCTGTTCTTCAGCTCGAAGGTGGCTATCGAAAGCCCGTTGATGAAGAGCACAAGGTCGAGCGCGAGCCTCGTCCCATCCCGGCTATACCGAAGCTGGCGCGTGACGCTGAAGATGTTGGCGTCCCACTGCTCCTTGGCTGTCTGATTGCCGGGCGACGGCGTTCCATAGAACAGCTCGACCTTGGCGGGGCCATGCAACACCCCTTTGCGGAGAACATCGACGATGCCGCGCTTGGCGACCTCACCTTGGAGCCGATTGAGGAACTGAAGGCGGCGTGGTCCGTCAGTCGCGAGTCCAAGCTGCTCGACTGTCTGTGGTTGCGTGTTCTGAATGAACGCCAGCAGCTTGGAAAGATCGACCGCATGCTCACGATCGTAGTCGTCCGACCGGCCAATCTCATAGCCCGCGCCGGCATATCCGACGGGCGACTCCGCGACTCCTGTAGATCGCTTCGTCAAAATCTGCTCATCGGTGAGGCCGGTCAGTGATCGTAGGATGAGAAGCTCCAGCCCCTTTTCGCTGGTGTCGGTGCTCATACCACGGCCTCCACCAGGTCGTCGTCCGCCACGTCAGCAAGATCATCTGACTCGTCGATTGGGCTGGCAGGCTCGTCGTTGATATCCGGAAGGTCGAGGTGGCGAACGTCGAGCTTGCCGGTCACCACGTCCGCGACGAGACGAGTGCGGTATTCGCGAAGGAGGTCGATCTCCTTAGTTATGGATACGATTGAACGGTCGACCTCGGCTAACTGATTGTCAATCGTTGCGGCAAGCGCGCCCTGCTCTGCAATTGGTGGCCGAGGGACGACGATGTTAAACAAATCCTTGCGGTCGACGCCAGGGACCGCCGACTTGCCGGCGTGGGCGCCCTTGGAGAAGGATCGCAGTAGATAGAAGCACCACCGAGGGTGATTATCGTACAATGTTGTCGTGAACAACGCCGTATTGTGAGGCCAATATGGGTCAGTCACGAAGAACACGGCATCAGTGGAACCATAGCGCCCGATGACGATACCCGGCGGGCTAGCCAAGGCGACATCATGGTTGTCGATATGGCCGCCCGACGAATAAACCGGAACGATACCAGGCGATCGACGATCAGCTGGAAGATCAAAACCTCGCTGTAACCTCAGAACCCACTTAAGCCTCCGCAGTTCCCAATGCTGCGGAATGTCGCCGATCCAGGGAATGCCGGATGGTTTGAGGGGGACGGAGGGGTCGAGGCCTTGTGTGATGGCGCGATGAATGATGGCCTGCTTCTGCTCGTTGAGCAGCGCGATCACCTTACGCTTCGCCCGGATCGTCCTCTCCAGCCGCCCGTTCGCCCAGTCTAGAAACCGCACAATTGCCGCCTGCTCGTCTAAAGTGGGAAGTGGAATGAGCAAGCCCCTCAGTTCGTCGGGATAGATGTGCTTGACGGTCGTGCCCCTTCCCATCGTGGCCTTCTGGTTTGTCGCAACACGACAGTCCATGGCGTATCCGAGAAACGGCGCATAGGCAGGAATACTAGGTCGTAAGACGATGATGTCGCCACCGCAAACTGCGGTGGTCTGCATCAGATTCACCGCCGACTTGCCAATCTCCTCGATCGTTTCACCCGATGCTGCGAACAAGACGTCACCGTACTGAATCGGCGTATAACGAGTCGCAAGGTCAGCGCTAATGAAGGCCTTACTGGCACGGATCTCTATCTTTGCACATTTCGTGGTGGTTATGCCACCAAGCGATCGTAGAGAGCGTCGGCATCAGTGCCGACGTGGAGTTCCTGCTCAATCCAGCCCAGGAGGTGACGATAATGGAGGCGTTGC
>JAABUU010005555.1_pt1 | contig 14051 bp, 15 predicted proteins | sample 5559301 | NCBI WGS metagenome assembly JAABUU01 (sample SAMN10711884, study PRJNA513360) | rock metagenome | isolation source: Antarctica rocks | place: Antarctica: Victoria Land, Richard Nunatak white | reverse complement strand
TTACTGTTGACAAGGATAGAGCTATGATGCAGAAGACAGAGAAGAAGACAAAGAAATTGACTGATAAAACAGCTAGATATCATGCATTAAGAGGTAAAGTTGAATTTGTGAAGCTGATCTGAAAGAAAATGTTCATGAATAATTCAGTTTTTATGTAGTTAGTCTAGGGGGGTGGTAATCTCAATAATTCAAGGTGTTTCAACAAGGATTAATTAAGCGACAGTGAGGTGGCTCGACTGGGTGGCTGGCTCGACTGGGTGGCGATTACGTTACCTGGTACCTTACCGACAATAAAAACTTTATCGCTTAGACTTGCTTAGGTAAGGTCATGTAGGAACCCTAAATATAATGCGGCAAGCGTGGACTGCTGACTAAGATTTGGGAGTACCTCCAGCCGTTTTCCTTCGTGCCGTCTACCTTAGCTACAGTATCACATTTTGTCGAGCCAGATTCTGACTGACACAGGATGCCTTCTTGAATCTTGAGTTGTCTATTTGTTTGTATGATGTATCTATTTCTTTCATTTTTGGGTTAGGGACTGGTGACAATTACAGGTGAGACCATATATCAGCAGTCAAAAGCAGTTGTTGTATTGGTTCCAAGTTAGTGCTAGATCCTCAAATCATCTTCTGTCTTCCATGCCCTAAGCCCTCCCACCGGATTTCAGGATCTGATCGATGTTGTCTCGACTGTTCTTGTGCGTTGTTTCCAGATAGTGCAGCCTCTTCTCCAGCTTGTTGATATCCGACTTCAACTCTCCCGCTTCCGAGGACAAGCGACTCTCGACATCCGCCGTAGGGCTGAGGACGAACCTATGAATCGCAACGTCAGGAATCTTGCGAACGCTCCTTTGCACAGAGCCGACAAGGGGAAGGATATAATACATCTTCCCAACGCCTTCGTAGACGTTCGTCTCTTTCGGGAGTTGGACCAACTCGCTTGAAGTGAGTTGCAACAGCCGCAAGTCCCGCTGTTTGGCGGCGATATGACTCTTTACGATGCCGAGATCGCGCTGAGCAAGCGCCGCCCGACTATCTATTTCTTGCACCAACTACAATACAATTAGCTATCACCGCTCATGTTTGGAGCGTTTGTTTCTTGTGCGAAGCGGCTTTCTGTACCTTCTGCAAGGCTTCATTCGGAATCGACATGGTCCCAGAGGGTCTGAAGAAGGTCGCCTTTACCTTACGAAGTACAATAAGGTAAGGTACTGCAGGGTACGAAGTACTTCGCTGTGTGTGCTTACCTAAGGTAACCTTTGCTTTCTAGAGCCAAGCACGGGTAAGCTTACCTTAGGTACGCATGTGAAAGATTCTAGGCTAGCCACCCGAGTTGAAGTTACGAGCCGTACTTCAGCGAGACTTTCGTTCACGGATAAGTTACCCATGAATCCGTCGCATCCACCACGAAGAAACCCGCACTCCCCAGTCAGCCATGCCTTCATGGCTACCTTCCATACCTTACCCGCCGCCTAAGGAGTCGTACTGGGGCCGGGTGACCTCGACTCTCGACTGGTGCGAAGAGAACAATTATGCCACCGTTTACTCGGCCGAGGTCGTCAACACTCTGACAAACCTCGTGTTCGTGTACCTAGCCTTCAAAGGGATCCAGAGCTGCCGTAGGCATGGGCACGACACCATATTCCTTGTCTCCTTCGTCGGCTATCTACTGGTTGGAACGGGAAGTTTCCTGTTCCACGCAACTCTGAAGTGTGCGTTGTGACCGTCCTTGCCTTGACCCCGTCCCCCGCGAAGGGATTGATGCTGATGCAGAGGCTTCCTCCATACAGATCCGATGCAGCTCGTTGACGAGTTGTCCATGATTTACACCACCTGTCTGATGTGCTACGCTACATTTTCTTACTCGAAATCACGACTGTTCGGCCTTGGGCTTGCGCTCTGCCTGGTCTCGATTTGCGTCTTCATCACACTGTACTACCACTACCTACAAGACCCAGCCTTCCATCAGAACGCATACGCGCTCCTGACTGCCATCGGCCTCTTCCGAAGCATGTACGTGATGGAATTCAGCCTGAGACCATCTCTGAGGCAGAGAGAGAAGGCACATCGATCTCAGCAATGGAAGGCCTCATCGACGGCGCAAGAAAAGGAAGCCAGAAAGGCCGAAGACCGAAGGGACGCAAAAATCCTCAAGAACATGTGGTCGCTGATAGCATCTGGGCTGTCCATCTTCCTTGGTGGATTCGTCTTCTGGTCTCTGGATAACGTATATTGTTCGGATCTACGCAGATGGAGACGACAAATAGGACTGCCGTGGGGTGTACTGTTGGAAGGACATGGGTGGTGGTATGTCTTCCAGCCGATCTCCGGCACTCCCTCCGAGAATGACTCCCGAGACGTCTTGGCTGACGAGTACCGACAGGCATCTTATGACCGGTACCGGTGCCTATTTTTACATCATTTGGGGTATATGGCTTCGTCATTGCTTGAATGGCCACCAGGACGAATACACACTGAAATGGCCTCGTATCCTCTCCTTACCAGAAATTGTACGGACCGAGACCGCAAATGGAAATGGCAAGAAATTACGGTGATGAGTGGAACTGATCTGGGGAGAAACACTTATAGACATGAGTGTCACGATCAATTTGCATCTCAGTATGTGACACTTGTGTAACACTATTCAAGATCTAGATTAGGACCGTACTTATAGCTTATCCAACCAATATTAGACGATCCACCCACATTAAACCTTCAGACCATATCCCAGGAGGACAGGAGTTTGAGTGTTTGTTGAGGATAGATGACGCCCAAAATGACTACCTCTAGAGTTTATGCATTGGTCTGAGCAGCCAAGAACTGTCCTGTACAGACCGACCACATTGTCGATCAACGTCACTCCGACTAGACGCAACTGGCAACGCGTCACTCATGACACGGCCAAACTCCCAGCGACAATGCATCACTGTCCAACGCCAGCCCTTATGATATCCATCTGACCACATTAAGCATATCCTCAAGCGCCAAGATGCTCGCAATACGCACATCAAGTGCGGAATTCAGAGTACTTCTGTTCCCAACAGATCTCTATATATCGCCTAAAATCAGTCAATCCATCAGATAAAAATCAGTGACTAGAATGTCACTTGACCAACCAGGACCACATAGGACTTCGGCACAACTAATCTGAATGGCGCAAAGCTGCGTTCCTGTTCCAGCAAGCCGCGAGACCCTCTAAGTGGACAGTTAGGCAGATGTAATGTGTGTTCCTGATCACTGCAGGGATTTTTCCGTAAAAGCCCGATCCGTCTTGTGGTACTTCATTCGGTTTAAGATAGGCAACCGCCAACCTGGACTCTGCACCAGGACGTGGTCCCCACTCGACGTGATGTGCACCGACATCTCCGCTGAGGCCGCAAGGTTAGGACTCATCGTCGTCGTCGGTGAATTCTGGGTGCAAGATGGCAGCGTAAAGACCTCGTGCATGATCCAATCGAAGTGGGTCTTCTATGGTGCCATTGGGCTCCTAGAGCTTCCCCTTCATGGCCGGTGATCCTTGGACGACCGTCTTTTTCCATTCTTCACTAACGACAAGCTTTTCTCTTCTTGACATTTGTGACCATCCTTGCATCATTCTGTCTTCCTCCTCCCGGCACCTCTTCATCTCCGCCCCTACCCATGCAGCGGTAGCATCCGCACACGCACCTACAGCCTCCAGGGCAATCAGATGACCGTGCTCTTCCAGGACCACCTCTTTTACCCTGCCTTCCTTCACTCCGCCACTACCGCCAATTCCCGACCCGGTGCGCTCCATTTTCTCCTTCCGCCACTCTGGTGGTGACATGGGCGATAAGCCCCCGAAAATATACAAAACGCTTGGCCGGACGAAGGGTAGGTTGTGGAACGTGCGCACCGGTTCGGGCCGGTAAAAGGGATACCATTTCGGGAAAGCAATGTCGAAATCCGGCTGAGCGATCCTGTCAATGACAGTCGTCTCAACATTGGTCTTACCACCGAAAGTGGGCCGTAGAAAGGCAAAGACTTCTTGGTGCTTAGTCGTCGTCAGGGTAACCGGCTTCTCCCCGTCAGCTGTTGCCCCGTCGTTGGGGTAGATGGCAGTGGGCACGTCTCGGAGTCCGTACTGCAGCCAGCGATCGAACACCCTCTCATCCCACGCCTGATAGAACTGGCTCTTCCGGAAAGACTCAGCCGCGGCGCGGCGGGAGGGCCAAAGATCCCGACGGAACGTGGATGCCACGGCCGGCAAATTTCCCGAACCTATTGCAGGTAACGTCTGTTGCTGGATTACTGGATCAAGGAGGACCAGGCTCGTCAATAGGCGGGGGTGAATTAGAGCAAGATTGGTGCTGTCAATTTGAATTCGGTCAGCCGGACTCGAATGTGCACTATACTGGTGCTCGACGTACAGTTGGCAGCCACCCATGCTGTGGCCGAGTCCAACCAGTGGCCGAGGCATTTGGTCACGGAAGTGATTGATCAGGTGAAGCAGGTCCCGTGGATGATCGTTCCAAGACGCTACAGTTTGATGTATCAGTCGCGAAGCCATAAGAATACTATTGATGTAACTTCTTACGATCATCCCCCAGTTTGTTCTCATTGAGTACATAACTCATGCCCTGATGGGCCACATCGGCAATCCAGATACCACGGATGCGAGACCCATGAGCTGTGGACCGCAGCAGTATTTCGTCCCATAGCGGCTCGTACAGTTCCTGCTCGCTTTCATCAGCTACTGCAATAAGGAGAGCAGCGAGTTAGGTCGGGCAAGTGCCTTGGGGAAGCCATTGGCATGTCCACCTATTATGGTGACATCGCCTGGTTGAGCATTGACATTGCACAGAGGTGTATATTGTTTGACAGCAAGGTACAAAATATCCTCCTGCTTATCCGCAGTGGCACGAGGATATTCTCTAACATGCTGACACGGAACCGTGTGTTCTTGTATCTTGAAAAGGCTGGATGACATTGTAGGGCCTATCAGTAGGAGATCGAACTTCCGATTCTCGAGGCAGGTTTCAAGGGGAGCACTCCAGTAAATAAGATGAAAGCGAGACTTGCCAGGTGGTTAAAAGGGCTTGATCTGACTTAATACTGGGCCTTGAGGGGAGGCATGGGGAACACGAACTGCAGTCCCGCTAATGTTTGCGCTGCCGAGGCTGTTAGTCTTTGTGCGCTCTGCAGGACCGTCTTTGTACTACCTCAGACCCGACAGTAGAAATTCCCATTATTATATCATTAGGCGTACAGTCTTTAGTTTGCTGTCGTGATAAATTTCACTAAGGTCATACCAGATCAAGATGGTGTCACGTGAGAGGGCGTTTCTGTTAGCGTGACTGGACTAGACGCGTCAAACTAGTGTGATTTTGTGATAACGTTACCTCCACAATCTATTGCGACCTTGCCTGGCCACATCAAATGCTTCTCAACCCTTGTCTCAATAAATAGATATCACTGCTCTTCGACAATTGACGACATGGCTGCCCTGGGTGCCATGGAGGGCCTGCCCGGCAAAGACCAAGGCAATGGGCCGCTCTTCGCTCAGATCGAGTTTCACATAGTTCAGAGCAAGACTTTGAGCGACACCGACGCACAGAAGGTGCGTGACTCAATTAATAACCTTCTTGAGGCATAAGCTAACCCTGTAAAGCTCACGGATCTGCTCGAGCAACATGGCGCGGTGCGCTGTGCGTCCGCGCTCGAGTTGGGGCGAATTCCTCTCACCGACGTAACTCATATCATTTCCACTACCTCCGACTTCCCAGATTACGACGCGGCAGGCGAGGCGCTTATCCCCGTAGTCAAACCAGACTGGGTACAAGCGTCTATCACGAAGAGAAGACTGGCAAATCCGAGGCAGTACAGCCCGGATCCAAGGCTATTCCTTTCGGGTGTTGTGGTATGCTGTGCGGACTTGCCGAGTGGGGACGAAGACGCCATAATCGGGGGAGTCTTAGCCATGGGAGGCTTGTATTCTGGAGCTATCTCGAAGCAGGTCACCCACCTTGTTGCTCTGACGAGCGAGGACAGCAGAAAATGTGAAATTGCCTTGTCGAAAAAGCTCCCCTGCAAGATCGTGTTGCCCCATTGGTAAAACCTCGCAGCAGGTTATAGTGTGCTTCCACTTACTTGCAATTAGGTTCGATGATTGCCTTAAGCTCGGTAAAAAGATTGATGAACGTCCTTACCTACTTCCCGATCCTGAAATTCTTCGGAAGAGACCTGACGACCCTCTAAATCCCACATATATCGTTGACAACAAGGACTTGCATGGCGCATCTTCACCACAAGCCGGACCTCTCCCTACACCTGCTGGGACCCCAAGCCGTCAACGCAGGGGTCTCAAAGTCTTTGCCGATAAAAGGGTGATGCTCTCTCCGGATCTCGAAATCGGCAGTCGCTTACGTGGGACGATTGAGGATTTGATTGCTTGTGGTGGTGGCAGCGTGACAGGAAGTGTTCACAAAGCTGATATATTCGTGTGTCACTATCGCGAGGGCAAGGATTATCGGCTTGCATCGCGAGCTGGAAAAGACGTTGGCAACCTGCCGTGGCTGTACCACCTCATTACCCACAACGATTGGACATCACCTTTGCGGAGATTGCTGCACTACCCAATCGCCCGGACTGGTATGCCTGGATTTAAAGATCTTCGTATCAGTCTGTCAAACTACAATGGAGAAGCTCGCGTTTACCTCGAGAATCTGGTTCAAGCGGCCGGTGGAGAATTCACGAAGACTATGAAGCAGGACAACACGCACCTCATTACGGCTCATCTAGTCAGCGATAAGTGCTCCGCCGCAAGGGAGTGGAACATCAATATAATTAACCATCTATGGCTTGAAGAGAGCTATGCGAAGTGGCAAATACAGAGTCTGACGAATCCTCGCTATACGCACTTCCCTCTGAGGACAAATCTCGGAGAAGTCGTGGGGCAGACTCAGATCGACAAACAGGCCATTGAGCGCCACTTCTTTCCCAAGGATTACGATCCGGAGTCGGCAGACGAAGGTCACCTTTCTCGACCTATGCAACAGAAAACACGTGTTACCTCCTCTAAGCATGTTCCGAACAGCAGTGCCATGCAGAGCTCGGGTTCAGCAAAATTCCAGAACCCCGGACCCAACCATACCGTCCTCTCTGATGGGCCAACGCCCAAAGCTTCGAAAGACGATCGAAGGCACAGCGAGGGTAATACGCCAAGAACACCGGCTACACCACGCTTTTCCGGCGCAGGCAAAGAGAACGCGACGCCCTCTACCACTGGCAGCCGAGGAGCAAAGGATCGCGCCGTAGCGAGACTGCATGAACTTGCTCCGGATATCGCCTTGTACGAGAAAGAGAAAAAGAGAGTAGGCGGCGTGATCTTCGGTGGTCGCAAAACAAGTCAAGATCACGACTCTGACAAGGGGAGAAAGAGGTCCACATCCAGGGACGATGGAAGCGCGGTGAACGGCGAAGAAAGCAGGGATACCAAGAGACTGAGGAGATCCAGAGACCCGCCCTCGATGCGCCTCTTGTTGTCAAGCTACCAGAGATGGGTATCACAGCCGCGCCGAGAGGACGAGGAGAAGGTTAGTAACGTTCACCAATCGAAGTGGCTATATACTAATTGGGTCCAGAAACGACTCAGAGACTTGGGTATCCTCCTCGTTCAAGATCCTAGCACTTGTACACACTTGGCCGCACCACACATCGTACGGACACAGAAGTTCATTTGCGCACTTGCTCACGCTCCCACTATCCTCTCAACTTCGTTCGTCGACCAATGTCTTGCGAAGAATGAGTTACTATCCCCAACAGAATTCCTCTTGACAGACCCGGAGAGCGAGAAGCGCCTTGGGTTCACCCTCAACGACGCGCTAATCCGAGCGAGAGCAAACCAGCAACGACTGCTCGAGGGTCTCACCATCTACAGTACAGAGGGACTGCAAGGTGGATTCGAGACCTACAAATCAATCATCGAGGCGAACGGCGGACGTTGCTTGCTATACCGTGCCCGCGCCGGATTGGTGGCTTCATCAAGGACTAGCGGCCAGGATGGTGCGAGCGATCGAGAAGGTCATGCCGACTCGGATATCGTCTATCTAATCAGCAGTCTTGGCCATGACGAAACACGGCTGTGGCGAAAGTTCCGGCAAATGGCCCAGAGTTCCGGCAAGACGCCCAGAATTGTGAAGACTGACTGGATGCTGGATATTGCCCTTTCGCAGCGCATTCAATGGAACGACAGTTATGAAATGACTGAGGATGACGCAGCGTCGGAAGCTTGACTTGAGTCTCTTGGAGTGTTGGAGGGGTTGGGTGATCAGCCAAACATGTTGGCTACCGGTCAAGTCAAGGCGCTGGGCGTACGCTTATGGCGCGAACAAGTCCTGGGAAGAGCATAACTGTTGCAGGACATGTAAAACCGATGCCTTGGACGGCTCATGTGGATGGTAAACAGATTTAGGGTTAGAAGAACTTGACGCCTTGCTGATCTTCGGTGCCGAAGACTTGAGCTTTTCCCCGCTTGACAAGGATATTAAGTGATTTCTGCAGAACTTCTGGGTCCATGCCGTGGAATTCTTCGTGGAAAGTCAGCTATGTCTACCTTGTACAATGTAGTCCATGATATCATACCCTGCGACGAAGTCGTCTCTCCTTCGATCAGCTCATACAACGTGAGCACGATATTCTTCTGGCCTGTTTCTTCAACCTTTACCACCGGCCCGTCAATCATTTGTGGCAGGAATGTATGATGGAACGGTAACGTACCCAATCACTCAAGACCCCGGCCCACTCTTCCGGTCGTCTCCAATATACCCAGCAGGCGGCCTTTTGCCCGTCCTTTCCGACCCATTCGACCCTCTCCCCGCCCTCTTTCCTGGTCATCCAGTCCAGCACTTCCCTCGCAGCAGCTAAGCTCAACCTCTTCTTTAGTTTAGAGTTGTAGAAGAGCGGGGTATCGATCGCATCAACCACAGACAACCGCCAGAGCTGGTGATGGCGGCAATATGAAAGTATGAAATCTGACCATGCTCGCAGTTGCGCGTCCCTGGTCGCGATCGTCGGTTGGCTGGTGAAGAAGGCAGGGAAGTGATATAATCGAGGAAATTTAAATGTTGTATCTGTAGTGGCCATCACAATGATCAATCTGATACAGATCGCGTTGTAGAGTTATTGATAGTATGAGCACCAGCTTGAGCACCAAGCACAAGTAGGGCTGCAACGTGGTCGATAAGGTTTAGGATCGGCGTTACATTTAAAGCTCTCGCTTAGCCCTACTGAAGTCGGGTCCGAACTGCCAACATTTATCATCAAATACCTACCTTACCTTACCTTAGGTACCTACTACCTGAACGTGGAGGTGGAGTATTCGTTCGAGCGAACGAGATCTCAACCCTTTACTCAGGAAGATATCAACATGACTGATCCGCCCTTGAACAAGCGTCAAAAGCGTGAGATCTATCGCAAAACCCACGAAGATGGTGGCCGGTCTGAGCTGCCGAAAAAGAAGTTCTACAGACAGCGAGCACATGCCAATCCCTTCTCAGATCATCAATTATCATAGTCAGTAGTACGCGAATACCAGTCTAAATCCGTGCTGACCGTCGGTGAGATAACGTAGCCCTATGAGTCCTGAACATATGGACTGGTCATCATATTACTCTGCTTTCACCGCTCCGGTTGAAGACGTGCCTGGTAGCAGTGATCAGCATCTGGTCAACACTGAGTCTTCTGATATACGACCGCTGGTAAAGGATGTGGAGGTCGCAGATATTGGTTGCGGGTTCGGCGGTTTGCTGGTAGCACTTGGACCACGACTTCCGGACAAGCTTCTGCTAGGTTAGCTGAGAGCGAACCACTGGAGTGCAGCCGTAATAGCCTAGCTTACAAGCCGATGTAGGTCTGGAGATACGAACACAGGTCACGGAATTCGTACAGGACAAGATCAAAGCATTACGAAATCAGAATTTTGATAATGGCAGCTACCAGAACATTGCCTGCCTTCGTGTCAACACGATGAAGTTCCTTCCAAACTTTTTCAAGAAGCAGCAGCTCACCAAGATCTTCCTCTGTTTTCCCGACCCACATTTCAAGGCTCGGAAACACAAGGCCCGCATTGTCTCGACTACGTTGAATTCGGAGTATGCGTACGTCATGAAACCCGGTGGAATCGTGTACACCATCACAGATGTAAAGGATCTGCATGAGTGGATGGTACAGCACTTCGACGCGCATCCGTCGTTCGATCGAATATCAGATCAGGATCAGGATGCCGATGATTGTGTGCAGGTCATGCGTAAGGAGACAGAGGAGGGGAAGAAGGTGGAGCGAAACCAGGGCGACAAGTTCGTCGCTTGCTATCGAAGGCTGGAAGACCCTCCCTGGCTATAACACCATGGATCAGTTGTTGTCTAGTGCCGGTGTCTGTCAGTCATCAAGGCCCGGGAATGTGCGCAAAGAGAACCCATCTACGAATTACATCACGCAGCAGTGTCAGGGACCTGATAGGACGATTGGAACTCTTGTTGCTTTGCTTTACTACGATGCTCGAATACCTTCGAATCCCGATAGCGCAATCGTAGACGTCTTCAACCCTGTTTCGACTGTTTGTAAGAATAAGAGGCGATACCTTATGGACGGGTGTTCCCAAGGATATTCGAAATCAAACTCTGATTTCCTAAGCCCCAGCAGATTTATTTAACATTCTAAGAACTTTCTGATGGCCATATGTAAGGGCATCTTGCGCAGCAGTTCTCTGGTCATTGTCCAGAGCATAGACATCAGCACCAGCATCTAACAACACTTTCATAGCATCCAGATGCCCTGAGCGCGCTACATAATGGAGTGCTGTCCAACCATGAAACCCCCTTGAGTTGGTATTTGCCCCAGCCCTGATCAGTGCGCGCAGTATAGAGACATGCCCATACCGGGCCGCGAAGTGTAATGGTGTCCACTCATGGTAGCCCCTGGCATCCACGCTGGCCCCAGCGTGCAACAATATTCGCATGCTGATGATACAGTTGTTACGTGCTGCGTCATCATAAGTATCTACATAGCTAATTCGTAAGGTAAGTTACCAAAGGTAGGTACCTTACTCTAGGAGGTAGGTAGGTATGGAAATGACGGCTTACTAATAAAACCCAAAACGGACAAGGATTATCTTTTGTCCTGTTTGCCCTAGCAAACCTGGCGAGCAAGTCACGTCACGTCACTTCCGTAGGGTTCCGAAAGAAAGAACCACTAAACAATGGAATTAGGACTGACATTCTGACAGCAACCAACAACCTTGGAAGAGCATTTGCAGTGACAGTCACTAAAGCCATCGCATCGCAACTTGCGCGATTCTGCAACAGAAAGTAGGGTTGAAATACAACTATAAAATGGCTGCATCCAAAGCTGGGCATACAAGCAGTCAAGGCCGGCTCGTGAGGAAATTCGAAAACCTGTACGTCGTATTTCTCTCAATGTCTGATGAAAGATATAATGACTGGCACCATTTAGTCCTAGTCAGAGCCATTCATCCGCATGGTCGGAGCTATGGGATCAAGGGCAGAGCGACCTCTGGGATCGAGGATGTCCTTCACCCTCGCTGGTCGATCTCCTCGAAGACCGCCGCGACATGTTCAAGCCGAGGACTAAAGAGGGTAGACGTAAAACAGCATTGGTACCAGTATGCCAAACTTGAGAGCTGTATAACGGATGAGTTTGAAAGGCTGAGGAAAGGCTGATAAATCTAGGGATGTGGGCGAGGTTATGATGTTGTCTTACTAGCACTTCACGGGTACGACGCTTATGGACTAGAGATATCTGCAGCAGCAGTCGCTGCCGGCAAGGATTACAGCTTGTCCCAGTTTGAGAACCCGTCAACAACTTACTTCACGTCTCAGAGCGACGAAGAGGTGGCAGCATGTTTGAAAGACCGAGGGGAAGCCCAGTTGTTCTGTGCAGACTTCTTTGACAAAGACTGGGCAGGAAACGGTGTACCCAGTCAATATGACCTAGTGTACGACTATACGGTAAGCTGTCAACCATGCACAAGGTAATCTGATATGTGATTCTGAAGACCAAGTTCTAGTTCTTCTGCGCGCTACCTCCAAATATGCGAAAACAGTGGGGTTTGCGTATGTCAGAAATACTCTATCCTGATGGGTACCTTGTCTGTCTCGAGTTTCCACTGTACAAAGACCCCGCGATTGTAGGACCTCCTTGGGGAGTTGGTGGGGGGGTGTATTGGGACTTGTTGGTAAGAGGAGGAACAGGAATCGTCGACGTCCCTATTCCGCAAGAGATGCAAGATTCACAGTGCAATAATAGCAATGGCAGTTTCGTCAGAGCTTTACGTATAAAGCCTGAAAGATCGCATGTGGCAGGAAAGGGAACGGATATGTTGAGTGTTTGGAGCAGAAAATAAGCCAATTTCTGAACTGCAAAGCAACCAGTAAGGTAGTGATTGATTGTATATTATGATATTAGTGATTTTGAACCTTCAGCATACCTACTTCGTTACTCACTCAAGAGTTACACGACACAATGTCTGTACCTAATCAACTTCATTACAGCATCAAGGATGAATCTGATGATTGCCTTCAGAGCATTCAAATTAATCCAGATTATCCAGTATTTGTCAACATAACTGGTTGCAGCAAGAACCACCCATCAATATTCAATATGATATGAATCATGTCTTGAAACTCTTATGTAAGCCCACTTACTTTAGACTACTAACTACAGTACAGATTAACGTTAGATTAAGGTAGATCTAGTTGATGCCCCATTGTTGACATTTGACAAGATTCTTTTTGCCCCCAATGTTGCTCGGATGTTTCGAGTCATTATTACTTGTACAGCGCAAAGCTTTACAATTGAAACTATACCGTCTGAAGGTCTCACTTCCCTGGGTCTTACTTGCGAAACATTGAGAGACATTGCCTTTATGTTCAATGTATTCTTCAAAACTATGGGCTTGACATATCGAGATGCTACCACCGCGGCCATTGTACTGTGAATCGGTCCATAGAAAGTTGTTCCTATTCATTTACGCTATGTAGAGTATATATAGAAAATGATGACTAAGCCATAAATAGGGGTGCTTAGTAAGAGATGAGTAAGCAATGATATCACATTCTCTTCTACTGCACAATCACAACAGTTCACTGATGTGAATGCAGAGATTTGCTTAACATTCTGTAAAATTTCTGTCTGCAGTTCACATTCACATTGTTTTATCTCACTTCACATCACTATTGTCATTCAAAAGCAGCTAGAAGTGCAGATCATTGTCATTATAATAATAAGATGAATTATTCACTGTTTACATCATCTGCTTATATCATTAATTACAACTTCTTAAAAAAAATTCTCTTCTTCTTTCTTTAGTTTTCAATCACACTTCAACTTTTAACTGCTACTTCATCAACTTATTAATTTTTTATTTACTTTATCATCATGTAAGCTTCTATAATATGTTTACAGTGTGTCATTAATGTTTCATAGATCATTTCTTGAGATCTATGTTTCACATTGTGTTGCTGTCACTTTGTTATCAGATACAAATGACAATAATTCAAATCAGAAAAAGTCTACTTCTAATTGTGTTCACAAAACTACTGACTATTTCTATCTTAAAAAAAGTTTGCAAAACTTTCTTCTTAATATGTTGTTGTCTTAATTTCAATTTAAAGATTAACAATACATAAAGCTGATTGAGCATTCTATTTCTGATGTTACTTTCTTTTTTCTCTTTAATGAATTAATTACTGATCAGCTCAGCTTCTCATTGCTTAATGTTCTGACTGATCTGCTGTTGAAGAGTTGACTTAAGACTGAGCTTAAGATGTTGTTAATAATTTAACAGTTAATTCTGTGCATTGACATGAATCTGAATCATTTTTGTGCTTATTAAACATATTGTGAAGCTGCTGTCACTCACATTCATAAGAAATGTAAGTTAGTCATCTGCAACAACTGTGTACATGAAGACAGGTCATTTACAGTGTGTATTTAGATTAAATATAATGATCATTATCTTCTTTGCAGTTTGTGTACAAACTGTCATTGAGATGCACAGAGTATTTGATGCAGCTT